>ENA-OPBO01000946-OPBO01000946.1-human-gut-metagenome-genome-assembly--contig:-NODE-946-length-22438-cov-3.921324_pt1 | contig 22438 bp, 18 predicted proteins | sample MGYA00241071_ERZ501458 | MGnify/ENA primary metagenome ERZ501458 (study PRJEB25962, sample SAMEA2042509) | human gut metagenome | biome: human gut; feature: human-associated habitat; material: faeces... | reverse complement strand
GATGGGGTTTGTGGATTATTACCTTATCGTGTGGGACTTTATTCACTTTGCAAAAACGCACGGCATACCCGTGGGACCCGGACGCGGCAGCGGCGCGGCAAGCATTGCAGCATATGCAATGGGCATCACGGACATAGACCCGATTCGCTACAACCTGATTTTTGAACGTTTCCTGAACCCCGAACGCGTCAGTATGCCGGATTTTGACGTGGACTTTTGTTACGAACGGCGTCAGGAAGTCATTGAATACGTAAAAAACAAATACGGCAGCGATCATGTTGCGCAGATAGTGACTTTCGGCACGATGGCGGCACGCGGTGCCGTTCGCGACGTCGGCAGGGTGCTTCGCATTCCCTACCAGGATGTGGACAGAATTGCAAAACTCATCCCGCAGGAAAAGGATATCACCCTTTCACGCGCAGCGGAGCTTGTTCCGGAGCTTAAGAACCTTTGCGAAACAGATGACAGCGTGAAGCGGCTCATGATGCTTGCAATGAAGGTTGAGGGACTTCCCAGAAACACTTCAACTCATGCGGCGGGTGTTGTTATTTCATCCCTTCCGACGATGGAGCTTGTTCCGCTTCAGCGCAATGATGAGGCTGTCACAACGCAGTTCACAATGACGGAGCTTGAAGAGCTCGGAATGCTGAAGATGGATTTTCTCGGGCTTCGGACGCTGACCGTGATTCGTTATTGCTGCGAATACATAAAGCGGTCCGGGGGAACGCCTCCGGACTTTGACAACTGCAATTACGACGACAAATGCGTATATGACCTTATAAGTTCGGGCGACACCGTCGGAGTTTTTCAGCTTGAGTCGGGCGGGATGACGCATTTCATGATGCAGATGAAGCCCACAAGCCTTGAGGACATTATCGCGGGCATTTCGCTCTATCGCCCGGGTCCGATGGATCAGATTCCGCGCTATATTGAGTGCAAACAGAATCCCGGAGCGGTGAAATACGAAACGGAGCTTTTGCGGCCGATTTTGAACGCAACCTACGGCTGCATGGTCTATCAGGAGCAGGTAATGCAGATTGTCCGCGACCTTGCGGGGTATTCGCTCGGCAGGAGTGACCTTATCCGCCGCGCAATGAGCAAGAAAAAGCACGATGTTATGGCGCAGGAGCGCAAAAACTTTATCTACGGCGTTGAGGAAGACGGCGTTGTGAAAATTGACGGTGCACTGCGGCGCGGCGTTTCGAAGGAAGCGGCGGAGAAGATTTTTGATGAAATGATGGATTTTGCATCATATGCATTCAACAAGGCTCATGCGGCGTGCTACGCGGTGGTTGCTTATCGAACCGCGCTGCTCAAATGCCTGTACCCTGCGGAGTTCATGACGGCGCTCATCAACAGCTATCTTACTGCGGCGGACAGGGTCTCGTTCTATATTTATTATTGCCGCAAGCACGGAATAAGAATTCTTCCGCCGGATATAAACCGCAGCGAGGCACGTTTTTCGGTTGAAAACGGTGCTGTAAGGTTCGGCCTTGCCGCGATACGCAACGTCGGAGAGGGAGCGATGAACGATGTGCTGGAGGAGCGGAGCCGCGGCGGAGCGTTTTCGGATTTTTCGAATTTCCTCCGAAGAACTTCCGACGGGCTGAACAAACGCCTGCTGGAGGGGCTTATAAAGGCTGGCTGTTTCGATTGTTTCGGCGTTTCGAGAAAATATCTGACGGCTCATTTTGAACAGGAGTTCACTGCGGCCGCCGCCGAAAGAAAAAGACTTGAAACGGGACAGCTTTCGCTTTTTGATTTCGGCGGGGATGACGGCGGAAGCATGATGAACACGGTTTCCGAAGCGGATAAGGCCGATATGAAAACGGAGTTTGAGCTTGATATTCTGCTCCGTGCCGAAAAGGAGGTTCTCGGCGTATATGTCAGCGGGCATCCGCTCATGGAATATGAGGCTGCGCTTTCTGCATTAACGCCCTGCATTGAGCTTGCGGAGGCGGACGGCTCGGGTGCAATACATGATAACCAAACCGTGACGGCGGGAGGAATCATCGGTTCCCTGAGAACCCGTGCGGTCAAATCCGGCGCGGGGTTGATGGCGTATGCGGTGCTGGAGGATATGAGCGGAAGCATTGAGATTGCGGCGTTCCCGAGCATTTACCAAAAGTATGCTTCCCTTATCGCAAACGATAAATGCGTTGCTGTCCGCGGCAGGTTCTCCATGCGGGAGGACAGGGACAATTCAATATTGATTGACGAAATTGTTCCGCTGCAAAAGGGTTCAAAAAACGCGGGGGAAAAGCGACTTGCGCTGAATTTTCTTTCCGACGCGCTGCATCTTCGGAATGCGGCTGTTGAACTGCTGCACAGATTTCCCGGAAACACGGAGGTTTTGTTTCGCGATGCGGCAACGGGAAAGGTTTTGCTTGCGCCGCGCCACTGCTGCGTGAACTGTGCGGAGGAGCTGCTGTTTGAACTGAAGCGTATGCTTGGGGAAGAGAATGTAAAAATTGTCCGCAAAAAATAATATTGAGATTAAGACGAAATAAGCAATTAAGGGGCAAAAGATGAAACGAATCGGAGTTTTAACAAGCGGAGGCGACACTCCGGGCATGAATGCGGCGATACGCGCCGTTTTCAAAACCGGGGTGGATATCGATTTGCAGGTAATGGGCATTTACCACGGCTACAAAGGCCTTATTGAAGGCAGGGTCGGGTACCTTGCCCATGCCGACGTTGAAAGCAAAATGCACAAGGGAGGAACGATACTTCGCACGGCGCGGAGCGAGGAGTTTAAAACGGAGGGCGGAATCGAAAAGGCAATTTCCGTTCTGCGTGCATACGAAATTGAAGGGCTTATCGTCATCGGCGGCGACGGCAGCTTTAAAGGTGCGGATGCTCTCAGCAAGCGCGGCATTCCCGTCATCGGCATTCCGGGAACGATCGATAACGATATGGGGTATACGGATTTTACCATTGGGTTCGATACAGCCGTGAACAATGTTATGAACGAGATTTATAAAATTCGCGACACGATGCGTGCGCATGACAGGGTCGGCGTTATCGAGGTCATGGGAAGAAGATGCGGAGATATTGCACTTTGGGCGGGTGTTGCAGGTGCGGCAGACATAATTCTCGTTCCGGAACGTCCTCTTTCATGGGCGGATGCGGCGAACCGGCTTGCCGCAAACAAACTCCGCGGACAGCTCACAAGCATTGTTATGATCGCCGAAGGCGCGGGCAAAGCGGAGGATTTCTGTGAATATGTCCGAAAATACACCGATGTTGAGATAAAGGCGACGGTGCTTGGCTATATCCAGCGCGGCGGCAACCCGTCCGCGTTCGACAGAGTGCTTGCCGCTAAAATGGGGCAGCGTGCGGTTGAACTGCTTGCGGACGAGGCGCATATGCGCGGAACGGACTGTGCCGGAAGCAGAGCGGCTGAAAATAACGATTTGCGAGAGAACTTCGGATACGCCGTGGGCATAAGGGAAAACCGCATTATCAGCGTTCCGCTTGCGGAAGCAGTTTCAACGCGGGATTGCTTTGATGATAAACTTTATGACCTGAATTCGGTTATGGCAAAATTCTGAGTGCGGCTCAGTGAACGGAAAAGGAAGCAAACAGAAAAATTCATGGATTTAAACAGAAAACGAATGAATGTCGGCATAACCGCCGAGGATAACCGTTCGGAGCTGTCGGCAGGTTCGACGGTGACGCTTGAAATCACGGCGTACGGTTCGGAGGGGCAGGGGATCGCAAGGCATAACGGCATGGCTGTATTCGTGCCGGGCGCAATTTGCGGAGAAACCGTTGAAGCGGAAATAAAAAAAGCCGCACCCTCGTTTGCGGAAGCGAAACTTCAAAAAATCCTTCGGCCGTCGGCAGAAAGGGTAATTCCGCCCTGCCCGCATTATGCCGAATGCGGGGGCTGTGATATTCTTCACATGAGCTATGCGGAGCAGCTCCGCATGAAGCGCGAAACCGTGCGCAGCGCAATGGAGCGTATAGGAGGCTTTCGCGGGATTGAAATTCTTCCGTGCATCGGCGCGGACAAGCCCGAACATTACAGAAACAAGGCCGTTTTTCAGTTTGCAAATGCCGAAAAGACAAATAAGAAAAACCTTCGGCAGGTTCTTTCGGGCTATTACGAACAAAAAAGCCATAAACTCGTGCCCGTTGAAACATGCATGATTCAGAACGAAGAGGCAATGACGGCGAAAAGAATCGTTGCCGAATGGGCGAATTTGTTCGACATCCGCGCTTTCGATGAAAAACAAAAAAGCGGGACTTTGAGGCAGCTTATGGTGCGCAGAACCGAGGGCGGAACGATGGCTGCGATAGTAACAACAGGCGCGCTTCCGCATTCGGATGAGCTTGTTTCAATGCTGAAACGCGGTCTGCCGTCGCTTGCATCCTGTATCCACGGAATCAACCGCAACCCGCGTGATCCGGGTATCGGCAGCAAAACCGAACTGCTGTTCGGCAGCGCAGAACTTGCCGAAACGGTTTGCGGATTGAAATTCAACGTCGGTGCGCACAGCTTTTTGCAGGTGAACCCCGAACAGACGCAAAAGCTGTACCTTGCCGCCGCAAATGCATTGAACCTGACTGCAAACGATGATGTTGCGGATGTTTTTTGCGGGATAGGCACGATTTCCTTGCTTTTGGCTCAACGCGCCCGCTCCGTTCTGGGCATTGAAGCGGTTCCGCACGCCGTTAAGGATGCCCGTAGGAATGCAAAACTCAATAACATCAAAAACGCGGAATTCATCTGCGAAAATGCCGAAACAGCCCTGCCCCGCCTCGTTGCGGAAGGCAAACGCTTCTCGGCAATTTTGCTCGATCCGCCGCGCCGCGGAGCGGAAAAGCCCGCTCTTGATGCAATTGTAAACAGCGGAGCCGAACGCATCGCGTATGTCTCCTGCAACCCCGCAACGCTTGCCCGCGACTGCAAAATACTCGCCGCCGCAGGCTATTACCCGATGTCGGTTCAGCCCGTGGATATGTTCCCGATGACACATCATGTCGAGACGGTGTGTTTATTGTCCAAACTTCAAAGCAAGGAACATATCGAGATCGAAGTGACTATGGACGAGATGGATTTGACTTCGGCAGAGAGTAAAGCAACCTACGAGGAAATCCGGGAATACGTTTTCGAGCATACCGGACTGAAAGTCAGCTACCTCTATATCGCACAGGTAAAGCAGAAACACGGCATTATTGAGCGTGAGAACTACAATAAACCGAAATCCGAAAACGCCAAACAGCCCCAATGCCCGCCGGATAAGGAAAATGCGATTATGGAAGCATTGAAGCACTTTGGTATGATTTTGTAGATGCCTTTTGAAAGAAATTGCAGGTGGCGGTCGGTACCAAATGATCTTTCGCTAACAAGCTGTCTAAAGGTTAAACTGTCAGTATAAGAATGCTAACGAAGGTGCGTAAAACACAGAACTGCGATATTGGGAATAGGCGACTAAAACAAGGGGAGTGCAGAAGGGGTCCTACATTAGGGATTTGATTTTCCCTGAAAGAATCGGCATAGTCGTGAAATGCGGCTATGCCGTTTTTCGTCCTGTTCGGGGATGTCTATTGCCCCGATGCAATTGTAGATAATACGGATTCTCTGTACCCTCCGGCCATCGACCTTTTCGGTTTTGAAGACCAGAATTTTCTCCACGAATTCCCGGATGATCTGTGCGTCCAGTTCCTGAATGTCCGTGTACTTGCGTACCAGCGAAAGGAAATAATCTGCGTTGATGGCTTTCTGCCGTGCATCGGACAGAAGCTTTTCCAGCTCGGCGGCCCGTTCGGTCAGTTGAGCTTGCTCCGCCTCGTATGTAGCCGACATTTTCGCAAACCGCTCATCGCTGATCTTGCCTTCCACGTTGTCTTCGTAAATTCGCTGAATCAGGGTATCCAGTTTGGTAATCCGAGCCTTGGCCTCGTCATACTCACGGCGGCTGTCCCTGATCTCCTTTTCGAGAGCCTTTTCAGAACTCTTGGTAACCAGCTGTATGAACTCCGCCTCGTGGTTCCGGGCATAATTCGTGACTCGCTGTAGGTCATCGAGGAGAAGCTGCTCAATCACCACATTCCGGATCTGATGGGAACTGCATCCGCCTTTGACATTTCGGTAGCTGGCGCATACGAAGTACTCTTTTTCGTGTGGCCGGTCTTTGCCCCTGACCTGATACAGTTTCGCTCCGCAATCGGCACAGAACAGCATTCCGGAGAGCATCGGCATGGCACCGAGGCGGTCCACCCGTCTGCGTCCGTCCCGTATGCGTTTTACGGCATCGAAGACGCCTTGCTCGATAATGGCCTCGTGGGTGTTCTCGAACACAGCCCATTCAGAAGGATCGTTGTTGATCTTCTTCTTGATTTTGAAGGACTTTTTATGGGTCTTGAAGTTCACCGTGCGGCCCAGATACTCCTGCTTATCGAGGATATCCGCTGCGGACCGAGGAGACCACGCATAGATGTCATCCGGCACCTTTCCGGGCGTTTTCACACCGATGGATTGCAAGTGCGCCGTAGGAACGGGTATCTGCCGCTCGTGCAACTCCTGTGCGATCTGTGAGGGGCCATAGCCCTTCATGCATAAATCGAAAATCGTCTGCACCACCTTTGCGGCCTCCTCGTCCACGATCCAGTGCATATTGTCCTCAGGGTCTTTCAGATAGCCGTAAGGCGGATTCGTGCAGAGCGGCTTTCCAGCCTGGCCCTTTGCCTTGAATACGGCACGGATTTTCTTGCTCGTATCCTTGGCGTAGAACTCGTTGAACATACGTCGTTCGGGAAGGTGAAGCGCAAACAGCAAAAATCCAGTATTCATGCGGGTTTGCGGCGAGATGGCTCTCGATCAGATAGCTCTCTTTCAGACGGTCAAGGGGCAGAAATCACAATCGCATAGTTGTTTTCATGGGAGAATGGCGGTAACAGCGGTCATTCTCCCTTTTTTCGTTCCTGCCGCTTTCAACGAGGAGGAACACGAACATGGAAGAACCGAAAAGCACAGCAAAGCGCAGATCAAAAACCTCTGTTCCCGTGCAGGAGGATAAGATTACCTTGCTCCCGCTGTCGGAGCTGCACGACTTTCCCAACCATCCGTTCAAGGTGCGGGACGACGAGGCCATGCAGGAAACGGCGGAGAGCATCCGTCAGTACGGCGTACTCGTTCCCGCCATCGTCCGCCCCCGCGAGGACGGCGGATATGAGATCATCGCCGGACACCGGCGTAGGCACGGCAGCGAGCTGGCAGGGCTTTCCGCCATGCCCTGCATCGTGCGGCAGATGGACGACGACACCGCCACCATCCTCATGGTGGATAGCAACATCCAGCGTGAAAATATCCTACCCTCTGAACGGGCGCAGGCGTATAAAATGAAACTGGAGGCTATCCGCCGCAAGGCTGGCAGACCGGCGAAAGAGGCTGAAAATCTACCCGAAGAAAATGGTGGACAAGTTGGCCACAATTTACGCGGCGTGAAAACCCGTGACCTTTTAGCGGAAAACTCAGATGATAGTGCGCGAACAATCCAGCGCTACATCCGCCTGACCGAACTCACCCCGGAGCTTCAGCAGATGGTGGACGAGAAGAAGATCGGCATGACCCCCGCCGTGGAAATCTCCTACCTCAAGCCGGAGGAACAGCAAATGCTCCTGACCGCCATCGACAGCGAACAGGCAACGCCCTCGCTTTCGCAGGCACAGCGCATGAAAAAGCTCTCCCGCGACGGCAAGCTCAACGACGACACCATGCTGGACATCATGATGGAGCAGAAGAAGCCGGAGGGATATAACGTCGTCCTCTCGGCGGACAAGCTGCGCAAATACTTCCCGCGCTCCTATACGCCGCAGAAGATGGAGGAAACCATCCTGAAGCTGCTGGACGCATGGCTGCGTAAGCGCCAGCGGGAGCAGAGCAGATAACCGAATACACCTTGACATGACCGGGCAGAGATCTTTCTTTGCCCGGTTTTGTCATATCCAAAGGACCGAACAGGAGGAAAACCATGTATATCAACACCTTCAAATACAGGCCGGAGGACGTTGCCTGCGTCCTCTGCGCCGAATACGTCAAAAAGCTGGGATGCACTGCGCTGTCCTGCCCCTGCCTTGCCGAGCGCATGGAGGCCGGGGTCGTGGGCTACGCGGAGGCCGTGGCGGAGCTGTTCCCGTACCGTCCGCGCCTGACCGCAAGAATCATGCGGCTGGCCGAGAGTTTCCCCTGCACCATGTGGCAGGACGACGCCCACAGAAAGCGCATGGAGACTCTGCGGCTGCTGCTGGGCTGCCGCAAAGAGCGCGACACGCCGGAGTTCTTCGCCGCGCTGTATCTGCTGACCTCCAGCAAAGAGCTTGCGGACAGGACCTTCAACTGCTTCTTCCGCGGCGGCATCGACTTCCGCTACGCCCGCAGGCGCGGTATTTCCCAGCACGACTACACGCTGCTCATGGGGGCAAAGAGCCTCTACTGCGGCACGGATGAGGTGACGAAGGGCGACCTTGCAGAGCCGCAGATCATCCCGGACGAAGCGTTCCGGCTGCTCATCAACGCCCTGCTCATCGCCCGTTTCGGGCTGGACGCCCTGAAAATTACCGCAAGACGCGGACAGCGGGAATATACCCTCCGCCGCCTCATCCACCGCGAAGCAGGGGGAAACGCTCCGTCTGCGGGGCTGCTTTTTCCCTCTGAGGGGAGGTGAACACCGTGGCAGTATTTCGCGTGGAGAAGAACCACAATTACACGGTCATGTCCAATTACCACCTGCGGGACACCGCCCTGACCCTCAAGGCCATCGGACTGCTGTCCAAGATGCTCTCCCTGACCGACGAGTGGGATTATACCACCCGCGGGCTTGCCGCCATCTGCAAGGAGGGCGTGGACGCCATCGGCGCAGCGCTCAAGGAGCTGGAATCGCACGGCTACCTTGTACGCCGCCAGCTCAGGGACAGCCGCGGGCGTATCACCGACACCGAGTACACTATCTACGAATCCCCGCATCCGCCCTTGCCGGATACGGCTTCACCAGATACGGAAAACCCGTATCTGGATACCCCGGATACGGCGGAGCCATATACGGAAAAGCCCGCGCAATTAAATAAAGATAGAAGAAGTAAAGAAAAAGAAATACCAAATGGATCAAGTACGGACACATCAAATCCTGATCCAATCTATCCCCCAGCCCCCTTGCAGGGCGCGGGATGCGATGGGATGGGATACGAGGAAGCACGAGAGCTCGTCAAGGAAAATATCGAGTACGACATTCTCACGCAGGACCCGCAGCAGGACAAGGAGCAGCTTGACGAGGTGGTGGACCTCATGGCGGAAACCCTCTGCTCCCGCAGACAGACCATCGTGGTGGCTGGGGACGAGTATCCGGCAGAGATGGTGAAGGAAAAGCTGCTGCGCGTCAATTCCATGCACATAGGCTACGTCTTTGACTGCCTGAAGCAGAATACCACCTACGTCCGCAACATCAAGAAATACCTGCTTGCCTCGCTGTTCAACGCTCCCAGCACCATGGGCAGCTACTATTCCGCCCTCGTCAACCACGATATGTACGGCGACGGGCTGCGGGGCAAGGGCTGAATATGACCGAAAAAGGAGGGATGACCCATGCAGGAGGAAGTGGAAAACAGAGCGGTCACGCTGGTCATCAGCGCAACCAAGCTCACGGCGCGGCTGCTGAAGGCCGCCATTCTCAAATACCTTGCCAGCCGCAAGGAGAAAAAGCTGGCAAAGGCGCGCGCCGCGCCGGAGAAGCCCACCGGCAAGCAGACGGTGAAGCAGCTCATCGGGCAGAATCAGGGCGTGTCCAACATCGAAATCACCGACAGCAATATCAAATCCTTTGAGCGCGTGGCGCGGAAATACGGCGTGGATTTTGCTCTGAAAAAGGATAAGTCCGGGGATATTCCCAAATACCTTGTTTTCTTCAAGGCACGCGACGCCGACGTTTTGACGGCGGCGTTCAAGGAGTACACAGCAAAGGAGGTCAGGCGCGCCTCCAAGGACCGTCCCTCCGTGCTGGAGCAGCTCCGTGCGCTCAAGGCGAAGCTGCTGACCCTCACGCCGGATAAGTCCCGGAGCAAGGATAAGGGGCTGGAGCTATGAAAAACGTAAACATCAAAAAAGCCATTCTGCCCAACCTGTCGTATGCCTTCATCGCCCTCTACGCCACCAAGTTAGGGCAGGCTGCGCGGCTAAGTCCGGGCGCGGACTTTTCAGCAAAGGCGCTGCACATCATGGAGGGCTTCGCCGCCGCGTTCCAATCGGCGCTGCCCAGCTTTCACCCCATCGACCTGTGCGTAGGCGTTGCAGCCGCCCTGCTCATCCGTCTGGCGGTGTACGTTAAGGGAAAGAACGCCAAGAAGTACCGCAAAAATGTAGAATACGGGTCGGCGCGCTGGGGCAATTCCGACGATATACGCCCCTACGTCGATCCCGTGTTTGAAAACAACATCATCCTCACCCAGACAGAGCGGCTGACCATGAACAGCCGTCCCAAGGACCCAAAGACGGCGCGCAACAAAAACGTGCTGGTCATCGGTGGCTCTGGCTCAGGCAAGACGCGCTTTTTCATCAAGCCAAATCTCATGCAGTGCACCTCCGACTCCCGGCCGGTTTCCTTCGTCGTCACCGACCCGAACGGTTACACTATAAGAGGATAGAAAAAAGGAGCGTTTCACAAACGAAGATTTCTTGAAGAAGGGAGGTCAAAACCGTGGCTAAGAAAGAAGAAATCAAAATCACAGCCCTGTATGAGCGTCTGTCAAGGGACGATGAACAGGCCGGGGAATCAAACTCCATCCAGAATCAGAAAAAATACCTCGAAGAATATGCCCGTCAGAAAGGGCTGAGAAACATTCGCCATTTTTATGACGATGGTTATTCGGGCACGAATTTCAACCGTCCCGGCTTTGCCGCCCTGCTGGAAGAAATCGAAGCAGGTCATGTGGAAGTCCTGATTGTAAAAGACCTCAGCCGTTTTGGCAGAAATTACCTGCAAGTCGGCTATTACACGGAGATTCTTTTCCCGAAGAAGGGCGTTCGTTTCATAGCTATCAACAACAATGTGGACAGCGCCACCCCGCAGGACAATGACTTCACTCCGTTTTTGAACATCATGAACGAGTGGTACGCAAAGGACACCAGCAACAAAATCAAGGCGGTGTTCAAGTCCAGAATGAAGGACGGGCTGAGATGCAGCGGCTCAATCCCCTATGGCTATAAGAGAGAACCGGGCGATAAGCAGACCCTCATCGTGGACGAGTCTGCCGCAGAGGTTGTCAGGAAAATCTTCCGGCTGGTATGTCAGGGCGTTACCACAACAGGCATTGCAGAGATTCTGACAAAGGAAAAGGTGCTGATACCGTCTGCCTACGCTGCCATGAATCAGCCGAAGAACTGCCGTCACAAGGAAATTGCAGACCCTTACCGCTGGAACGCCACCACCATCGGCTATATCCTCGACAGGCAGGAATACATCGGTCATACCGTGTTGGGCAAATCCATCTGCGAGAATTTCAAGACCAAGCAGCGCAGAGCCGCAACGCCGGACGAGCTGATGATTTTCCCCGATACGCATGAAGCCATCATCGACCAGGACACATGGGATATTGCCAGAAAGATACGCTCAAAGAAAAAGCCGAGAGTAGCGAACGGCACCTACTCCCACCGCCTGTCCGGCTTGGTATACTGTGCCGACTGCGGCGCAAGAATGGGCTATATCAGCCCCGAAACCAAGCACAGCGGCAAACGCTATGATTCTGATTCCGCTTTTCAATGCGGCAACTACCGGAACGCCACAAACGATTGCGTCTCCCACTATGTGAAAACATCGGTTCTGGAAGCGGCGATTTTGCGGGCAATTCAGGCGGTGAGCAAATATGTCCTTGAAAACGAAGCCGAGTTCATTGACCAGCTCAAAGCCGTTTGGAATGAGCATCAGGCAAAGACAGCGGACAACGGACAGCAGGAGCTTGCCGAAGCGAAGAAACGAATGGCTGAATTGGACGAGAAAATCAACAAGCTCTATGAGAGTACCTTGAGTGGCTTGCTGCCGGAGCGACAGGCACAGCGCATGATCCAGCAGTACGATGAAGAACAGCTTGTGTTGGAAAAGCGTGTTGCAGAGCTGGAAAGTCTGGCTCAGCAGGACGAGATCAAGCAGGTGGACGTATCCCGCTTTATCGCTCTGGTCAGGAAATACCGGGACTGCGAGGAACTGACCGACACCATGCTCTATGCGTTCATTGACAGGATTGAGGTTCACGAAGCCACAGGCGGACGGACTATCTACCGCCAGCAGAACATTGATATTCATTTCAATTTCATCGGCAACTACTACCCGCCTGTTGAAACCGTCTCCGAGGAAGAACGCATCGCAGCCATCGAAGCCGAGCAGCTGCGGAAGAAGCAGGAAAAGGGCAAGCGATCAACCGAGCGCAGAAAGCAGAAGCAGGACGCTCTGCGGACGGCTGCGGAAGCCGGAGACCCCGAAGCGGTTGCAAAATACGAGGAACACCTTGCAATTCAGCGTGAGCGAAATCAGAAGCACCGTCAGAAGTTGCAGGAAGCCAGAGAAGCTGACCCGGAATATATCAATCAGTTAGAGGAAAAGGAGCGCATCAAGCGTGAAAAGATGCTTGAAACCGAGCGTAAGCGGATAGAAAGAGCCAACCGCAAAAAGAAGCTGACACGCAAGGAACTGAAAGACGCGGCGAAAACCGACCCGGAAGCCGCTAAGGCGTGGGAAGCTCTGAAAGCCAAGGAAGCCGAAGCCAGACAGCGCAAAAAGGAGCGTGAGGAAGCGAGAATGGCGGCTGACCCCGAATATGCCGCTATGATGGCAGAACGGAAAGCGGAATATGTCCGCACAAGGACTGCCCGGCGCAAGGCTGAACACGAAGCCCTTGTGGAGCTTGCCAAGACCGATGAAGAAGCCGCAAGGAAGCTGGCAGAAAAACGGAAATATCAGAGTGAAGCTACCGTCAGATGCTATCAGAAAATGAAAGCCGATGCGGAAGCCGGAGACCCCGAAGCCATCCGGCGATATGAAGCCACCCTTGCCAAGCGCAGAGACGAGTACCACAAAAAGAAAGCAAGACAGGAGGAAGTACCAGCATGAAAGAATTGAAGCCAAGAATCCACGAAAACGGCATCGACTACATTCTCGTAGGCGATTACTATGTGCCGGACTGGAAGCTGCCGGAGGAAAAACGCCCTGTTGGGCATTGGGGCAGGCTGCATCAAGCCTACCTGCGGATGTACCGTCCCGGTTTTTACAGCGAACTCGTTCTATCCTGCAAGCTGCACACCTACCTTGCCGATCTGAACGAGCAGGCAACGGAAAGATGCAGTCTTATCATTGAGCAGATGGCAGAAGCCGAGGGCGTGGACGAAGCCTTGAAAGCGTCTGACCAGATGCTATGGGTGCAGTCCATGAACTCCATCCGCAGCCGAGCCGAGGAAATCATCAAGCATGAGCTGATTTATTGCTGATATTCCAAGTTCAGACCTGCTAATTTCATACCGCAGCAAAAGCGACAGGCATTTCCTTGTGAAGTCCCTGCCGCTTTTCATTTATCAAAAATCAAGGAGGAAAACACTATGAAGCTGAACATCAACGAGAAGAAAGCCCTTTACACCTTCGGTTGCCCCAACCACAGGGCAACGGTTGACCGTCTGCAACTGCTGGCGGCTATCACACCCGACCCTGTTACCGGAGAGCTGTTCAACGACCTTGCAATCAAGTTAAGCGCCGAGGAAGCACACGATTGGTATCGCCGCTTCTACCGCACACTCCGCATGGAAATGGACGGCTACTATGAAGCGGAACTGACTTTGCGGCTGGCAGAAATCAGCAGTTACGATATGGAGGACGATTATGGCGAAGCTGACCAAGTATGAAAAAGAAACCATTATCCTGTTCAATGAGGGCGAGGACACGGCAAGCATCTACACCTTCAACGCCGGATTGAAAAAGCGGCTGGCGCTGTTCGCCAAGAAGTACCCCGACCTCTGCCGACAGGAAAAGACCTATGAGCAAGGCGGCGTTTCCTATGTGCTGGACAAATCCCGGCTGTCCATCCGTCTGCAACCGCCCATGAGCGAAGAACGCAGACGAAAAGCAAGTGAGAACGCCAAGCAAACCGGATTCAGGAGTCGGACGGAATAATGTAGCGTTTAGGGGCGATATGCGGTCAAAATGTCGGGTCTGTACTCGATGTTTTGACCGCTATTACATAGCAAGGTATAGTTCTATCGTTTTTCTCATTTTTAAGGCTATACAGATTCAAAACGATTAAATCAAGACATTTCATCCCGACTGCTTGAAAAATTCACATTATCGTGATACAATAAATAAGGATATTCTTAAATCGGGAGGGTACTATGGCTGTTACATATAAAAAACTATTTCATCTGTTAATCGACCGTGGTATTGCAACGGCTGAATTGACAGAGCAAGCGGGCTTTAGTGCCAACATTTTAACCCGACTTAGAAGAGACCAATATGTTTCATTGGAGAGCATTGAAAAGATATGTTCTGCCCTTGATTGCGGCGTAGATGATATATTGGAATTTACAAAGGATTTGGAGAGAAAAAAACAATGAGATATATAGGCTCAAAGGCAAAAATACTCGATTTCATTAGCAATACTGTAAGTCAGACCTACGGCTCTGTTGATGGTGCTGTTGTGGCAGACTTATTTGCTGGTACCTGCTGCGTTGCCGAAATGTTCAAAAAGCAGAACGCTCGAATAATTTCAAATGATTATCTCCGCTTTTCGTATGCCCTACAGATAGCAAAGATTAAATGCAATAAAGAACCGCAAAGCAAGATCCCTTATAGCGAAGCTCTTTTTGCTCTTAACGCTCTCAATGGAGTTGATGGATTCTTTTTCAAGGAATACACATTGGAAGGGACTGCTGCATCGCAATATAGCAGAAACTATTTTGATAGCGAAAACGCAAAAAAAATTGATGCTATTTGCGCACAGCTTTCCTCTTGGCTGCGGGATGAAATTATTTCAGAGGATATGTTTTTCCTGCTCTCAGCAAATTTGGTTGATGCCATAACAAAGGTATCCAATACATCTGGGACATATGGGGCTTTTCTAAAAATAGATGACCAGAGGAAGTATAGACCATTGGAACTGCTCCCATATCAATTTACAGATAACGGTCAATCCAACGAAGCATACTGCATGAGTATAACCGAATTGATCGACAGGGTTTCTGGCGATATACTCTACTTAGATCCTCCGTATAACGGACGGCAATATCCGCCATACTACCACATTCTTGAAACCGCTGTCCTCTACGATGAACCCGCAATTTATGGAGTTACCGGCAGGCGTCCATATCAGGAATTGCTCTCTCCATTTTGCATGAAAGATAAAGCCTTGCCTGCGATGCTGGATATAGTTCAAAAGGCAAGGTTTGAACACATTTACATCAGCTACAGCACTGATGGTATCATGGAATATAAGAAACTATGTGATGCGCTATCTGCTGTTGGCAAAGTTAGCTGCTTTTTCAAACCATATCGTCGCTATAAATCAAATAACGGCGGCGAGAATACTACAACGAGAGTTAAGGAGATTGTTATATATGTCAAAAAAGGATGAGCCTAAGAAGCTGGGCAAAAACGGGGTGGATATGGGTGATAGAGGCGTTTACGACAAGCGAAACACATTGAACGACCTAACAGGGAAGGAATGGGTGTTTTTTACCAACTCTGTGTGGATTACTGGCTACAGTCCTACAGCGAAAGAAAATGTAGGGCTTAAATACAGAAAGATTCATCCTTCGCCGAAGCCGCCTGCACTTATGAAAGACATTATTGAGTTTTTCACAAAGGCAGATGGAAAAATCCTTGACCCTTTCTGCGGCGTTGGTGGAACTTTACTTGGGGCTGCTATGGCTGGTGGAAATCGCAAGGCTGTTGGTATTGAGCTTGAACCCAAGTTTATTGAAGCATACCAGAAGGTCTGTGAAACCGAGAATATGCAGCTTATGACCATGATTAACGATGATTCTAAAAATATGCTGCAACATCCAGAAGTCTCGGAAACAGTTTTCGATTTGATTATTGCCGACCCACCCTACTCGGACATGATGAGCAAGGAAAGAACGGGTCAGCGAAAGAAATTGTATAACGATTCTTCTCCGATGCCTTACACAGAAGAATCAGCAGACCTCGGAAATATGTCACAGGAAGATTTTTTCCCGGCATTGAGAAACATTATGCAACTCTGTTTCTCACGATTAAAGAACAAAGGTTACATGGTTGTGTTCTGCAAGGATTTTCAACCTCAGCCGGGGAAGCCTAATTTGCTTCATGCAGATATTATCAATGAGCTTTGCAAGATTGACGGTTTGGTTTATAGAGGAATGAGAATATGGCACGACCAAGCAATGTCCCTCTTTCCTTTCGGTTATCCGTACTCTTTTGTAATGAACCAGATTCATCAATATGTTCTTATCTTTAGAAAGGAGCTGTAGTATGTCAGCAGCAGGTAGCGGAGCGTATTCCGGTGTCGGAAAACTTATGGCTAACTATGGTTGGGTGCAAAATACATCAAACCTCTCCACTGTCCGTGATACCGTTGAGTTGGTATCCAAGGATGGGATGAATCATAATGCCTTGATGCAAGCAATTTTTGAACACCGAACCGAACTCGGCAATATAAAGAAAAAGTGGACTTGGGATGCGAGATGTCGCATAAAAGCCATCTGCGCCTGCGGTTTGGTCGAGCTTGATAGAGACTTGCAAGGCTACAGGCTTACGCCGTTGGGGCAAGAACTGTGTGATTCACCCAAGAGTTCTGTATTATACAGAGGGAAAAGAACCTTATGTGATGAGGAAAAGGTTATTTTTCGCAAGGGATTGCTGACCAGTCCCCCCGTTATCAGAGTTCTGAATATACTTAATGAGAGTCGCAAGAATGGAAACGGCTCTATGTCAAAGTATGATGTCGGAAGTAAATTGGGGTTCGTGGGAGACATTGGTTTTAGCCATTTTGAAGCAGAGTTTGTGGCAAGAAGCGGAAAGAGTTTCAACGATGCAGAGGGTGATGCTGACAAATGGGCACGCACCATTCTCAGTTGGTTGTCCCAAGTAGATTGGGTGGTTAAATCAGAGAGTGCCGATATATTGGGAAAATCGCTTCCTCTTTACACAACAGTGTATGAAGTAGATAGAGTTCTCCAATATGCTGCTCGGTCTACAGTAAAATATGTTCCACAGGAAATGCTGTGTTCAGATCATCATCCCTTTGCCGACGTTGTTCAGCAAAGGCGAGTTGCCATTCTGAAGGTCTTATCCAAAAAGCCTTTTATGGCAATCACTGATCTTTTGAATGCTGTTATTGGCTTGGGAATTGATACCGATGAAGAGACCTTGGCGTTTGATATTCTGAATTTGCGGCAAGCTGGAATACAGATTTCAAAAGAGCGGTCTTTTTATCGCTTAACAGATAAAATAAAGCTGGATGTTATCCCAGAGCAAAAGCCGATTACTGCACAGCAAAAAGTAAACGGTATCGAAAAGCAAATAGAACACTATGTTATGGTTTACGAAGACTCCTTGCCGTCCCGACTGGTTGATAATCTTATACGTTATGGCTATGATGGAACTAATAGTGCGGCTCTCTTTGAAATGACAGTTGAAAAGCTGTTCTCATTTATGGGCTATGAAGCCCAGTGCTTAGGGCAAGGACATGGAAGAGTTGCAGATGTTATTGCAAAATACCGTGATGCGTTCTATGCAAAGTCTTATGGCTTAATTATCGACACGAAGGCGTATGAAAAATACAATTTCCCGGCAGGAGATGTTCGCAAGATGAAGGAATATATTGCCTTGCACGGAGCCGAACTGATGCAAGATATGATTCCTCATCATGCTTTTGCTTTTATCAGTATGGCATTTACACCGCCGGATGAGCACCTCAGTGAAATTGCAAAAGACACCGCCGTGAACGGTACGGCAATCGATGTCTTTACCCTTATGGAGCTTGGTTCTAAAGTGTCCAAACAAGAGGTTTCCATCGCTGATATATATTCGAGTTTCACAACTAACAAGCTGTTTGTTTGTGCATAAGAACTCATTCTTGCTTTGCTGCATAGAAGATATGGAGGTGTTATATGCCCAAGAATAGGCGAATGAAGTCTGTTAAGACTGAGCTTGTGAAAAAAGCTCGTGAAGCGATGCTTGCCGCTGTTCAATTATATAACAATCCGCAAGTCACATTCAAAGCGGAATCATTTATCACCCTGGCTATAATTGGCTGGACTTACTTGCTCCATGCCTATTATAGAAGCAATGGCATTGACTATCGCTATTATCATTATGCAGGCAAAAGAAAAATCTATGATAAGACAAAATACGGAGCATATAAGCATTGGGAATTAGAGCGATGTCTTACTGAAAAAGACTGCCCGCTGGACGGCGATTCGATAACCAATTTGAGATTTCTTATAGGTATTCGCCATGAAATCGAGCATCAAATGACAGATAAGATTGATGAGTTTTTAAGTGCAAAATTACAGGCGTGTGCACTGAACTTTGATTTTTATATTTGCAAGTTGTTCGGGGACAAATATAATCTTAGTAGAGAATTATCTCTTGCAATTCAGTTTTCCCCACTGACCCCAGAACAGAGGGATGCATTGCACGAGAATTCTCATATTACATCGAATGTGAAAAATTTTGTTGTGGCCTTTGAAGATGTTCTTTCGGAAGAAGCACTGACAAGTTCGCGTTATGCGTATCGTGTACTTTTTGTCCCGATAAATGCGAAAAGGAAGGGACAAGCTGACCAAGTTGTTGAGTTTATCAAAAGCGATTCTCCGCTTGCAGAGGGTATTGAAAAGACATACGCTGTTTTGAAAGAAACAGAAAAGCAAAAGTATCTTCCGAGCGAGATCGTGTCATTGATGAAAGGGAAAGGATATGATGGCTTTACTATCAACAAGCATACGGAAATATGGAAAGCTCGCAATGCTAAAGACCCGAAGTATGGCTACGGCGTTCTAATATCGAAAACGTGGTATTGGTATGAATCTTGGGCGAAAGAGATTGAAAAATACTGTAAAACGCATAGTGATGAAGTAAAATAGTAATGGCTAACCCAAAGGCGATCAACCGTAAAAAGTTGGTCGCTTTTGTTTTGCCCATTATCAGAAAGGAGAAGTTGCCTATGAGCGAAAAACTTGAAAAGCTGAAACACGAACAGTATGTTGCAGAGAAGAAACTGACCGCAGCTAAGCACAAGGAGAAGCGATTGCAGAGCGAGCTGAAACGGCTGACCAGAAGCGAGAGAACCCATCGGCTTTGCACCCGTGCCGGAATGTTGGAGACCTTTTTGAAAGAGCCGACCGTCCTGACCGATGAGGATGTGATGGAGCTGCTGACCTTCATCTTCCAGAGCGAAGCGGTTCAAAAGAAGCTGAATCTGCTGATTGAGAGCCGGAGAGAAACGCAGGAAGCGGACGAGGGCGAAAACCCTTGACGGAGACAAGGGCGCAATTATACACCACCTAAAGATGGTGATTGCGTTCTGCCGAAAGCCCATTGCATGGAGCTTGATGATTTCCGCAAAAGTCCCTTGCTCCATTCATCCAGAGGAAGCTACACTTCCCCTGCGCTGGCTTTGCCAGCTACCCCTTTGTGGACTTGCCGCCGAGGAACGATTGCAAGCAATCATTCCCCGACAACAAGTGAATATCCCCCGCCCGACCGTACTGAAAAGTATCGGTCTTTTTTTGTACCATCGAAAGGAGGTTCAAACCAAAATGCCAGTACCTCATTTGGAAATCCGCATCGTCCAGCGAAGCAAGGGCAGCTCTGCTGTTGCCGGAGCTGCCTACCAAGCCGGAGAGAAGCTGTTTTCCGAGTATGACCAGAAGATGAAAAACTACCTTTACAAGAAAGAGGTGGTTTACACAGAGGTCATGTTGCCCACCAATGCCCCACCCGGATATGCTGACCGAGCAACACTTTGGAACGCAGCCGAGGAAGTAGAGAAGCAATGGAACTCCCAGCTTGCAAGGCGATTTGTGGTTGCCCTGCCGAGAGAAGCCCCGACCGCAATGTATCCGCAAATGATGCAGGAATACTGCCGAGAGCATTTTGTGTCCAAGGGAATGTGCTGTGACTTTGCAATCCATGACCCAGATCCTCCCGGACACAATCCCCATTGCCATATCATGCTGACCATGAGAGCCATTGATGAAAACGGAAAGTGGCTGCCCAAGAGCCGCAAGGTTTATGACCTTGACGAGAACGGAGAGCGTATCAGACTTCCCTCCGGCAACTGGAAAAGCCACAAGGAGGATACCGTTGATTGGAACGAGCAGTACCATGCCGAGGAATGGAGACACGGCTGGGAGCTTGTTCAGAACAAGTATCTGGAACTTGCCGGAAGTCCTGAGCGAGTGGATATGCGCTCTTATGAACGGCAGGGACTGGATAAGATTCCGACCGTCCACATGGGAGCCGCCGTTTGCGCTCTGGAACGCAAGGGCATTGAAACCAACATTGGCAATCTCAACCGAGATATTAAAGCCGCCAACCGCATGATGAATGCCATCCGCAGCACAATCCGCAATCTGCGAAATTGGATTGCAGACATTATGGAAGCAGCCAAGGAAGCCCTTGCAGAAACGGAAGCACAAGCAAAGAACACTTCGCCCGATCTGGTTTTTCTGCTTCGTGACTATCTGAACTTGCGAAAGGCAGAACGCAGCGACTGGTCGAGGTACGGACAGCAGAAAGGCACGGTCGATGATTTGAAAGCCGTCTCCAAAGCCGTGAACTATCTGAAAGAGCAGGGGCTTTTCACGCTGGAAGATTTGAATACCGCCCTGCAAGGTGTGAATGAGAAGTCCAAGAGCATCAACGCCGCTATGAAAAAAGCATCTGCCCGAATGAAGGTCATTACCGGCATTCAGAACGCCGTGGCAGACTGCCAGACCTACAAGGCAGTTCATGACAAGTATCTGAAAATCGGCTGGAAAGCACGACAGGCAGCGTTTGCAGAAAGCCACAAGGACGAGCTGGACAGCTTCAACAAAGCGTTCCGCTATCTCAAGAAGCAGGGCGTGGATTTGAATGTCAATCTGGATTCCCTGCAAGCAGAGTACAGCAATCTGCAAGCGACCTACGCAGAGCTTGCCGGACAGCTTGCCGCCGCCAAGGAGAGATTGCAGCCGATGAAAGATATTCGCTATTGGGTCAGCAAAGTCCTCACACCGGAGCAGTCCGAGGTCGAGAAGAAGCCCGAACCGAAGCACTCCGTCACGGAGAAGATGAAGTTTCTGCAAGAGCAGAGCAGCAATCAGCAGGAGCAGAAAACCCCGCAACAGAAAAAACAGGATATGGAGCTTTAAGGCGCTTGCCGTTTTCTTTTGAAAATGTCGGGTGTCTTTTTTTGTTCCCCGAAAGGAAGATGCGATGAATGTATTTGAAGCAGTAAAAGGCAAAGTCACCGCCCGACAGGCGGCAGAGATGTACGGCGTTCGGGTCAACCGTCATGGCATGGCAGTCTGCCCGTTTCACAACGACAAGAATCCGAGCATGAAGCTGGACAAGCGTTTTCATTGCTTTGCCTGCCAAGCGGACGGAGATGCAGTTGATTTTGTTTCCCGTCTGTTCGGACTGCCCGGCAAGGAAGCCGCTATGAAGCTGGCAGACGATTTCTCCATTCCCTATGACGCACGGAAAAAGCCGTCTATCAGACCCAAGATAAGAGCGCCTACCCCGGAACAGAGATACCGACAGGAGGAAAGCAGATGCTACAGGGTGCTGTCCGATTACTTCCATCATCTCAGGACATGGAAGCAGCAATACGCACCAAAGCAGCCGGAGGACGAATGGCATCCTCTGTTCGTGGAAGCTCTGCAAAGAGAAAGCCATATCGAATATCTGCTGGATGTTCTTCTGTATGGCACAGCCGAGGAAAAGAAGGCTCTGGTTGCCGAGCAAAGAAAAGAGGTGATGAAACTTGAGCAACGATTTGCAGAACACCCAGACGAGCATGACCGTGGAGGAAGTCAGAGAAAGTCTGGACTCGACCGATAACGGAGCTGTCAAAAACAGCATCCGAAACTGTCTGACGGTATTTCAGAATGACCCGAAGCTGGAAGGAGCGATCCGCTACAACATCCTGACGGAGCGCATTGATATTGTGAAGCCGCTCTGGTGGAGCAAGCCGACAACGACCTTGAACGATACGGATTTGAATTACCTGATGCTCTATCTGGAGGATCAGTACACGCTGACCAGCGAAAAGAAAATCCAGAAAGCAATCTCCATTGTCGCTGACTGCAACAAGTATCACCCCATCCGTGACTATCTGAACGGTCTGGAATGGGACGGCACAGAGCGCATCCGCTATGCCCTTACCCGCTATCTCGGCGCAGAGGACAGCGAGTACACCTATGAATGTCTGCGCCTGT
>ENA-OPBO01000942-OPBO01000942.1-human-gut-metagenome-genome-assembly--contig:-NODE-942-length-22528-cov-21.855916_pt1 | contig 22528 bp, 21 predicted proteins | sample MGYA00241071_ERZ501458 | MGnify/ENA primary metagenome ERZ501458 (study PRJEB25962, sample SAMEA2042509) | human gut metagenome | biome: human gut; feature: human-associated habitat; material: faeces... | reverse complement strand
CTCTCTATACCTAGAAAAGACCTTTAACTCACCCACCATTTTGACCTATAAGTCTCAATTATGGAGCCTGTTACAGATTTCGGAGCCTGTTACAGATTTCAGTGACCTCCACGTGAGGATTTTCAAATACGTACGTGAAGAAAAAAGATTTCCTACGTAGGGAAGGAACGGTTCCTCGGACTTATCATTTGATTCCTCCGAAGTTTTATTTCGTCTCTACGTGAGAAAAGTTTCTTCTCCACGTGGGTATTTTTGATTTCCTCGGTAGGGGTAGTCTTTAGATCCCGCCAGTCGAGTAGCCCTTTGTAGGGTCGCTCGGTGAGTGTCTAGTGGGAGGGTGTCCGTTGTGTCAAAGCTAGGCGGATCTACAAAGGGTTACTCGTTTCATCAGACTACTCTGAGAGGTTTTCTCCATAACAGAATGGCCATTACAGAATTATTAAGTACCTTTGTAGAGCGATTTTGAGGGAGAGAAAAAGATTGACTCTCTTTTCCCCTTCCGAAAGGTCGTCTTACATAGGTAGAGGAGGTGGCTCATCCCCAAGAGTTGCCCCTTGTTCCTATATACTAACTATAGCTCAATCATCCAAAAAACGTGGTGTACACGTATATCCCCTATTATGAATCAAAAAACTATAGTCACAGGTGTGATTGGTGCTGACGCACATGCTGTCGGCAACAAGATCATTGCCTATGCCCTCAATAATGCAGGGTATAAAGTGGTTAACCTCGGTGTTATGGTCTCTCAAGAAGAATACATAGAGGCCGCTCTCGAGACCAAAGCTGATGCTATCCTAGTCTCTTCACTCTATGGACATGGTGAGATCGACTGCCAAGGACTTCGTGAGAAGTGCGATGAGGCTGGTCTCAAAGGCATCCCACTAGTGGCCGGAGGCAATCTGGTTGTGGGTAAGCAGGACTTTGCAGACGTGGAGTCTCGCTTTATGGCGATGGGCTTTACCAAGGTATATCCTCCTGGCACACCGATTGAGACGACCATCGCTTATCTAGACTCAATACTCGCAGATAAGTAGTATGCACTATCTTACGGTAGACTTCGGTAGTACCTACACGAAGTTGACTCTGATAGATGTAGCGCATGCGGAGATAGTGGCGACAGCCTCTGCCTTTACCACCATCACGACTGATGTGCTGGAGGGCTTTAACAACGCTTGGCAGAAGATACTGGCGCAGCACCCTGATGCTCACTACGACCGATTGCTTTCTTGCAGTAGTGCGGCTGGTGGACTCAAGATGGTAGCGCTGGGCTTAGTGCCTTCGCTCACCTCCAAGGCGGCCAAGATGGCGGCTTCCTCGGCTGGTGCTAAGGTAGTTAAGACCTACGCCTATGAGATCTCTCACGCCGAGCAGGAGGAGATCTATGAGATCAACCCGGATCTGGTGCTACTCTGCGGTGGTACCGATGGTGGCAACAAGGAGGTGATCCTCGCTAATGCACGTCGTCTGGCAGAGATCGATAGACCCTTCGCAATCGTCGCAGCGGGCAATAAGTCTGCCTCCTATGACCTGGAGGAGATATTTGCTCAGTGTGACAAGAAGTGCGTCGTCACAGAGAATGTGATGCCCGAGTTCGGACAGCTCAATATCCTGCCCGCTCGTCAGTGCATTATGGATCTCTTCATCAGTCGCATCATCGATGCCAAGGGGCTGGGTGCTGTGCAGCAGCGTGCTGAGCTAGAGATTATCCCGACCCCCCTTGCGGTTCTCAAAGCGTGCGAGCTACTGAGCAAGGGCATCGATGAGGAGCACCCAGGGTGGGGCGACCTGATGGCGGTAGACCTAGGTGGTGCCACGACTGACATTTACTCGATGACTGACGGAGCTCCATCGATGGACAATGTCCTGATCAAAGGCATCCCCGAGCCTTACAGCAAGCGTACCGTAGAGGGTGACCTCGGGATGCGCTACAGCTTGAAGGCACTGGAAGACGAGACCGATGTCAAGGCGCTAGCACGAGCTTATGGTGTCACGCCTGAGGCAATCGTGGACTGGGTAGAGCGCTGTGCAGCTAATCCCGACACGGTTGCAGAGCCTGGCTCACAGGAGCAGGTCATCGAAGAGGCACTAGCACACAGTGCTGTAGACATAGCCGTGGAGCGTCATGCTGGTGTCATTAGCAAGGTCTACACGCCAGTAGGCGAGATGTTTACACTCGTTGGTAAGGATTTGACCCAGGTACCACGACTCATTGGTATCGGGGGCGCACTAATCAATAGTTCTGATCCTGCACGTATCCTCTCGGGGAGTCGCTTTAACCCTCAGAGATACGAGTATGCGAAGCCCAAGGAGCCACACTTTTACCTAGACAAGCGCTACATCATAGCGAGCATGGGACTACTCAGTCAGGTAGCTCCCGAGGTAGCTCTCACGATTCTGAAGCGAGAGGTACTACCTATATAATATAGACATACAAAAAGACTCAATCACTCATACAGATTCCCCTATCACATGGAACTTAGGAATAAGCGCATAGACAACGATACCTTCTACAAGGAGCGCAAGGAGGTTCTCGCCTCATGGCCTACGGGCAAAGATGTCAACTTTGAAGAGGCTGTCGAATTTCAAAAATCAATTCCCGAGGAGAAGATCTTCGGTCGTAAACTGGCTCAGGCAGACGCTGAGGGGCGCACGCTCATACAGCCTCGTGCTGGTGTGGCTCTATATACGGAGCATATCAAGCTCTTGCAGTTTCTAGAAGAGGAGGGCGGTGCTGATCTGCTCCCCTCGACGGTCGATAGCTACACACGTCTCAACCGCTACCACGAGGCTGAGAACGGCATCATCAAGAGTAAGGAGTCGGGACGATCTATGCTCAACGGCTTCCCGATCGTCAACTACGGTACGAAGATCTGCCGTACGGTTACCTCTGCACTCAAGAACCCTGTACAGGTGCGCCACGGTACGCCTGATGCGCGTCTCCTTACGGAGATCTCTATCGCTGGTGGCTTTACCTCTTATGAGGGGGGTGGTATCTCGTACAATATCCCTTACTCTAAGAACTTCTCCCTCGAGAAGACTATTATGTACTGGCAGTACACGGATCGCCTCGTAGGTATGTACGAGGAGGCTGGTGTGAGCATCAACCGCGAGCCGTTTGGCCCTCTGACTGGTACGCTTATTCCTCCCTGTATATCCAACGCAGTGGCCGTCATCGAGACACTACTTGCTGCTGAGCAGGGTGTCAAGGATATCACCGTGGGCTATGGTCAGTGCGGTAATGTCATCCAGGATGTCGCTGCGATACGCTCGCTCCGTGAGTTGACCAATAGCTATCTCAAGGAGTATGGCTACGACGACGTACGCATTACGACCGTCTTCCACCAGTGGATGGGTGGCTTCCCACAGGACGAGGCAAAGGCCTTTGGTGTCATCTCTTGGGGCTCAGCTACGGCTGCTCTAGCCAAGGCTACTAAGGTTATTGTCAAGACACCACACGAGGCGATGGGTGTCCCCACCAAGGAGGCAAACGCAGCTGGACTACGTGCTACCAAGCAGGTCATCTCTATGCTTCGTGACCAGTCACTCATAGACATCCCCGTGGTAGAGTATGAGTCTGACGTGATCGTTCGGGAGACGAAGTGCATCCTCGATAAGGTCTTCGAGCTGGGCAAGGGCGATCTAGCTCTCGGTACGGTTGCTGCCTTTGAGGCAGGCGTGCTGGACATCCCCTTTGCGCCTAGTCGCTACAATGCGGGCAAGGTACTACCAGCTCGTGATGACAATGGTGCCGTACGTATCCTCGACACGGGTAATCTACCCTTTACGGAGGATCTCAAGGCCTTCCATCGTGAGAGACTTGAGGAGCGTTCACGCTTCGAAAATCGTCCCGTGAGCTTCCAGATGGTTATCGACGATGTCTACGCTATTGGCAAGGGCTTCCTCGTCGGTAGACCCTAAGACTTAATCTATAGTAGTGCTATCCCTATGGGGGTAGCACTCTTTCTAGCAATCAATTCTAACAATCTAATAAATCCAAGTAATATGAAGATCAAGAAGGTAGTCTGTGCCCCAGGCAAGACAGGATTCTTCTTTGACGACCAGAAGGCCATCAAGAAGGGCGCTAAAAACGATGGTGCCTTTTACTCAGGCGATCCCGTGACTCCAGGCTTTACGTCTGTACGTCAGGCGGGCGAGTCCATCTCTGTCCTCTTTATCCTAGAGGATGGCTCTATAGCTCACGGTGACTGTGCTGCTGTACAGTACTCAGGAGCTGGTGGTCGTGATCCCCTGTTCCTCGCTGAGAGCTTTATCCCAGTCATTATGAAGGAGATCGCTCCGCTCTATGAGGGCAAGGAGATCACCTCATTCCGCGAGATGGCAGACCTCGTTGACAAGCACGTCAATGCAGATGGCAAGAAGTACCACACGGCAATCCGCTACGGTGTCACACAGGCTTGTCTAGACGCTGTCGCTAAGAGTCAGCACAAGCTGATGGCGCAGGTAGTTGCTGACGAGTATGGTACGAAGATCTCTGACACGATGGTACCCATCTTCTCGCAGAGTGGCGACGACCGCTATCTCAACGTTGATAAGATGATTATGAAGGAGGTGGGCGTACTGCCACACGCTCTCTTTAATAATGTAGAGACCAAGGTCGGTCTCAAGGGTGAGAAGATCAAGGAGTACCTCCAGTGGCTCCGTGATCGTATCGTCACTATGCGCCAGAACCCCAATTACGAGCCCGCTATCCATATCGACGTATATGGTACGCTGAGCATCGTCTTCAACAACGACTTCCAGCGCATCGCTGACTATCTCCACGAGCTCTCTGAGATCGTTGCTCCCTTCGAACTACGTGTCGAGGGCCCTGTAGATATGGACGCTCGTGAGCCACAGATCGAGGCTCTAGCTAAGATCCGTGAGCTACTTGATGCCAAGGGCTCTAAGTGCCAGATCGTTGCTGACGAGTGGTGCAACACGCTCGAGGATATCATTGCTTTCTCTGAGCGCAAGGCTGGACATATGGTTCAGATCAAGACGCCTGACCTCGGTGGTGTCAACAATGCTATCGAGGCTGTCCTCTACTGCAAGCAGCATAATATGCGCGCTTATCTAGGTGGTACTTGCAATGAGACCAACCGCTCAGCAGAGGTTTGTGCCAACATCGCTATGGCTACATCTCCCTGCCAGTGCCTAGCTAAGCCTGGTATGGGTGTCGATGAGGGATACATGATCATCTTCAACGAGATGAGCCGTGTACTCGCTCTCAAGGATGTGCTGAAGTAGATTTTAGAAATTAGAAGTTAGAGGTTAGACTTTAGCTAACAGCCAAAAGCCAACAGCCAAAGGCTAACCTCTAACAGTAAAACAGAATATCGAGATATGACTCCAATAACAGACGAAATAAGAGTACTCTCCACGACAGCGATCCTCGGGTATGGATTCCCCGAGGCATCCTTCCGTGAGGGAATGAAGCGCAAGCCCCACGTCATCGCAGCAGATGCTGGTTCGACAGATCCAGGTCCTTACTATCTAGGGGCAGGCGTGAGCTTCACCGATCGCAACTCCGTGAAGCGTGACCTAGAGATCATGATCCAGGCGGGTGTCGAGAACAAAGTGCCCGTAGTCGTCGGCTCTGCTGGTGGCTCTGGTGCCAATGCTCATGTGGACTGGGTGCTAGAGATAGTACGAGAGATCATTGCTGATAAGAAGCTCTCACTACGCCTAGCGGTCATCCGCTCTGAGTTTGACAAAGAGACCATCCTCCGTGAGTTTGACGAGGGACACATCACGCCCCTAGCACCAGCTCCCGAGGCTACAAAGAAGGACATCGAAGAGTCCGTCCGCATCGTCGCTCAGATGGGCGAGGAGCCTTTTGTAGAGGCACTCAAGGGTGGTGCAGATGTCATCATCGCAGGGCGTTCGTATGACCCGAGCGTCTTCGCCAGCCTTGCTATCAAGGAGGGCTTCGATCGTGCACTCGCACTGCATATGGGTAAGATTCTCGAGTGTGCTGCTATCTGCGCATTGCCTGGTAGCGGTAGTGACTGTATGTTTGGCTATCTGCGCAAGGATCACTTTGTCCTCGAGCCACTTTCCAAGGATCGTAAGTGTACGACCCTCTCCGTAGCTGGTCACACGCTCTATGAGAAGACCGATCCTTACCATCTCCCTGGTCCTGGTGGTGCGCTCGATCTGCACGGATGTCACTTCGAGCAGATTGATGACAACAAAGTCAAGATCTCAGGTACCGTCTTCGAGCCGACCGATGGCTACTTCCTCAAGCTCGAGGCTACCCGTCTCGTAGGCTACCGCACCATCTCTATTGCGGCTACGACAGATCCGATTATGATCAGCAAGATCGACTCCATCATCGAGAGTGTCAAGGCTCGTGTCAAGGACAACTTCGACAACTACGGCATTAAGGACTACTACCTCGACTTCAAGATCTACGGCAAGAACGGCGTCATGAGTATGTTTGATGGCATCGATGGCAATATGGGCTCAGAGCTTATGGTCGTCATCGAGGCTGTGGCTAAGACGCAGAAGGAGGCCGACACGATCTGTAGCTTCGCACGTAGTACGATGCTACACTTCGGCTACGAGGGACGTATCGCTACGGCGGGCAACCTAGCCTTCCCCTTCTCGCCCTCTGACTGCCATATGGGTGAGGTCTACGAGTTTAGCCTCTATCACCTACTTCAGGTGGAGGACCCCAAGCAGTACTTCCCCGTCGAGTACATAGAGTATGCTGATGGTCAGCGTAAATAATGAACCTTTAGATCGTATCAAACAATGACACAGCACAAGTTAATGGATATAGCCTCCGTCATCCGGAGCAAGAACTCGGGTCCCTATGAGATCACCTTCGATATCATCTTCAAGGACTTCGATATATACAATCAGGTGAAGGCTGCTAAGGCGATCACCGAGCAGACTTTCTGTGATCTCTATCACATCAAGCCTGACCACATCGTCAAGATTGTCTACTTCGACCCTGCTAAGGCGATCAAGTGTACCATCGTCCGCCCCATCCCTTCGGGCAACCTCGGTGAGCGTGACGTCTATGGTGCGCAGCAGCATGCGCCTCTGATGGGTCTCTCCATCCAGTACTAAGCCTGATCGTTTAGAACAGATTAAATAGGGCTTTAATAGCTCCTAAATATAGCGTCAGCCCCCGCACGCTCTCATCGTAGAGTCGTGCGGGGGCTCTTTTATACATAGATCCATAGCCTCCATCCGCCCAATCCTCGCTTATACTCAGTAGGGTAGAGTAGATAAGTGTCAGAGAGTATGCTACAAGTGACCAAGCTCACAGCAGTACCGCACCGCCCTAGATGACAAGGTGCGCCCCGAGCATGCTGCCCTCGAGGGGGTGACGCTACCCATGAGCGACCCCTTCTGGGACACCGCCTTCCCGCCCAACGGCTGGAACTGTCGCTGTCACGTTATACCGGTTCTTAAAGAGGACTTCCCCCTGTCCAATAGTCAGCGGGCGCAGGACGCTTTCGACGATATGACCCAGGGCAAAGCCAGCATCTTCCGCTACAACCCCGGCAAAGAGGGCGTCATCTTTCCCCCGCACCACCCCTACTACGGCAAGCGTGGCTACAAGCACTGCCTCAATCCCCACCTCGCCACCTCACTAGGCGACAACCTCGAATGCGAGATACATAGCAAGCTAGATGGGGAAGAGAATCTAAAGCAGCTAAAGGAGCTAAAGCAGGAGCAAGCTAGTGCAAAAGATGCTGTCAGAGAAAAGAAAGCGCAAATCGATCCCTTCAAAGGGAAAGCAGTCGATAGTAGCAATGCTGTAACAGGACTGATGCTCATCTTGCGTAGTTCCCTAAAAAGCATCCAAGAGTATGCTGTAGAAGACGTCAACATACAGCGCTGGCTCTGTGATTACAAAGTTGGCGACCCTATAGAGATGCGCTACATCGGTTGGGGCAAGCTACGTCAACGTGCTGATGGTACCATTAAGCATATTCGTGAAGCAGCCTGTTTTACCTATTATGAGACAAAGATTGGGGGAGAGACTTACTACCTCAACTGCAAGGTTCACCGCAAGTATGACTTCAAAGAGGTTCTATACACCATTGAAGGGAAGAAACCTAAGGACATCATTTCAGGTCCCCCAACTATAGAATGACAGAAAGGACATACATCTCAAATGCTGTTACCTCGTTCACGACGCTTAGGTGAGACTTACATTGAGATATACGTCCTTTCTTGCCAATAAAGGTAGTAACTATATTTCAAACTACCAAATAACCAACTTACTAGCAGAGCAAAACACGACAGCTATCTGTCTGTAAAAAAGCAAAATGAAGTCTGTAATGTTTACACAATACAAGACCCCGAACACTTTGATGAGAGTAAAATCATGTTCCCTTATAAAGAAGAAAAGGCGAAGAACTAATAACTTCCGATTTCGTACTCGGGGGGATTAGTAGTTCAACGCCTTATCTAAGAAGAGTGTCGGCTTGAAGTTATCGCACACCATTGACTTCTCTTCTTGCCAGCAAAGATAGCAACTATATTTCAAACTACCAAATAGCCAACTTACTAGCAGAGCAAAACACGATATGAATAGACCAAGAACGACACCCTCAGGGCTAATGAGAGATAGGTCTGGTGGATCTAGGGATTCACATCCTCGCCCCTCACCTCCCAAATCGACCATTTTGCGCTCATTTTCCCTGCCAGCTCCATTCGGGGTACACCCCCAAAGGCTAGACCTTGGTAAATTCGCACGGAAAGTTGGTAAATTTCGCAGATAACTCCAGCGAGCATAAATCGCTCATCGCAACAAATAAAATCGCTTAAATCGCCTGCAAACAGCCTCTTGTATATCCTCAACCCTCCAAACCACCCCAAATCCATCAACTCCTCACTCCTAACTACCTCTAACCGCTCATACTCAATAACTTTACCAATTCTTGGCCCGCATTTACCGCCCTCTAATCTCTAACTTCTAATCTCTAATCTCTAATCTCTAATCTCTAATCTCTAAATGTACCGACGCTACCACGGCATCATACCGAGCTGCGACCCGCAGCACAGTTACACCGTCACACTAGAGCGTGACGACGCCTCCACGAGTCATCCGATGCGTGAGCTCACCTTCTACGGCGAGGGTTTCACCATAGAGCGTGAGCCACAAGAGACGATCATGACCCCGATACTGCCCACGAGACTAGTTCTCTATCTGCAGAGCGAGGCAAACTTCCAGTTCGAGCATATAGCACGAGACACCCACGAGTGGACAGCTCGCCTCCAGCTAGACGACAAGACGATCTTCCTCGGACGCATTGAGACGGGGCTATATGAGGAGGACTTTGCCGAGCCTCCTTACGAAGTGCGTCTCACCGCCACCTGCGGTCTGCAGTCTCTCTACGACCGTGACCTCATAGCGGAGGAGATCCCAGTCAATCAAGCGGGTGTTATCTCCGTACGAGACTTCATCAATCACTTGCTCAAGGGGGCTTACCCCAGGGGCTATCAGCGCAACTCACTCTTTCGTCAGTCGGTCGCTACAGAGCCTATCTACATCGACCCGCTAGCCTATGATAGTAGCGACAAGCCCCTCACCATCGACAAAGATGGTTACTAGCGCATCTAGTACTTTAAGCAGCACCAATACGTCACCACGCAGTACTAGTCGCATAGAGAGAAGGGAGAAACAGGCGCTTATGCAGCTAGGTGCTAAAGGTGCAGACGGAATTAGCTAACATAGATGTTTCAATTCACGCACCCCGTGTGGGGTGCGACAAAGAGCCCTAAAGGTGGCAAAAACACTAAGTACGTTTCAATTCACGCACCCCGTGTGAGGTGCGACTTCGTCCGCTGGCTCGTTATGATGGTAATGTTTTGTTTCAATTCACGCACCCCGTGCGGGGTGCGACCACATACCTATAACTTCTCTTTTCCATGATTATTGTTTCAATTCACGCACCCCGTGCGGGGTGCGACCTCCGAACTTGGTTCTGTTGGTGAGTCTTATGGTGTTTCAATTCACGCACCCCGTGCGGGGTGCGACTTCTGCTAAGACTTTAAAGGATTTATTTCTCGAGTTTCAATTCACGCACCCCGTGCGGGGTGCGACAAGCTTACATTTCATTTGTCGGTCAGTTGCTCAATGTTTCAATTCACGCACCCCGTGCGGGGTGCGACCGATGCGAAGCTGAAGGCACTCAAAAGCAGTGCAGTTTCAATTCACGCACCCCGTGCGGGGTGCGACGATACCCCGACGGCAGCATCTACACCCTGCGAGGTTTCAATTCACGCACCCCGTGCGGGGTGCGACTCGGTGCTATGTTGGAAAAGGATAAGATACAAGCGTTTCAATTCACGCACCCCGTGCGGGGTGCGACAGGTCGTCGATGAGTAGCTGCGTACCGCTCCAGCGTTTCAATTCACGCACCCCGTGCGGGGTGCGACACCAATTATAAGACCATGCTCATATACATCATACTGTTTCAATTCACGCACCCCGTGCGGGGTGCGACCGCAGAAGGCTTGTAGACGCGCTGGGGACGGAGGTGTTTCAATTCACGCACCCCGTGCGGGGTGCGACGCCAGATCACCTGCTACGCACACATCTTTGACAAGGTTTCAATTCACGCACCCCGTGCGGGGTGCGACACCTAATCAGACTGTGGATTTGTCTGTGCTTGTCGTTTCAATTCACGCACCCCGTGCGGGGTGCGACTTCAGATGGTGCAGACGATTGTCGGCGGTATGCTTGTTTCAATTCACGCACCCCGTGCGGGGTGCGACCTCTCAAATGCTATTCTTAAGCCTTTGTCTGTGTTGTTTCAATTCACGCACCCCGTGCGGGGTGCGACACCCGAGCTCGAGGGCTTCTACAAGCAGGATATGTTTCAATTCACGCACCCCGTGCGGGGTGCGACACCCTGCGGTACTTGTTACGCTTGTCAATCTAATGTTTCAATTCACGCACCCCGTGCGGGGTGCGACGTCAGTTGATGGTTCGGATACATTGGATACCCCCGTTTCAATTCACGCACCCCGTGCGGGGTGCGACAAGGGGCGGGTCGTATATGATGAGTTCAGAGGAGAGTTTCAATTCACGCACCCCGTGCGGGGTGCGACTCTTAACTATCAAGCGTTATCTGCTTCTAGCACGTTTCAATTCACGCACCCCGTGTGGGGTGCGACGACCTACGAGGACAGCGTGGTGCGACTGGTGCTGTTTCAATTCACGCACCCCGTGTGGGGTGCGACTTGTTGTAACACATATTATATACTGTCTAAAGTCGTTTCAATTCACGCACCCCGTGTGGGGTGCGACCGTCAAGCTATTGCGCTGTGCCTCACCAAGCAAGTTTCAATTCACGCACCCCGTGTGGGGTGCGACCTCCGTGGTCGGCTCTCCCAGCAGATAAGTCGCGTTTCAATTCACGCACCCCGTGTGGGGTGCGACAAGACCATTAGACGTAGCTAATCCGAAATACTCCAGTTTCAATTCACGCACCCCGTGTGGGGTGCGACTTGTGGAGGTGCAGGGGGCTGACCACCTGCGGACTGTTTCAATTCACGCACCCCGTGTGGGGTGCGACTAGGATGTCCACGATAATAAGAGAAACTCTTAAAGTTTCAATTCACGCACCCCGTGTGGGGTGCGACTCTGATCGCGCGTCTGACGCTAATTTAACTGTAGTTTCAATTCACGCACCCCGTGTGGGGTGCGACAGATTCAATCTAATAAGGAGATTTCGGAAGCTAAGTTTCAATTCACGCACCCCGTGTGGGGTGCGACAATAAACGCTCTAGCTGGATGTTTCGTAATATAGTTGTTTCAATTCACGCACCCCGTGTGGGGTGCGACAGATGGTGCAGACGATTGTCGGCGGTATGCTTGGTTTCAATTCACGCACCCCGTGTGGGGTGCGACGAGTATGTCATTTTGCTGTATTCTATGTGGCACGTTGTTTCAATTCACGCACCCCGTGTGGGGTGCGACAGAGAACCCACTGGTGTGTACGAAGAAGAACTCTTCGTTTCAATTCACGCACCCCGTGTGGGGTGCGACATACCCGACCCTCAGGAGGGGGGGCGATTTTTCAAGTTTCAATTCACGCACCCCGTGTGGGGTGCGACCAAGCGATGCTGTGGAGGAGATGACAGCATCACTTCGTTTCAATTCACGCACCCCGTGTGGGGTGCGACACCATTACAGGGAAACCACATCTATACCCTGCAGTTTCAATTCACGCACCCCGTGTGGGGTGCGACGGAGATACAGCTAAGCAATGATTAATGACTAATTGTTTCAATTCACGCACCCCGTGTGGGGTGCGACTCACAAGGTGCCTCTCGACACGAGCAAGGCGCAAGTTTCAATTCACGCACCCCGTGTGGGGTGCGACGCGACCCTCCAGCAGATTGTATAATGTAATGAAGTTTCAATTCACGCACCCCGTGTGGGGTGCGACCTGCACTACAGACGGAGATAGATGCCCTGCAGAAGTTTCAATTCACGCACCCCGTGTGGGGTGCGACTGTACGACTGCTCGATGATGCGCACACCCTCAAGGTTTCAATTCACGCACCCCGTGTGGGGTGCGACCTGCGCCCGATGCTGCGGTGGCTACGTTGGCGTTGTTTCAATTCACGCACCCCGTGTGGGGTGCGACAGGGATGGGCTAAGGAGCTGGACGACTTCCAGAAGTTTCAATTCACGCACCCCGTGTGGGGTGCGACTGCGTTGTCTAGTATCTGATACTTGGACTTATGGTTTCAATTCACGCACCCCGTGTGGGGTGCGACTGGTTTGCAAAAAAAGTGCCTCGCAATTGTGGGGTGTTTCAATTCACGCACCCCGTGTGGGGTGCGACAAGCGCAAGGTCACTCTAAAGCGTAAGCAGCCACGTTTCAATTCACGCACCCCGTGTGGGGTGCGACTTTCGGCTCTTGGTTATCAAGCGATTGAATCGCGTGTTTCAATTCACGCACCCCGTGTGGGGTGCGACGGTACGCCTTAATTTCTGACAATGTTATATTGATCGTTTCAATTCACGCACCCCGTGTGGGGTGCGACTTCAGAATCGTTATATCGTTGAGTACTATTTGAAGTTTCAATTCACGCACCCCGTGTGGGGTGCGACTTTATCCGTTGGTTTTGGGATCACTTAATAGCTGGTGTTTCAATTCACGCACCCCGTGTGGGGTGCGACTTCTAATGCTATTCTTAAGCCTTTGTCATTTTTGTTTCAATTCACGCACCCCGTGTGGGGTGCGACGTACGATATTGCTTATACGCAAGATCAATTAGATGTTTCAATTCACGCACCCCGTGTGGGGTGCGACAAACTGCTCTTACTTTTGTTGAAGAGGATCAAGGCGTTTCAATTCACGCACCCCGTGTGGGGTGCGACTTCAGATGGTGCAGACGATTGTCGGAGGTATGCTAGTTTCAATTCACGCACCCCGTGTGGGGTGCGACACTTGACATGTAATCGCCAAGTGACACCACAATACGTTTCAATTCACGCACCCCGTGTGGGGTGCGACTCTATATGTCGTATTATTAAACAATTTCGTAATGGTTTCAATTCACGCACCCCGTGTGGGGTGCGACTATAAAGGATTTATTCCTCGAGAAGCCTTTGCTTGTTTCAATTCACGCACCCCGTGTGGGGTGCGACGGCTGAACCTTAGCTAACAGATTATCCACATCGGTTTCAATTCACGCACCCCGTGTGGGGTGCGACCAAGGCAAACAAGTACCACCACGGACTATACATAGTTTCAATTCACGCACCCCGTGTGGGGTGCGACTTTATATCCTCATCTTCATTAAGCAACTGACCGACGTTTCAATTCACGCACCCCGTGTGGGGTGCGACCGTAGGCTGTGGAATGTTGTACGGACTAGCCCACGTTTCAATTCACGCACCCCGTGTGGGGTGCGACATCTTCAATCATATTTGGGATAATAGAGATCTTCAGTTTCAATTCACGCACCCCGTGTGGGGTGCGACTATCTCGTCCACGTGTATAGAGGTTGAGCACTCGTTTCAATTCACGCACCCCGTGTGGGGTGCGACGCTCCTCGGCTTTTGCAAGACCGGCTCAGTCCGTGTTTCAATTCACGCACCCCGTGTGGGGTGCGACTTTGTCCTCATCGCTGATGCTAGTGCGTACCCGAGGTTTCAATTCACGCACCCCGTGTGGGGTGCGACTTTGTAGCGTCAGCGTCCTTGGTGTCGTCGATGGCGTTTCAATTCACGCACCCCGTGTGGGGTGCGACGCGCCCCCCTCTACCTCTTTAGAGGTGGGGGCAGTTTCAATTCACGCACCCCGTGTGGGGTGCGACTTTCGGATGGTTTTCCTTTTTGATCTAATGCTATGTTTCAATTCACGCACCCCGTGTGGGGTGCGACTGCGATGCCCAAAGGTACGCATAAATAGAGGATTAGACGAGGGTAAGTTGCGAATAGAAGACTAATGGTGGGTATGTCGGTGCGTTGGCGGTGACTGTGAGGCGTATGTGCTTGTATATCAACCTGTGCGAATAGCTTGCTTTTCACTGATCGCTTGGCTTTCGCAGATGAGTACAAGCAAGAAAGACCGAGGCTAAGTGCTATATGAGTAGCACGCCCTCGGGGTCTACGCCTTTCGTCTTGCCAATGGTGGTGATCTTAGACTGGTAGTTGGTGCCGAGGTGGTAGATGCGCAGGGAGTCGCTTGATAGGTTGATTGTGTCCGTGAGCGCAGCCTCTAGTTCGACCCTTTGGGCAGGAGAGACGAGGCACTCGAAGACCGAGTTCTGGACACGCTGACCGTAGTTTTGGCAAATCTTCGCCACTTGGCGAAGGCGCTTAGCACCGTCGGGCGAGGCGGTGTTCACATCGTAGGTGACAAGTAGGTACATCAGTTCTGAATTAAAAAGACAGGGTAGTCGTCGAGGTCTCCTCGAAGGCATCGGGCTAGGAGCAACGCCTGAGCATAGGGGAGCAGTCCTATGGGTATGCGCTCCTGAAGGAAAGGGTGCATAATTTCCTCTCGCTTGCGTTGTTGCCAAGCGGCTAGGAGTTCTTTGCGGGGCTCGTCTCTGAGGATGTATCCGTTTTCGCCTTGGGCGATGAAGTCAGAGGGTGCGACCTGTCGCTTGTTGATGACGGTCAGGACGAAGCGGTCTACAAGATAGGCGCGTAGCTCCTCCATAAGGTCTAGGGCAAGGCTTGCTCTGCCCGGTCTGTCTGTATGGAGGAAACCCACGTATGGATCCAGCCCTACGGTCTCGAGCGCTGCTGTGACCTCGTGGGCGAGGATGGTGTAGAAGAAAGAGAGCAATGTATTGGTCTCATCACGAGGCGGTCGTCGCGATCGTCCCTCGAAGGTGAACTCTAGTCTCCGTATGAGGTGGTGAAAGAGAGCAAAGTATTGCTGTGCCGCTAAGCCCTCTACACCCATAACGGTCATACGGTCTCGCTTGTAGACTAAGCTCTTTTGCAAAGTCTTGAGCTGGCTGAGTGCCTCCTGAAAGCTCTCCTCCACGCTCTCCGTCGGGTGGTAGTCTCTTAGGTAGCGACCCAGCACGGATCGCTGGTTAGCTATCTTGGCCGAGATAAATAGAGCGGCGAAGTGCGCTGCGGCTGGTTCGTCGTCAGCGATGCGGTACTGCGTACGTCTCAAGAGGACGTTGCCCCTCGTGGGACCCTCTAGCGAACCGATATAGCGACCTGTAGGGGTGAGGAAGGTGAGCTTGACACCCTCCTGCACGCAGAGCTGCATCAGCCCCGGTGAAGCGCCCATATAGGAGAAGGTGATGATTCCCTCTAGGTTGTGTATCGGTATGCGAAAGGTTTCCTCGCCATCTACGCGCGCCACGACATTGGTGCCGTCCTTGAGCAGGTAGACATTGGGCGTAAGGATATAGAGGGTGTTGAGTAGCTTTCTCATAAGGTGAGTATGTCGTGATGCTTGAGGTAGCTCTTTGCCGAACGGTGTGATGCGATGCGAGGCATGCACTCATCGATGAGAGAGCAGGAGCGACACTGACGGGTGTAGTGCGCTGGTATAGGTGTACGCTGCGCAAAGGCCTCGTGCATCTTATGCGCCACCTCGTAGCACGCTGCCCGCAGACTCTCGTCCATCTCAACCTGTAGGCGATGCCGTGTCTCCCCATAGTAGAGAGCTCCGTAGGGAATAGAGACTTGGTACATCTCCTCAAGAGCTATGACCTGAGCGCAGAGCTGCAGTTTGTCAGCGAGGTGAGTCTTAGGCTTGCCACGCTTGTATTCGACTGGAGTCGCCTGCCATACCCCTGGGTACTTAGGGTGTCGGAAGGGGCGCAAGCTATGACCCCGTAGCGGGGTCAGCTCGACCGCATCGGACAGCCCGTATAGCCCCAAAGTGTAGGAGACGAGCGGCACCCGTCTCATAGTGATCGTGTCCCCCACACGAGCACTCAGCTCAGGTTGATCCACACGCTTGTGGAGTATCTGCCCTAGCGCAGTGAGGTGGTTGTCGTGCCATAGTTGCTCTAGGGTGATCAGTTGCCACTGACGTGGGCAGAAGCAGTAGTGCTGTATCTCGGAGATGGTCAGTAGCTCCTCGTCGCTGTAGCGTCTCATGGGGAAGACGGTTGTTTTAGGGAAAAGCCCCTCCGTAGTGACGTGCGCTACGAGAGGGGCTTTTGTGTGAAAGAGGGCTAGACGAGTGCGATGTCATCGACCTGGACACCCTGGAGACCGTCGCGATCAATTTGGACGGTATAGTCGGAGAAGTCGCGTGCGGGACCTGTGAGACCCTCTCGCCGTGTTATGGTGACACGCTCGAAGAGCTTGTGCGCAGGCGCATTGCCCAGAGGCGAGTCGTGCTTGAAGACGATCAACTTCTGCAGGCTCATAAGTCCGCGGGCTGCCGAGTGATCTAGGTCAAACATATTCTGGAGTGCCTCCCAAAAGAGCTTCAAGTCATCCTCCGTAAAGCCTGTATCCTCAGCAAAGTGAGGCGTCACGAAGCCATACATCTTATATAGTCCATAGGGTACGGTAGCTTTGCGCCCCATAGTGCGGTTGCCACCCTTATCGTCAGCCTCTTCGTTTGCCTTTTGCTCCTTAGCATCTGTGGCTGCCATACGTGTGATAGTATGCTCGTGTGGGAAGATCGGATCTATGGAGCGTGCGAAGGTTAGCTGAATGGGACCACGCACCTGACCAGCGTTGTTGCCCGTTGAGAGGACAGCTCCGAAGGCGCGTATGTCGTAATACTTCTGACACATGAGGGCACGAGCCTTGTCACGGTCTGCAGCGTTTTTTGTTTTAGCATCCTTGCCTGTAGCCTCTTCGACAGCCGCATTGATGGAGTCATTGAGGATGGAGTTCTCTCTGACGAAGATCCCTTGGTCAGTTGCCATCTGTATATAGTTGCGCACCTTGCGCTTGATGCATACATCGGTGACAAGGCCCTCGCCAGTCTCAGGGTCTACACGGGGCAAGTTGCCACCATCGGGATCACCATTGGGGTTTCCATCCTTGACGTCAAAGAGCAGGATGAAGTCATATCTGTTCTGTAACATAATTATATGGGTTATTGATTTGTTTCTTCAGTTGGATTGTCTGTCTCTTCCTTCCTATAGGTATCAACTTTCTGATGATAGTAGCCTACAGCGAAGAGGCTCTGCTCATCTAGCGAGAAGGTCGCGGGGAATGTGGGCGCCTCAGCTGGGATCAAGGCGAAGATCTCTCCGAGGAGCTTCTCAAGATTTACCGCTAATCCAGGCTTCTCCTTGCGTAGCTTGCTCAGGTGGTGGTTGGATAGTGCGATGAGTCGTCCCATCACCATGTTAGGGCGAGTGGAGGCGCTAGCATAAAAGCGATCTCGTATGGTCGCATTGACCCCTTTGCCTAGTGAAGCTTGCTGGATCTGCTCGAGGACGGCAAAGAGGCGTCCTGCGAGGTAGGCGATGTTGTCGTTTTGCTTGTCTAAAGCCATATCTAGTTCTTTTAGTTGTTTGTATATTCTTGCTTTGCGATTGATGCAGCCCTTGAGGATGGCCGCTCGTAGCTCGGAGACTGTGCGCTCCTGCGTGATGCGATTGACGCAGGCCTGCTGGAGGGTCATCGGATAGGGATTGCCACTGAGGATGCTCTCGACGATGCTCTGCACAAGGTTCGTGGCGAAGGTGCTCGACTTGGAGGGTGTGGAGACACTCTTCACGATGCCATAGAGTGAGCGTAGGGGAGGGTTCTCCTCATCTACGAAGCCATCCCAGCTGATGATGTTCATATCGACGAGATGCTGGTAGACCCTGTCGAAGATCTCCGATACAGTCCCCTGCTGCCAATACTTGATGGTGATGCGTCCGCCCGCTGTGAGTCCGAGTACGTAAAACTGTCGCGCATCTTCCCAATGCTCTCCTTGACCACGGTTGCCACGGATAGCTTTGAACTGCTCAAGTACTTTGTAGGTGTCCTGAGTTGGGTTGGAGGCTTTCTTTTTACTCTTGCTTTTTCTCTTAGGTTGCTCGTCGTTGGTGTCGGATTGCTCCTGAGTATCGTCATCCCTTACGCCTTCGAAGGTTACGGTACGAAAGGTCTCGTTGATACTAGGATCGTCAAGGTCTGAATTCCAAAAGACATAGCTGATGTCTCCGAGCGTGTAGCGTGTCTGCTCATTGCGAAGCAACTCATTGAGCGCCGTGGTATGGGCAAAGGAAGCGTACTTAGAGATCGGCGCATTCTCGCCCTGCTTCTTGCCATAGGAAAGGTAGGCTGGATCGTTGAAGCTGGCTATCGTGGCTCCCGCCTGCGAGCCTGGAGCTACAATCCGAGCGTGAAAGGCTGCTAGGGGCTTCTCCTCTCCCGTGATGAGGCATCGCCCAAGGTTGTCCTCCGTACTGTAGGCTTGAGCGGCATAATCATGTGCATCATCTTGTGTAGCTAAGAGCTCTGTGTCACCTTGTAGCTGGAAGGTCATCCAGTCTGACGCTAAGATGCGCTCGGTGTGAGCATCCTCGGGCAGAGGCATCTCGTCGCCGAGGTAGTGCTCGTAGAAGCGACAGATCGCCTGAAAGCTGGCATTGTCTGGGTACAGTTCAGCGATCTCAGCCATGAGTCGCTTGAAGTCCTCTAGTCGGTCCGTGCAGGGTGACACCCCTTCGGCACTCTCTTCATACCCTAGGATATACTTGCGATTGTCCCAAAAGGGTTGTGCAGGTGGACACTTACCGCTACGCTTTAGTCCAGCTGGAACTAGATAGTCCTGCCCCTTGCTCTTCTTGTCACTTGGATCTTTGAGGTCTTTTAGTCTGACGAAGGAGCCATCTTCACGAATGACGATGACCCAGCGAATGGGCTTGACCTCTAGTCCAGGGGTCGCTATACGATGTGCCTTGCGCATCGCCTCGTAGTAGTTGTATAGTGCTTGTAGGATCATCTCAGTATCTCATTACTATCCATTGAGGGAACGCGGATAACGCCCTCAGTCATCTGCGCATGATAAAACATAGCTGGCGGATTCTTCCTACCCTGCTCGAAGTCCATATCGTAGAGTATGATGCTCAGGTCTCTACTCTCAGGGATAGGCTTGGGCTCTAATGCTACCTCACCAGCCTCTAAGTCCACATATTCAAAGGAGCAGGTGAACTCACGGCACCCTAGGTAAGGCATCGTAAAGCACTGCCCGGCCTTGGCTCTGCGCTCGAATATCTCTTGGTACTTTCTTGGGTTCTCCGCCTTGCGCTCGGCTTCGCTGTACACCTCTTTGTAGTGCTTCTGACAGCTAGCTGATCGCTTTCTCACAGGTATGTAGACCATCTTAGCATAGATCCGATAGTCCACGTCACGTAAGATGTAGGAGGCACGCTGTCTACGATCCTCTGAGATGTTTATGCCTGTGCTCCCTTTGCTCATAATAGAGGCCACCTCGTTTCGCTTGATGGTAAACCGCTTGATCGGGGCTAGCACCTCTATCTTCGTGATTTCCCAGCGTATGGCGGGCTTCCAGTAAATCGCCTGAAAGATGGCTCGCGCTGCACTAGGCGTGATCACATCATAGCTAACACGCTCCACCTTCATCTCGGGGCGTGTGAAGCAGGCGAAGGGACCACGCACACGCAGGCAGTACTCCTTATCTATATACTCTTCCATATATCTATACTCCCATGAATATTAATGTCTGATCGATTATCTGTATCCCAGTCTCCGAGCTGTAGAGCTTATCATTGGTTAAATAAGCGATGCCGCTCTCGCTAACGGAGATACTACTCCCCAAAGTTAAACAATCTTTTTCATAAAGACTAACGGTAAGACGATTCATTTGTCGGTACTCTTGTCGTGTCAGCGGAAGGTTGCTTTGGAGCTTCTTGACAATTGCTTTTCCCTCCTTGCCGTAGGGAACAACGATAGCGGTACTCTGATCCTCTATATACCTAAAGAACTCGCTTGCTGTCTCGTAGTCGAAGCGTAGCTCTTCACATCGATCGTTGTCCTCGCCCCAAAGCCGTTTGGAAACCTCCTTATCTTTCTTGTTGTCGAAGCAATCGACATCATTATAAAACGCCTTGTAGTAACGCTCGATCTCCTCTCTCTGTGGAGCTCCCTGCTGAGCCAACCGATCGAGCAGATCCTCCAAAGCACCTTGCGCCCAGCTCATCTCACCAAGGGCATTTGTCCCATCAGTAAGACTAAAAATGTAGACCTCGCCAGGCTCTGCCATACGTCCCTCACGATTGCACCGCCCAGCGGCCTGCATAACCGAGTCTAGACCCGCCATCGCTCGGTAGACCACGGGAAAGTCTAGGTCTACACCAGCCTCGACCAACTGCGTACTAACGACACGCACTGGCTCGCCAGCCTTCAGGCGACGGCGTATCTCCTCTATGCGCTCCTGAATGTGTGCCGAGCACATCCTGCGTGAGAGATGTATCAGCCCCTCACCCGACTTCTCTTGAGCTTGCAGAGCGGTATAGAGACGGGCTGCATCGTTGCGACTGTTCACGATACAGAGGAAGCTCTCGTGCTCGATCAACCGCTCCGCTAGTTCCTCCGTAGAGAGTCGAAGCGGATCCCAATGGTAGCGAACCTTGTCAAAGGGGGCGAAAAGCTTGGCATCATAAGGTACAACCTCCTGAATGGGCTCCTCGAGGAAGAAGAACTCATGACCGATTCGATTGGTGTCTGATAGGATGTCTTCGTCAAAGACTGGTAGCGTGGCGGTGCAGAAGAGAGGCTCTACACGGAAGGCGTAGTGCAGACTCTCCACCACACGCAGGATCGGGTTGAGCAGCCGAGGGGGAAACATCTGCACCTCGTCAAAGACAACGACCGAGTTGCAAATATTGTGTAGCTTACGACAGCGACTCACACGATGAGCGTAGAGCGACTCGAAGAACTGTACGTTGGTCGTCACGATGAGTGGCACATCCCAGTTTTCCGTCATAAGCTTGGTGTACTCCATAGCTTCGTCAGGTCGCTCCTTGATATCTACATCTGAGTGATGCTCCAGCACTTGGTCCGCCCCAAAGATATCCCTAAATGTTTGCGCCGTCTGGGTGATGATTGAGGTATAGGGGATGACGTAGATGATGCGCTCACACCCTTTCGCTATGGCATGCTCCAGAGCCCACATCATTGAGGAGACCGTCTTGCCAGCACCAGTGGGGAGTGTGAGCGAGTAGATCTTTCGCTTAGCCGTGCGCCCATGGCTGCGACATTGGTCGAGGAAAGCTGCTCGCGCCTCATTGATCCGCCCCTCACGGTTGAAGTGCGACACATACTCCTCTAGCTGTGCGCGCATCTCTTTTAGCGAAGCTTTGGCATTCTGACGAGCGAAGCTTTTGTCGGGAGACATAAACCGCTCCGTGTCGAGGAAGTCCACGTCTACCAAGCAAGAGAAAAGCATACGAACCAGTAGCTGGTAGTCATCCTCGTCTAGCTCGTTCCACACGGTAGCGACCTTGTCTAGAGAGGCTTTGTGAAGAAGCTCTTCAAGCTGGCTTGCCTCAGGTTGGAGTCCCCTGACTAGGTCTGCCACTGCTCGCTCGGTGTCTCTCGGTTCAACAACTTGTCCTCGCCACTCGGAGTCATCGTAGAGCCCTCTGTGGTGCGCCCCGATGCAGAGCGAAAGTATTTTGAGTAGCTGCTGATTACCGCCCACTTGCGTTAAGTCGTAGGCGTAGCGTGCTCCTGCGGGGCTGTGTGGGGTGCGCCACCCGCTGAGCGTAGGATCTAAACCTGACTGCTGACGTATGTAGCGCTGGAAGCCCGCTTGGTACTTACCCAAGTCGTGCAGGAGTCCCAGCAGGTAACCGATCTCGCCAAGCTCTGGGTAATCGGTGATGCGCTCAGCGTAGCTCTGCGCCATCTCCGCCACGCCGTGTAGATGATCTAGTAGAGGCTGCGTCTCGTAGGAGCCATCCTCAAGAGCCCTTACGTGGGCTATCTGCTCTGTGTTGCTCATAGGGTTGGTTGTTCTTTATTGTGTGATTCAAATGGTTTGCAGTCCTAGCCTTCGCAAATCTTACGAGTAGCGATATGCTTTTTAAGTTCACATGCAAGTAAAAAGCGAAGTTTTTTTCTCGTTTCGCAAG
>ENA-OPBO01000931-OPBO01000931.1-human-gut-metagenome-genome-assembly--contig:-NODE-931-length-22669-cov-8.152826_pt1 | contig 22669 bp, 24 predicted proteins | sample MGYA00241071_ERZ501458 | MGnify/ENA primary metagenome ERZ501458 (study PRJEB25962, sample SAMEA2042509) | human gut metagenome | biome: human gut; feature: human-associated habitat; material: faeces... | reverse complement strand
GGTATGCGAAAGAGACATGCTAGTCAATACGCCAATTTTGGAAGCTTACTGAAAAGACAATTTTTTCCATTTTTTACTTCCTTTTTTCTTGTATTGAAAGGAGAAATGTAACGTACTCTTTTCTATTTCACCTTTGATGGTGTATTTTTGGAATTCTTTTGAGTCTTGTAAAATTCTTGGTTTCGGTTGTTCAATGACCTTGAACTGTGTTTTTTTTAAGACGGGAATCCAAAGTGCGTAGTAATATCGAGCCATTTATAGATTGACGTTGAATTTTAGGAGCTTCAAATAAATCCAATCCTTGACAGTATCTTTAAATTTCTTACGTTCTTCGTCCATTAACAGTTTTCTTAGTTTTTTGCCTTTTCCGGTAAGCTTCCAAGTCTCACCTTGAGAGTCAACGGCATTTTCTATGTAGCCTAACAATTCCAAATCGCGTACTTTGCTTGCCGAAAGTTTACTTTCCAATTCTTCAAGAAGGCCGTAACCTTTGCTTAAAGCACTATTGCAAATGATATGGTCACACATAGGCATAATGATTAAAATGAATATTCAGTTTGTTCAGAGTTTGTAAGTTTATAGGTTATTGGCCCGAATTAACTTTAAAATTAAAAATATATAAACTTATATGTTTTATAAAACAGTAACTCTACAATGAGTTGGCACAAATTTAAGAAGATTTTTTTTAATGTGCAAACTTCTGTGTATAAATTGCAAATAGTCTATTTGTCACTTGTCAACAGCTATGTGTGTCTGCGAGAGCTGAGCGATATAAGTTATTGAACAGTTGACTGAAGCGTTCGAAACTAAAGCGTTGTACGTAAGTAGTTGCCTCGTTGGAGAATTGTTTCCAAAGAGTTGGTTGTTCTATCAGTTTATTGATTTGGGCAGCCAGATCCTCTACTTGTTCCGGTTCGTGAAGCAAACCTACTTCTCCATCCCGTACCACTTCCGGTAAACCGCCGGTACGGGCAGCTACGACTACGCAACCGCGTGCCATGCCTTCAATGGCTGTCAGTCCGAAACCTTCGCTGCGTGAGGGCATCAGCAGGATATCTATGCGGTCGTAGTAGCTTGATAACTTCTCCTGTGGTTGTCGTCCTGCAAACTCTACAGTTTCTTCCAATCCTGCTTTGTGTGCCTGCTCTTCCATCGATTTGCGCAGACTTCCGTCACCGACAATCAGCAATTGCATTTCCGGGTGACACCCTTTTACCAGTGCAAAGGCAGGCACTACCAAATCCATTCCTTTGATGCCTTCCAAGCGGCTGACTACGCCGATTGTCAGTGGTCCATTCTGGCTTTTGGCTTGTCGGGAGATGGAGATACCCGCAGGCAGGGCATTGTATATCGTGAAGTGATTCCGCTTCTTCAGTAACGTTTGTTCGCTATATAGTTGGGAAGTTCCGAAGAATGAACGTTCTGCTAACTCCGTAATACAGGTAAATACCCGTACACAATGTTGCTGAACGAAGTGTACTAATCGCAGGCTCGGATAAATGTCAGCTGCCGTATGTGCGGTCGCTATGATTTGACGCATACCTAAAAGGCGTAACAGCAGAATAGGAATTGCTCCCGGTGCCATGTACTGTACGTGTGCCATTTCCGGTCGGTATTGTTTTAATACCCTCCGAAGCCCTTTCAAAAGGAAGATGATTCCTTTCCAACCTCCAATGCGTGTTCCGTCTTTACTCATACAAACTACTTCACTTCCAGCCTGTTGGAATCGGGTAACCATTTCCGGACTATATTCAAAATAGCATACAGTGACAGCTCGATGTCCACCAGTAACTAAGGCTCGTACCAAGTTGAGGGTCTGTATTTCTGTACCGCCTGTCATCAGACAAGGGATGCATATAAGAATTGTCATATTAAATCTAAAACTTTAGAATAAACTTCTATAGTTTCTATTGCAGTTTTTCTCCATGTAAAATGTGATGCCCGTTTTATACCTTTTTCAATCAATGTATTAAGATCGAAATGATTTTGCTCAATACTGTTTAGAGTATTAATCAAACTCTCAGAAACAGGCTCTTCCAAATAAATGGCAGCTTCTCCAGCAATTTCGTCTAACGAACTGTTACGGCATGTTACTACAGGAGTACCACATGCCATGGCTTCCAATAAAGGTAATCCAAAGCCTTCATAACTAGAAGGGAAGAACATAGCTGTAGCACCATTATATAATAGAGCCAAATCCGTATCAGAAATGTTCTTTAAAAAGTGTATGCGTGTTTGGAATCCACTTCGTTTTATTTCGTCTAATAAAGTTTGAGGAGGATTTCCCCATACCAAAACTAGGTCATGGCTAATTTGCTTATCCTTTAACAGAGTGAGATAGCTATTTACTAAAACATCAGTGCGCTTGCGCTCTGTATTGCAAGATACGCTTAAAAAGAATGGGTTGGCAATGTTGAACTTTGATTGGAGTTCCTGTTTTACATAAATTTTATTTACCTGCGGATAGAATATATCATGTTTTACTCCCCAATATATGACAGATATTTTTTCAGGGGGTATTCCCATTGTTTCTATAATATCTTTTTTTGATGCATTGGAGCAGGTAATTACATGTTTGCATTTTTGTATGAAAGGTGGAACAATCAACTTCATTTTTTCGTGTTCAAAAGCCTTTTCCTGAATTTTCATAAATAAAGCATCATGTAGCGTTACCACGCATTTTTCCGGACAGTGTACATACTCAAAATTATGCGGTATGTGCATCAGGTCATATCCGGTTAAATATTCTTTTATAGGAAACTTTGCCAATAATTTATCTATTTTCTCCCGATGAGGCAGGTAAACATGGCATTTTTTGAATGGCAATCCCGTATTACGTCCACCTATTCCTTTCATATTTTGGGAATAAAGTATTATTTCAAAAGGCAGATTATCTATTTTTGCTAATGCCTGAATCAATTCCAAGGTGGTACGTCCGATGCCATTCACTTTACCAGAAACATAGTAAGGAACGATGGAATTGATGTCAATGAGTAACTTTTTCATACAATCTTATTAACGATTTACAATGTTCCTGAATCGATATGACTTTACGAGTCGAGTTTTCAGGTTTATATTGGTTGAAACGAACTGTTATTTCCTGTATTTTCTTTGTAAGTTCTTCTACATCATTTGGTTCAACCAACCACCCGTTTATCCCTTCTTCAATTTGCATTTCAGCTCCTCCGCATCGGGTCGCCAATACAGGTTTTCCCATGGCTAATGATTCTGTAATGTTCAATCCGAAGACTTCAAGGTAGATTGCAGGATGAACCAGTATATGGAAATTCTGGATGGTGTTAAAAACCTGTTCCGGTGTGACTTTACCATGCCACATGATGCGTGTGTCAGAAGCATATTGCTTTTTCAGCTGATATTCGTATCTTCTTTCTGTTTTGTTTCCTGTTCCGCCTATCAAGTGTAATTCGATGTGTGGGTTGTTCACCAAAGAAAATGCATGTAATAGAACATGTAGTCCTTTAACATAACAAATACGACCTATGTAGAAGAACTTGATCTTTCCGTTGATAACAGGTGGAAAGGAGGGCACGGATGCCGGTAAGGGAATGCCATGAGGAAGAATGGTGATTTTATTTTTATCCAATCCGTTACGCTGCATGGCTTCGGAAATGGCATAGCAGGGAGCTATCATTCGGGTACAGCCTTCAGCAATGGTTTTCCACTCCATCTTTTTGCGCTCGATAGATAAAGCGGTTTGACCGATGGGAGTAATGAACGGTAGAAAGGGTAATTTCGACAATCCTCTTCCTAATTGTTGATAACTTTTTTGAGGAAGCAAACGCATCAGAGGGTACCAATATTTTCCGCTACGTATGTTTCGCAAACAACAGGCTAAGCAATGTTGGTGAGACACTGCTTGAGTACAAATTCGGTCATTGCTATCAAGCAACGTTCCTGCTGGACAGACAATACCCCCATGATGGGCTGTCACTATCACCGGAATATGTAATGCTTTACCAATACTTACTATTTCAGCTTTGTGACTGTGGGCATGAATAATATCCGGGTTGATTTGTCTGATCAATTGTAACAGGTCGTTTGTCTCTTTCGTTCCTATTTCATACAAATCAATCGATTTATACTGTTTCTTTTCGATTTTCCCTCTCTTGGAGACGAATGAAATGACTTGCAAGGAACATTGTTGGCGAATCATTTCATCAACAATATTTTTTACATAGACTTGTCCTCCTCCGTAGGTGGAAAAGAAATTACCGGATGCAATTTGAAGAATTAGCATAATTGTTTAGTTTCATGTACGTTTCATAAAAAACTTGTAATGTTGTTGGTCTATTTCTCATTCTTGCATTCTTTAAATAGTTGTTCCCATTTATCTACAACATTTTCTACAGAATATTTTTCTATATCTTGTTGGGCATATTCAGACATTTGTTTGAGTACTGCAGGATTATCCATTAATCTTCTTAATCCCTTTTCGTATTCTTTTATAGAAAAAGGTTTGATCAGTATCCCGTTACGTCCGTTATCTATAATATCGGTTACAGAAGCAAAACTATTGAATGCTATGGGGACGGTTCCACATTGCATAGCTTCAGTCAATACCATTCCCCAACCTTCATAACTGCTTGTCAAACAGAAAATACTTGCTTCGAGTTGGTAAGGCAATGGGTCTTGAAATCCTTCAAAACGAATATTGGGAATTCCTTTGGATAAGGATTTCATACTTTCCAGCCAATGTTCATTTTTATTATATCCTACAATTACAAATTCCCATTCAGGATAATCACGATATAACCTTTTCCAGATTTTAATGGCGAAAGTTGGATTCTTTTCAATACAAAATAGTCCAACCCAAAGAATTTGTTTTTTCTTTTTTGTATTGGAAAGTAATGGTTTTATTTTTTCTGCTTTGTAGGAATTTGGGTTTGGGATTGCTCTGTATTTCTTCTCATATCCCGGACAGATTTCACTAATTTCATGAAAGAATTTCTCTGATAACGCACATACATAATCAGTTGCCGGTAGCATCATTTTATATTGTGCTATACGATTTTTCTTAAACTGAATTTTTATTTTGGGATAAAGAATTATTCGAGCAATACGTTTTAGCTTTTCTATACCACTATTGTTTCTTAAGGGATATATTTCTTGCCATAGATGTTTATAAGATACCCATGGTGTTGTATGAATAACTGATATAACTTTTATCGAAGGATTACCCGTATTAATCCATAACTGTGTATCACTAAAATTCCCACTTTGATTTACGACAACATCTATCTTGTATTCTTTCAGATAATGATGATATGCCTCTAGGTTTTCTTTTGATAGACATTCTTCTGACGGAAGATATGTCAATGGCACTGGATAATTGTATTCATGTTGAATAGTGATACCGCATTTATAAATCAAATAATAAACTTTATATCCCCTTTTAACAAGTTCACAAGTTAACTCATGTGTCACTCTTCCAATACCACCTTTATTGGGATGGAAAGGTGTTATATATGTAAATAAAATATTCATATTCTGTATAACTTGAATAAATTGATTTTTGTTTTTCTCCAAATATAAATCCAAGGGATGAGATGTTTATATTTGATCTGATTGGTTAGATGATATAGATCCTTATCTTTTCTAACTGTTTTATCCAGTTTGTTTAATTTTCTTTTACTGTCTAATTTGTTACCACTATATGTGGGGGACATTAGTAGGATGTATGCCCATCGTATGCGTTCAATGGTTGAAGTTTGAATTAATTGCCTCAGAGGTTTTGATATTTTGTTTTCATTGGCTATCCAAAATAGAATAGTTTTATCGCAAACAGTTAAATAATCGTCAATATGGGCATTATATCCTTCAATAGAGACGCTTTGCCCTTCTCTTCCAAGAAAATATTGATATATATTTAATGTTGAGAGATACACTGTTTTTACATGGATTAAGGGTGCTATAATATAGTCTAAATCTCCATAATATTTCTCTGCAACTTTCCATTTTGAATCTTTCAATATAGATGTTTTGTATGTAATTGCATGAATGGGTGCATTTAAATTGAAATTGTTATTTGTTAGATATTCATCAATACTTGTAACCTTTTCACAGAATTCTTTAGGCATGTTTCTTACTCGTGTGGTAGTAGAGGTTATTTCTGAAAACGAGTTAAGTACCATATCAGCATTGATTTGTTTGAGAAGATTAATGAAACTATCTAAATTTTCACTATTAAACCAATCATCAGAATCAAGGGTCTTGAGATATTTTCCTGTGGCTTCCTCAATTCCTTTGTTTATGCCTGTTCCCCAACCTCCGTTAGGTTTATTAAGCACACGAACACTATGTGGGTATTGAAAGGCATATTTCTCAGCTAATTTTAGTGTTTGGTCTGTGGATCCGTCATTTATGACGATGATTTCTATATCATCAATGGTCTTTATATTATGTGTAACACTATCTAAGCATTTTTCAATATACAATTCTACGTTATAGGCTGGAATGATAATGGATAAAATCTTATTGCTCATACTATTTGCTTAAAATTTTTTTTGAGTCATTTAATGCTTTCTCGATTACTGGAGCCATATCATAATATTTATATTCTGCTAAACGGCCTCCAAAAAATACATTTGTTTCTTTTTCTGCCATCTTCTGATATTGATTATAAATGGTACAGTTTAGTTTATCGTTAACTGGATAATATGCTTCCATTCCTGATTTCCATTCTACAGAATATTCCTTTGTTATTACAGTTTTATTTATGGAATAGACTTCTTCTCCCAACATTTCGAAGTGTTTATGCTCAATAATCCGAGTGTATGGAATTTCTTTTTCAGTATAGTTTATCACTGCGTTGCCTTGATAATTTGCAGTGTTTAGAATTTCTGTTTCAAAATTTACTGTTCGGTAAGCCAAGTGCCCCAATTTATAGTCGTAATATTGATCAATAGGCCCTGTATATATGATTTTATTTGCAATTGATTCCCAATAAGCTCTATTGTTGAAAAAATCCACATCAGTTTTTGTTTCAATTCCATTTAAAAGTCCGTCAATTAGTCGATTATAGCCTCCTATAGGAATTCCTTGGTATTTATCATTAAAGTAGTTGTTGTCGAAGATAAAACGTACTGGTAATCGTTTAATAATGAAAGCCGGTAAGTCAGTACATTTACGTCCCCATTGTTTTTCAGTATATCCTTTAATGAGTTTTTCATATATGTCTTGGCCTACTAATAAGAGAGCTTGCTCTTCTAAATTCTGTGGCTCAGAATATCCTTTTTTTAACATTAAATCAAGAGCCTTTTGTTTTTGTCCATCGATTATTCGTTGGGCTTCAATAGGATTCTGTACCTTCCACATCTGATAAAATGTATTCATATTGAAAGGTAAATTGTAAAGCTTACCTTTATAGTATGCCAAAGGAGAATTTGTATAACGATTAAATGGTATGATGGAATTTACAAAATCCCAAACTGCTTTATTTGAAGTATGGAATATGTGCGCTCCATATTTATGAACATTTATTCCTTCTATATTGTCACAAAATACATTGCCTCCTAAGTGAGATCTTTTCTCAATAATGATACATTTTAAGCCTCTTTTGTGGGCTTCGTAAGCCAATGTCGCTCCATATAATCCTGAACCGACTATTAGTAAATCATATTGATGTGATTTCATTATTATACTTTATTTAAGTGAAATAGTCTTACCAATGCCCATTTAATCCATGCTGCATTTAAAGGAGAAACGATTCGTGCTAGTTTTACCATCCTTTGTACTTGCATTTTTGATGACATCCCTTCTTTATTTCTCTTCAATTCTTTAAGAAATACTTTAAGTTCATGAGTTGGTCCACAAAAAGACCAGGCATTAATGCATGCTTTTACTGCATTATTCCAATAGTTTAATACATTTACTTGATATTCTAAACATATCTGATATAGTCCAAATGCACTCCGAGCAACATCTAAGCATTTAGCTTGTGTATATTCAGAATGACAGGCCGAGTCATCATTCCATATATATCTATAGCCTCCAACTGTTGAAATTAGAAATTTATTAGCTTTCTCGAAAATCTTAGGTAACATAATCATATCTTCGCAAAAATGTAAATCTGTACGAAGACGTAATTCGTCATAAATATGTCGTTTATATAATTTCCCCCATAAACCTCCAGGAATGATGTTTTTTTCACTTAATAAAGCATACACCATATTTCTTGTTCCCTTAATGATTTGCATTTGTTGGGGGTAATTATACCACATTTTTTCATTTTTTCCATGAATACCTATTTCAGGATATTGCAAAATATCGATATTATCATCCTTATTAAGAAGCTCCATATTTAATGCAAAAGTGTTTTGAGTAATTTCATCGTCTGCGTCAACAAATGTAACATATTTACCTGTAGCGATATCCAATCCGGTATTTCGGGCGGTATTTACCCCTCCATTTTTTTTATGCACAACTTTTATTCGATTATCTCTCTTTGCATATTCATCACAAATTACGCCACTTTTATCTATAGAGCCATCATTAATAAGTATCAATTCTATAAAATAATACTCTTGATTAATAATTGATTCAATACATCGCTTAAGATGTTTTTCCGCATTATATATAGGGACAATAATTGATAAAACTGTTTGTTTGTTATTAAAACTATTTTCCTCTTTAAACTCTTTTTTTACCATTTAATTTAAGGTTATATTGATTATTGCTCGTTTAATTTTAATATTTTTAATACTATTCGTTTAAGGTATGCAGCTATAAGCGGAGATAGTAATTGAGAAATTATTATGCTTTTTGTATCTTTTTTATGAGTCTCTATCTTGCCTTTATTTATACATAGTATTTTAAGAAATTTCTTGATCTCTTCATTAGGACCATAATAGGCCCATGAGTCAATGCAATATTTTACAGCAACTTTCCAATATTGTGATATGTTAAGATTATAGTCTACGGCTTTTTGATATATCAATATTTTAGTTCTACAGTAGTCAAGACTCTTTGTGCAATTGTAATGACTGTTACATGCAGAGCCTTCTCTATAATAGTATACATATCCTCCTAAAGTAGATATGTATAAGCAATGAATATCATCGATAATTTTTATTAATGCATATAAGTCTTCATTTATAGTCATACTTTCATGAAATAATAGTTTACTATATAAATCTTTCTTATAAATTTTTCCCCAAGAAGCCCAAGTAATTGGACCGTCATTTACAATGTCTTGAAATATTTCAATCGGGCTAGAATAGATTATGGGGTTTTCTGATGCGTGCTTTATTATTTTACCGTTTTTTTCAACTCTGTAATATGGAAATTGTAAAATATCTATACTGTTGTTGTTTAGTAAAATGTTTATATTCTCTTTAATGGTGTTAGGGTGTATTTCATCATCTGCGTCGATAAATGTAACATACTGACCTATGGCTTGTTTAAGGCCATAGTTGCGACTCGAAGAAACTCCACTATTTTTTCTATGAAACACTCGAATTCGTTTATCTTTTTTTGAAAATTCATCACAGATATCACCGCTTTTATCTGTAGATCCATCATTTACTAAAATTAATTCAAAACTTGTAAAGTTTTGTTTAAGAATGGATGTTATACATTTGCTTATCCATAATTCAACATTATAAACTGGTATAATAATACTTATAATAATTTGTTGATTTGTGAAATCCATGATTTTTATGCATGATATTGTTATAAAATAAATTTATTTTTTATTATAGTTGTAATTCTTTTAGTGAATGATTTCATTCCTGGCGTTAGTAAATATAGAGAAATATATGCCATAATGAGATAACTTAAGGATATTATTATTGAATATACTATCCAGTTAATCCATGATTCATGTTCATTAAGAGATATGAAGCCTATAATATATTGACATCCTAATATAGGAATTAAAACTGCCACTATACATGAAATAAAGCCATACCAATATTTTATTAGGCTAATTTTAAATCCCCAATGAAAAAGTAAATATGGTTTCCAAAGTAAAATGACCGTACTTAAACTGATAACCCCTCCTAATAAAACGCCGGGTAGTCCCCAAAAATATCCTCCTATGATTGCACATAATAAATTAATAATTGCTTCAACTATCGGTGCCCAAATATCCCAAAATAAGCCATATCCAAATATAAAATCTTCGCTGACCCATCGTATGATTGAAATAAATGTATTTATTAATATAAGAATTAATGCTGTATTATTGATAAGATAATCATCGCCAATCCACAAAATTATAAAAGGATTTATGAGATAATATAAAGAAATACATGCAAAAGCAGCAATATATACACGTAAACTGAATAATTCCCAATAAATTTCAATTACTCGTTGTTTGTTCCCTTCAGCAATTAGATTGCCGATTGAGGCTCCAACACTTGAATAAAAATTGCTTAAACATGAAACTAATTTTGATGTAATAAGAGTATAATTTTGATAGACTGCTACTACGGGGAGCGACACAAAGGCATAAATCAGAAAAGGGGTAGTCTGAAATTGAACGAATCCCCCTAATTTATGTACAAACAACTGCTTCGTATACTTCATCACTTCCGGATACTTCTTAAACAACAGCTTCCCCTGTTTTACCTCACTCTTTAGCCACGGATAAACCTGATTAATCTTCCAATTAAGAATGAATGAGTAGATAATGCCAAATACCAGTTCGATGACTACCCACAGGTAATAGCTACCAGTGTAATAAGCACTCGCCATCTGGATGAGAACCTTTACGATATTGGCCGTCTGGAAGTAAGCAGTAACCACGTAGTTCTTCTGGTCGGCACCCAGCAGGGTTTGCTTGTAGTTGGCAAAGTAGCCGATGAGCGACGATGCCAGGAAGGCGAAGTAGGCGAAGAAGATGATCCCTAACTCGAACTGGGTGTCGGGGAAGATGAGGGGCAGGAAACAGGCCAAGATACAGCCTGCGCCCAGTATGATGCGCCCGATCCAACGATACAGGTATCCGAAGACGGAGATGATTTCGTTGATCTTTGCTTCATCGTGGTCGAACAGGGGTTTGTAGAGTACGTATCCGATGGCACTGCCGATACCCAGCTCTGCCAGATTGAGGAACCCCAACAAATTTTGCAGGGTTCCCGTCAGACCCACAAAGTCGGCTCCCAGACAGTCCAGGAAGATTTTGCGGGAGAAGAAGCTCAGGGCCAGTGTCAGGAAGTAGAAGATCAGGTTGACACGGGCGTTGAGCAATGATTTTTTTACACGTGATTCTTGAGCCACTTTGATAGTTAAAAATTAAAAATTAATAATTAAAAGAATGGAGAATGAAGGAGTTAAGAAGTTAAGCCAATACATTGACTACGCTCAACCTTCAACGCTCAACCTTCAACTATTATTCAACGCAGATAACGCAGATTATCACAGATTAACCATGTTTTTCCGTGTCATCCGTGCTTGAACTTATATTTTAAAGCAATACATCATTTTAGAAGATTTATTATACGCATACTTGGGCATTTCCGCTTAGCTTGACATTGCAGGATAAATCTCGAATGCTAAAGTCTGTTTCAATGCAGCCGTATTGATGAGCTCCTTCCGAGGTTGAATATACACTTTCACAGAACGATTGGTACATACGGATAACTCTCTTTTCCGGTAAGTTATACCTGGAAAAAGTGGTTGTTGCAGCTATCGGAGCAGTGACATTTTGCTTCTTCATCAATTGGGGTAATTGATGAGTACGTGATGAACCGTGATGAGGTATCTTGACGAATGAGACATTCTTAAGAAAATTTTTATCTAAAAACTGCACGTCGTCTCCCATTAAGTCACCACAGAATAGATAATCAAAATAGTTGATTCTTAGGGCAAACATGATGGATAACCGGTTGAAGTCGAAACTGTTGTTGGCGCAGGTGTTTCGTAAGAGCCTAGCACCGCAAGGAGCCAGAAAATATAACTCGGCGGTGATCTCCCGTCCGCTTCGATGCTCTTTGAAGGTCAGTTTCTGATCGTAATGAGTCTCCGGTTGATTTTTCACGACCATGCTCATGTTGTATGTTCGTTTGTTGTTATAATGCTTAAACAGATAATCCATACCTGCACGTGCATCATCTGTCATGTCCAAATTCTTGTTTAACATGGCGGGTAGAAAAATCTGTGCGCGAGCTTCACTGTCTGCTTCGGACAATAGTTCCTGTATACCAGTCGAATGGTCTGTGTCCGGATGTGTCCAGATGAAAGCGTCAATCGAAGAAATTTTTAATTCCTTGATTTTCTCAAGCGTTCCGTTGAATGTACTATTATTATTGTTATTAATCTGAAACGAATCAATCACGAATGAATATAGATGCCGGTCACCGTTGTCAATCACACCCAACACCGATTCACCTTCTGAAGCATAGCCAATAGTGAAAATCCGGAACTTTAAGTTACGGAAATCTTCAATTAAGAACTTCTTGTGGCAACAGTTCATAGCTGGAACAGTTTGGCTTATTTGCGGAAGCCCCGTGTGCCGTTTGCTGATTTATGGGCAGATACGGTGACGCGAACACAGCGTGTAACCCCCGTGACAGAAGGATTCATCGTGCGCACATATTTTACGTTTACTGTAGAAGCACGTTTGGCAGATTGGGCTTTCTGAAATGTCGGCATTATTGGTATAATTTTTCTGAAAAACATAAGGTCGTTTCTGCTTCGGCAGCATGTATCGCACGTTCCAGATACGCATGAGTATGCTCCCAGGCCTGAGGAACCGGAAGATATACCATGGTCATAATGTGCGAAACATATTCTTCTTTGCCTGTATCATTTGTAACTTTTCGTAAATCCCGATTCAAATCAATGTCAAAGCCGTCGTCATGGTATGTTTCCGACAATTGTCTGTTAATGGTATTGGTTCCTACATTGGTGAAAGCTTCTGCATCCAGAACAGACCACAGCTCTTCCTCCGAAACAAGCACAGCATGAAACATCCGGCAAGTATAAGATGTGATATCCAGTAGCTGCATAAAAGATGACAAATCGAGTAAAGATGCTATCCCTTTGATATGTTCCTCTTGGAAATTCTGCCCTTTGAGGCGGAAAATGAGAGCCGTGAAATAAGCGCCGACATACAATTTCGCTTCATAGTCGGCAAAGTCGGCAAAATCATTTATCACATACACCTTCTGGCTGATAATGTCCTCGATGGTGATATCCAGTTCTACAGAGATGTCATCCACGTTTATGATTTGAGCTTCCTCTTGCGTAATAATACGTTCACGAAAAGAACACCCGGCATAATTTTCCCGGATGTGAACCATATACCGATCCTTAAAATCTGGCAAGCTTGAATATACGATTCTGATATTCAAATCTTCTGCAAACTGACTGATTACATCTGTATATGCTTTCTTTTGGCACATGAGCGTTCTGGTTTTATTTTTGATTTAAAAAATAACGTGTTTACAAAAATAAATGATTTCGTTGGCTTTACCTAATTTTTCTTGCTTTTTTGTGAAAAATATCCGTAAATGAAGAGGCCAGGTGGGGTGCGATGGATTGCGGTAATACTAAAATGATTACCATACATGTATTGCACCGTACCAGATGCCGTTGCTGCAAAGATAACACTGTCTTTGTGTATGCTGGAAGTGTTGTTCTCTTTGCAATTTTCTAAATTCAACTATTCGTTACTATTATCATTCAATTTTGACTATATTATTCAATAAATAGAAAGCTGTTATAAAACACCTATTAATCCGTGAATCAATATAGTTAAAATATTTGGTAGATTCAGATTTTTATTGTAATTTTACCGCGTAAGTTAACCGTAAATCGTTACTAAAATGCTTAACAGTATTATGTCTTTTTTTAATGCTCCTGTCAGCAATAAGGTCCCGACCGGAGTCTGCAATGTTCAGGGACTTTATGAGTATATCACAACAAATCCGAGGCTTCGCGAACTGACCGAACAGGTGAGGAGTGTGGCCGATGACAAACAGGAATATCGTCGGCGCAAACTGGCGTGGCTGCCTTACGTGACACCCGCCGGCGTGTTCTCTTATTGCAGGGGATCCGGGCTGCTGGTGCCTTCGGGACTGCTGGTCGTTGACATCGATCATCTGGCTTCGCTGAAAGAAGCGGAGGACTGTCGCGACCGTCTGGCTGCCGACCCTATGCTGAATCCCGACCTGGCTTTTGTCAGTCCCGGAGGACGGGGTGTGAAACTCTTCCTTTCGTATCGCATCATGCCCGAAGAAACGCTGTCGCAAACCTTCGGGAACGCCGTTCAAGCTGCCTGGAGTTATCTGGAACTGCAGTATGGACTGCAACCTGATAAAGCCAACAAGGATCTGTGTCGCGGATGTCTGCTGGCGTATGATGAGGAAGCGAAGAAAATGAAGAATTAAGACTATTCCTCAGCGTAAATATTGAAAGAGGTTTTGAGCGAAGCTAATTAAGAATGAAGAATTCCTTGGTGTTCGAATAAATGAGCTTGTGAGCGAAGCTAATTAAGGAGTTAAGCTAATTCATTGTACTCTCAACGCTAAACCCTAAACTCTCAACCTTCAACTATTATTCACCACAGATAACGCAGATTATCACAGATTATAAATCCATGTTTTTCCGTGTCATCCGTGCCTTAAACCCTAAACCTTAAACTCTCAACCATTTTTCATCAACCCTCAACTTTGAACTTTAAGCCTTTAATTGTTTAACCTTAATGTTGTATTAAATATCTGATATTCACCTTCTTTCTGAAGGTGCGTCTTTAATTTTTAATCGATCCTATATTCCAATGGAAAGTATTGAACTATTGCAGCGGCTGGTAGACGCTGTTGAAAAATCGGGAGCAGACATCGCTCCGACCTACCAGGAATACATGTCGATGGCTTTTGCCATAGCCAACAGTTGCGGCGAACAGGGCCGAACCTATTTTCACCGCTTGTGCCGGATATCGGAGAAGTACCGGCCGACGGATGCTGACAAGCTGTACAACAACGCCCTGAAAGACGGACGCCGGAAAAATTCGCTGGGAAGCGTCTGGCATCTGGCCGAACAGGCGGGAGTGACAATCGACATGAATCTTGCAATCTTGCAATCTTGCAACGTCCCTCACACACACCCACGCGCGCGTACGCGCGAGGAGATACCGGCGAACCCGAAGGAGGAGGTGATGGAGCAGCCGCCTGTGAAAGGTGAACCGCCGACCTGTTTCCCCCAACATGACTGGCCTGCTTTCATCCGGCAGATGATGGACTGCGGTGAAACGTCTGCCCAGCGCGATGTGCTGCTGTTGGGCGGACTGACCGTGATTGGGTCGACCCTCAACAAACTGTTGTACACGCCTTATAGCAAAAAAATGAAATATCCCTGTCTTCAAACATTTATCATTGCGCCCCCCGCTTCGGGAAAGGGCGTTATATCGTGGAGCCGGAGGCTGGCGGAACCTTTGCACAACACCTGCATGGCCAACTACCGCAAGGCGATGGAGACCTATCAGCAGGAACATTCGCAATGGGAATGTCTGGGCAAGGAAAAGGCCAATAAGGCCGAACCGCAAAAACCACCGCTGAAACTCTTTATTATCCCCGGTAACAACTCGGGAACCGGTGTCGTGGAGAACCTGATTGATTCCGACGGCATCGGACTGATCTGTGAGCCGGAAGCCGATACGGTGAGCTCGGCCATCGGCGCTGATTATGGTCACTGGAGCGACACGTTGCGCAACTGCTTTGATCATGAACGTCTGGCTTTCAACCGACGTACCAACCATGAGTATCGCGAATGCCGCTCGTCGTTTCTCAGTGTGCTGCTCAGCGGAACACCGGCGCAGGTGCAACCGCTGATTCCTTCGGCAGAGAACGGCTTGTTCTCGCGTCAGGTGTTCTACTACATGCCGCCCATCGAGGAATGGGTGGACCAGTTCGACACTTCCGGACAGGATTACGACCGTAAGTTTATCGCCTGGGGGCAGCAGTGGGAGCGCCTGCTTGCGATGTTGCGGACAGCAGTGTGCTCCATTCGTTTTGAACTGACGGACGGGCAGAAGCAGGCGTTCAACAGCCATCTGTCGCAACTGTTCAGTCACGCGGGGGCAACGCATGGCGACGTGATGAAGAGCTCGGTGACCCGTATTGCCGTCAACCTGTGCCGCATGATGAGCATAGTGGCGCTGCTGCGTTCGCTCGAACCGATGATGCAGGACAGCGAAACTGCTGATGCTGCCGCCGGCGAGGCGGACGAGAAGCAACGGTTGCGCGATTTCATGCGTCGTCTGCTGGCCTGTCCGGGGCTTGCTGCCGAGGAAGGCACGCCGCAGGAGAACGTGGCCGACGGTGTGGTGTCGCGCCTGGTGCTGTCCATCAGTGAAGCGGATTTTGAAGCTGTACTGGCGCTGGCCGCTCCCCTTTATCGTCATGCCTGCTATATCCTGGAGTTCCTCCCCACTGTAGAGGTGAAATCCGTGCAGGTGCGCAGGCCGGAAATGCTCTTCAATCTCTTGCCCATGTGCTTCAGCCGTCAGGATCTACTGGTGCAGGCCGAACGGTATGGCATCCCCGAGAACACCATCGACTCGCTGCTGAAACGCTTCACCGACAAAGGGCTGCTGGCGAAGACCGGCCGGGGCGAGTACGAATTTGCCTCGCGCGTACGTGCGCGTGGGTGTGTGTGAGGGACGTTGCAAGATTGCAAGATTGCAAGATTTGTTTTTCCCAGTTGGGGAAATATTTTTTCCTAACTGGGAAAAAAAGGATGCGTTAAAATGAAGAATTAAGAATGAAGAATGAAGGAGTTATGTCAATACATTGACGACTCTCAACTCTCAACCCTCACCCCTCAACCCTCATCCATTATCCATTTTCCATTATCCATTTTCCATTATCCATTATCCATTATCCATTATCAATCCCCCTATGTTCCAGATCATATCTTTAACCAAGAGCCGGCTGGCCCGGCATTATTTTCCGGAGGCATCGGCTGTGGTGGCTACCAATCATCTGATGCGCTGGGTGCACGGCTGTCCTCCACTGATGGAGGAGCTGGAGGCAGTAGGCTACTGCCGTTCGCAAAAATGGTTGACTGCACGTCAAGTGGCACTCATTGTTCGTCACCTGGGTGAGCCGTAACCCATAGAAACCCATCAAAACCCATAAGGGCCCGATAGAGAGGATGTATCTTTGCATCGTGAACGAGAAAACAAAGAATTAAAAATTAATAATTAAAAATGAAGAACAAGAAAATGAAGAATTAAGAATGAAGAATGAAGAATGAAGAATTAAGCCAATACATTGGCTACGCTCAACCCTCAACTCTAAACTCTCAACGCTCAACCTTAAACGTTCAACTCTCAATTCTCAATTATCCATTCTCCATTATCCATTAAATTCACCATTAATCATTAATCATTAACCTTTAACCTTTACTATTATGGCAATTAAAGTAAAAGCACGCCAGATGAAGCTGGCAGTCGGGCCCTCGAAAGGGCAGTATCGTTTTATCATGTCCACCGAGATCTACAGTACGCTCAAGGAGGACAAGGTTGTTGCAGAAGCCGCGATCCGTTCGGGCATCTCCAAGGGAAGCATCAATGCTGCCTGGGAAGCCATTGGCGACGTGATACGTGCCTGGGCGACGGAAGGTCACTCGGTTGCTATTCCCGGACTCGGTACGATGCGCTTCGGCGTACAGGCCACTTCGGTGGAGAACGTCGAGGACGTGGGTACCGGACTGATTACCACCCGTAAAGTGATTTTCACACCCAGCACCGTTATCAAGGACGAACTGAAGAATACGTCCATCAACATCACTTGCTACGACAAGGACGGCAACGTCATCAAGCAGGTCACTTCTACCGACCCGGGTACCGTGGACGAAGGTGATCCTGAAGTGCCCGGTGGCGGCGGTGGCGGAGGAGGGCTCATCAAGCTCGTTCATGGGTTCGACGATCTGGGCGGCGCATTCGACAACGCCACCCTTACCGATACCTTCAACGCCTACACCATCAACGAGATTTGGAAACTCGCCAACGCCGGCGCATCTACGATAGGTACAGGCAATGTGGTGACGGCCGTCAGCAAGACAGCCCTCGGTATCGTTGTCACCAAAGGCATCACCCTGTACGATTGGGTGCAGCAGCCGAACAAGCCAACTTATTCGCTCTCGGAGATAAACAACGTGAGCGGTACATATACGGGGCTGACAGTTGGACGTGCGGTCGAATCGGACAATGCGAAAAAGTTGAACGGACTTGACAACGGGGCTTTCCTGTATAAGAGGGGCGGCATGTATGAGACAGCCACCGGAAACGGGTGGTTGATTCGCACGAAAGTCGAAGAGGCCGAGGCGGCTATGTTGACGTTGCATCTGATCGGAAATGGATATTATAGCCGACGAATTATCAATACGATCGTACAGGCGTATAATTATGCCCCGAACGATGTCGAGTTTACGGCTACGGCCGGTACGCATTTCGGTGACGATTTGGGTGACGTGAAGGTGTTCTTGTACGGGGGACACGTGTGCTTTTGGGTTTCGGCCAAGACAGATTACCAGACCTGCTCCATATTCGTCTATAACACATACGGGGCATTGAACGGGACTTGCGAGAACTGTGTGGATAGCATATCGTTGTCTCCCATGCCGGCAGTCGGCGTGAGCAAGCTGACCGTGGTGACCCCGTCTGTCGCCTTGACGGATAACGATTCCATCGCCGCCGACAGGCTTAAAAATATCCGGACGATTTGGGGAAATCCGTTTGACGGATCGAACGATGTGTCCGGAAGTCTGTCGGGAGTCCGGGATATAACGATGGAGGGAGACATCGATGGAGCGAATGTAATCAGGGCTACGAGTATAAACCTTTCGACCGGGAGTAAGTCTGTCTCCATCTCCGCCGGAAGGATTGTGGCGACGAATAACATAAGGTCAAAGGAGAGTGTCACATCGGACGGTAACATCACGGCCGGAGGGGATATATCGTCGCAAGGCAATATCTCGGCACAAGGCTCGGTCACCGCTCTAACGACTTCGGACAAACGTTTGAAGCGAGATTTCGACTATACCCTCAGCTATACCGACAGACTCTTGGCGATGGGCAGGGTATGCGATTTTCGATATACCGAAAAAGCACGGAAGCGTAACAAGGGCGGCGTGGACGGGGAAGCCCATACGGGGCTGATCTATCAAAAGGTGAAAGAGGTATTGCCATCGATGGCCTACGAAACGGAGGACGGTTACGGGGCTCTGAACTACCTGTCGCCCGACTATATCAACACCATCGCCGGTGCGACGCAGGAGACCGCCCGTCTGGTTAAAGCCCTTATGGAAGATATAGAACGATTAAAAAAAGAATTGTCCGAATTAAAAGGGAAAGGAGGAAAGTGAGCCTATGGCCATCGATAAAAACAAGATCGTAGCCCCGGTAGCGATAACCGACCCGTATAACCTGCTGGGAATATACCCGAAGAACGGGGTATGGGACGTGGCCGACATTGTTGCCCTCGAACGCCCCCTGTTGCAGGGTGGCCGTCCGGGACGTATCAACAAATGGAGCCGTCATAAACCCGTGCGCTATCCGCAGGCTGCGCCGCTATCCGACAACTATCCCCAACAGGCCGGCGGGGTCACGACATATATCGACCAGTGGGAAGGGAGCGACACCGACAAAAATCAGGGCATACGCTATGGGCTGAAAGCCACGATACCGCACGGCACGAATATCGTCGCTATCCATGATACCTCTTTCGAATATGTCGCCTATCCTCACCCGGGTACGGATTTTTGCCGCCTGAGCGATTTCGACGGCTACGACCACAATGCGGAACCTAATCTTACCGGAAGTAAAATTGACGAAATCAGTGCGGACGTGCCGTATCTTTTTGTCGATATCAACTATTACAACACTTCGGTGAATCCTACCGGCGTACCCGTCGAATCATGGCTGTCGCTGGCCTCTGACAAGAGTATCGGCGATTATTATCCGGCTATTTTGGCAACCGATGGAAATGGAAGCAGTTTTGCCCGATTGCTGACAAATACCTCGACAAATACTGTAACCACCTTGCGGGTGGGCAATGTGTGGTACTCCGCTTTCAAGGTGAAGTTTTTCAGTGACGGTACTACTCCGCCGATACTTCTTGTCGGACAGAGCGACACATTTCCGGGGGAGGATTCGATAGGGGCGAATTTGAAGGTGACATTGTTTCTTATCGATAAGAAGTCGTTCGAATACTGGACAGGGGTCGACAAACAGATTACCGTGGCGGATTATTTCCCCATACCCACATCGATAGCCATGACAGCCGAGATAAACAGCACATATACCCCGATTAAAATCGTGGATTTCACTTTCCTTTCGAGTTACTTTCAGGTGCGTATCAGTTTTCCGAACGGGAATCCTCCGGTGGGTGAGAAATACACCTTCCGCATTTCGGGGTCCGGATTCCTCGCGATATATGATTACGAATACAAGGTAACCGGGATTCTCATTTTGAATATCCCTTTGGGGACGACACATCCGGACCTTCCACCGGGAACCCATACCTATTACTTAACCTGTTCCGTGTATGGGGTCTCCTCGTCGGGAGAGGCCGGCGTCCAACTCGACTCCCTATCCAAAAACGTGACATTCGACATTCCCGACAGCGGGATTATCAGTTAACCATAAATACAAAACATTATGATAGAATTAGTAAAAATCAGCGAGAACATCAGCCGTTCGTTCAACGGAAAAGAGACTGTGGAAACCCTGCAAGCGGTCAATTACCGAATTGTGGAGAATGGAGTGGAAAAAGGCCATGTCACTGTCGGGCAAGGCAGTTTTAACATGAATGTCTATTCCATGACCTCCACGGTCGAGGAAACGAAAGCTCTGGTGGAAAAAATGTTCAACGCATTATCCGATGGCAGCGATGAGTGAAAAAAAGTATGAAGAGAAATACGCATGGGAAGGTATTAAGGCCGGTTTGGAGTTTTCAGATATGAATGGTTCCCCCATCGATGTGAAGGGACTGAAATTCCGCTTCATTTATCGGGATCAATATGGTCGGACGTGCGAAGTCTCGCAGGAGGGTGACAAGCGGGTGAATTGTGTCCTTCGAGACGGCGAGCTGATAGCCGTATTCGAGCCGAACACTTTCCGCAAGGGTGTCCTTACCGTAGAAAGGCATTATTGCCGTACCGACTCCGATTTTGCGAGCGGAGTCTGGGAGTATGGTGGTGAGGACGAGACAAACATTAAAATCGTGTGAGGTATGGAGAAGTGCGATTGCGTGATGGTGAAAGAGCGGATAATTGTACCGGAGGCCGTTGCGGTAAAAGAGCAGATCGTCGTGCCCGATGCCGTTGCGGTGAAAGAAACGGTAAGCGTGCCGGCTATTGTTCAAAAAACTAAATTCATTCCCGACCCGTCATGGGGAAATCTTGACGAATGCCCGGACAATGATATTTGGTTTGTGGTGACAGACGATAAACCGACTACATTTGAAGATTATATTTTTGTGCAGTACTCCTCTTTTAATGTAAAAAGTTATAAGATAGATTGGGGAGACGGTAGTGAAATTTATACTGCTATCACCCCAACGGTTATCAATATAGCAAACCATAAATATTTGAAAGGAACTGGTAGAATAGACACTAATGGCAGGGAATTTTGGATAATGAAGGTTTCATATGAATTATATTCAATTGACTACGACCATTATATTTATCCAAATGGTTATTCATATGTAAACTACCCGCAAAAGATATATAATATAGCTCCTTATAAATATATTGTATTCGGAAAAAACCTTAGACAATTCACTTTTAGTTCATTTAACGACGCAGCATTTCCATTAGAAGCTATAAAGTTCCTATCGGATACGATAGACATTATTCCCTCCTTTCCTTATAATAAAACCAGATTGAAATACATATTACATGCCGGGGATACTTTAAAATTAACTAAGCTAAGCGGTTATAGATTTCGTAATGGTGTCTGTCAAGATTTGAGTGACATTCAGATTGAAGGAGGAGAACTTGGAGAATATTTATGGGGTTGTGAAAATCAAACCAGAGGTAAAGTAGATCTTTCTAAAATGAAGGTATCATCGAATAATATGTGGTCCCATTGCTTTTATAACACGGGACAAATGGTCGAAGAAGTAATCATGCCTCAGGAACCATTTACCGGTACTTATGTTAGGAACTGTTTTTATAATTGCATCTCATTGAGAAAATTGGTATTGCCCAAATCGATGCCCAATGTAGAGGATGCATTAGGATTTTTGCAAAATTGTAAACAGTTATATGATTTTGAATTACCAAGTGATTTTGGTTCAAAAGGGAATGGACTCATTCTTACTATGCAGTATGTGCCAAAAACCATGAGATTGGACTTGAAAAATACAAAGATAAGATGTTTGGTGTGGTCGAGTGAAATAGAACATTCCAGTGTCGGTCTAACAGGGCTAACATTTTCATCGGAATCCCCGTTTGATTATCAAATTAGTAACGCACATTTATATTTTCAGTTTGCTCCACTTTCTCTTGACGCCATAATAGAAATATTTAATCAGTTACCAAATTTCAAAGGTGAATCAGTAAGAGTTATTAATATAAATGGATGTGCCGGGACATCTGAACTCACGGAAGAAGATATAAAGATAGCTACGGATAAAAATTGGCAAGTAATAGGAGTTTGAAAAATGATACGGAAAAAAGCGAGAGAAGGATATTTGTT
>ENA-OPBO01000924-OPBO01000924.1-human-gut-metagenome-genome-assembly--contig:-NODE-924-length-22737-cov-16.267172_pt1 | contig 22737 bp, 18 predicted proteins | sample MGYA00241071_ERZ501458 | MGnify/ENA primary metagenome ERZ501458 (study PRJEB25962, sample SAMEA2042509) | human gut metagenome | biome: human gut; feature: human-associated habitat; material: faeces... | reverse complement strand
AACCGCTGATTACGACACGGTCGGTTGCGCAACACGCCTCGGCCCAGCGCAAGGCCTGCTCCTCGACGGCCGGTGAGACGACGCGCGAGGCAAAGAAGGCGATTTTCCGACGGTCGAGCAAGGTGGGGTTTCCGGTGTAATCGTAATCGAAGGCCATAAAAAACGTGGGAGCCGTATACACTCATCCCATACTCAGGCCTTCGCTGCCCCTACAAAGAATAAGGATACGGACAACCCACGCGAGCATATATGCACAGATTGCACCGTAAGGGGCAACCAGATGTATATGCAACACATGGACGTCCTATTACACCCTCTTCTTTGTAGTTCAAAGTTGCGAAGTTTGAGTATGAAAGAAGATCGTAATTAAACGTCTGTCAATATGTAAGTCCCGCGGATCGGCACGGAACCAATTACAAAAATAGGAAATTAAATCGGAAAACCGTCAACGGTCGCCGATTTTTGCGGCCATGCGTCTGTCGGGTGGTGTGTATCGTTGTAGTTTATTGCCGCAGGCGGGTCGACCTGCGTTCCGACTGTCGGCAAATTTCGTATCTTTGTCTTGGATAGGACGCACCGAACGACGTCCATAAACCGAAGCAGAGCATGAGTACCCTGGAACGAGCCATCGAGATTGCCACCGAGGCGCACCGCGGCCAGCGCGACAAGGCCGGAAACGACTATATCGGCCACCCGCTGCGGGTCATGGCCGCGGGCACAACCCCCGAAGAGAAGATCGTCGGGGTGCTGCACGATGTGGTCGAGGACAGCGACTGGACGCTGGAGGGGCTGGCGGCCGAAGGGTTTGAGCCCGAAATCATCGAGGCACTGCGGCGTCTGACCCACGCCGAGGAGGAGCCCTATGATCGTTATATTGCCCGCATAAAGGGCAATCCGCTGGCCGTGGCGGTCAAGCTGAACGATTTGACGGACAACATGGATATTCGCCGCCTGCCGTACCTTTCGGACAAGGACATTAAGCGGTTGAAACGTTATTTGCGGGCCTACAAGCAGCTGACCGGCGAGCCGACCTACTCGGTCTACGCCTGCCGCCAGGAGTATCCGAACGCCTATCTGCCCTGGACCGAGGCGGAGGATCTGGAGTTGACGCGCCGGTGGTGTGAGGGGGCGACGGAGGAGGAGTTGTCCGCCCATTTCCAGCGCAAGCCCGGCGCCATCCGTTCGCGCATCGAGAAGCTCGATCTGGAGCGGCTTTACGGGAAACGGGCCAAGCAATCCTGATCGCACGCCGCAGCTTCGGGTGCCGTCTGCGAAGTGCGGCGAAACGATAAATTGATTCGCGATGATACTGAGCGTTAGCCGAAGAACCGATATTCCCGCCTTCTATTCGGACTGGTTTTACAACCGGATCCGGGAGGGGCAGGTGTGCGTCCGGAATCCGATGAACCGGCACCAGGTCAGCAAAATCCGGCTATCCCCGGAAGTGATTGATTGCATCGTCTTCTGGAGCAAAAATCCGGCACCGATGCTGCCGCGTTTGGGCGAACTTGCGGACTACATGTACTATTTCCAGTTTACGGTCACTCCATACGACAAGGAGCTGGAGAAGGGGCTCCCGCAGAAGGAGTCCGTGATCGAGACGTTCAGACGGCTGTCCGACCGGATTGGCCCCAAGCGGGTCATATGGAGGTATGACCCGATTCTGTTCTCGCAAGGCATGGACATCCGCTATCATCTGCACGGTTTTGAGACAATTGCCAAACGGTTGGCATCTTGTACCCAAACCTGCGTGATCAGTTTTGTGGATCTGTACCAGAAGACGCGGCGCAATTTAAGGGAGACGACGGTCCGGGAACCGGGCGCGGATGAAATCACCCGATTGGCTTCGGGGATGGCGGCCATCGCATCAAGCTATGACATCCGGATCCAGAGCTGCGCGGAGCGGATAGACCTGGAGCCGATGGGCATCCGGCATGGCCGATGCATCGACCGTGTGTTGATTGAAGAGTTGCTGGGGTGCAGGTTGAATGTTGCCAGGGATAGGAACCAACGGCCGGAGTGTGGATGTGTGCAGAGTGTGGATATCGGGGCCTATGATACATGCAGCCACGGCTGTCTGTATTGCTATGCCAACACCGATACGAAGACGGTGTGTCGGAACCGGGTGTTGCATGACCCGTCGTCGCCGTTGTTGATCGGTCGTATGGAGGAGGGTGATGTTGTAAAGGAGCGGGTGATCCGCTCGTTTAAGGTGAGCGATGCGCTTTTTTAAGGGTAGATAATCCGGCCGCCCCGATGGGCTTGGGACCGGTCGGACCAATGCGTGCCGCTATCTCGGGCGCCGTTTGCGAAGGACGAACTCGGTCGCCTCGCGATCCTTCTGTTCGGCGGTCCGCACGGGATTCTGCAGCAGCCACTGTTCCAACTCCTCGCGCAGGAAGTAGACATTCTTGCCGTGAGGCTTGTAGTGGGGGATGCGGGCGCTGTGGGTGAGTTTGTACATGTAGCTCGGAGAGATGCCTGTGAAGTCGCAGGCTTCGGAAAAGTTCAGGACATTCTTCTGTCCGCGCAGCAGTTGTTCGATGCGGTCGAGACGTTCCTCGACGGTTAGACTCATTTGCATAAAAACACAATTTAAAAGGTTTGACAAAGGCGTTGCGCAACGCACGGGTTTTTAATTACAGAGACAAAGAAACGAAGAAAAAAAGCTGGCGACATTGTCTGCCAACGTTTTTGCTTGTTTGGACAATCTTTCCCATCCATTGCCCGCGTGCAAACGCTCTGCAAACACGAAAACGGAGCCCCTGCAAAGGACTCCGTTTGTTCTTTTGGCGCGCTGCAGACTATGACTGCGCGGCCTCCAGGGCCCGGATGCAGTCGAGAATCTGCTGCTCGCGTTTCGCGTCGATGATGTCGGCCATCTGCTTGGCCGCCGAGAGATCCTTGGCCGTAAGCGGCTTGCCCAGCTTTGAGAGGAAGCATCCCTTGGCTCCCGCCACGCGCTGCCACTTCGGGGTGATGAAACGCGCGGCGCTCAGCGATTCGAGCAGCAGCGCCAGCAGCTTGTTGTGGGTCGTCTGCAATGGTTCCGGGAGCTGGCAGGCGAGCAGCAGTTCGACCTCCGGGCGGGTGACGTCGCGCCGGAAGAGGCCGATGCGGTTGATGTGTTCGGTCAGCAGGTCGAGCTGCCGATCGGTAAGGCGCGGCGAGAAGTCCTCCGGCGTGGGATCGAATCCCGTGCGGCTGCGGTTGATGGCGCGGCGCTTCTCGGCCTGCGCCTGCAGGGCGGTTTCACGCTCACGGGCCTGTTCCAGCTCCTCCTGGCGCTGCCGCGTGAAGCCGGCAATCTCCGCAACGGTGCTCTGCACCTCATCCAGTTGGGTTTTGAGGTCGTCCCGAGCCGGGGCAGGGTAGCGGTTGTAGAGGTACGCGAAGGTCTGGTCGATGCGCCGCTGCTCGTCGCGCGTGATGTTGCCGTAGGCCAGCCGGCGTTCGTAGTCGCGGTGCTGCTCGTCGAGGTAGCGGCGGGCCTCCGCACCGGTGAGCCCGCGGCACTCGATCTCGCTCTCCAGGTAGTGGAGCGTGAAGCGGGGATCCTTGAAAAGAACGACGCAGAAGGTGAGCCAACTGAAGAGGACGACCAGCGCGTAGAAGATCGACGCCTGCACCATCCATAACCAGCCCAGCAACCGGCTCCGACGTGCGAGCTGCATGCGCACACTCCCGATCCATGCACGGATCCGGCTGTTGGCACGACGGTGCGAGTAGCGGATGTATTCGATGCGGTTCATGGGCGGTCGGTTGCGGTACGGGAGTGGAGGCTGATGCCCCGTCTTCCAAAGATAATCATAATTCCGGAATCCGGTTCACCGCTTCGCGTTTCTTCTCGTCCATAATCTGCGCATAGACCTGCGTGGTCTTCAGCTCGCGGTGGCCGAGGAGCTTCGAGAGGGTGTAGATCTCGGTACCCAATGAGAGCTGGAGCACGGCGAAGGTGTGGCGCCCGCAGTGGAAGGTGATATGCTTCGTGATGCCCGCCTTCATGCACCATTCGCGCAGCGCGAGGTTATGCCAGGCGGAGTATTTCAGCCCCGAGAAGACCCGTTCGTCGGCCCTGCCGCGCGGCCCCATGTAGCGCACGGCCTGCTCGGCGATGTCGAGGTACTCCAGACCGCGGGTCTTTTTCTGGCGGAAGACCACGCGCGTGCCGCCGTCGAACTCCTGCACCTCGCCCCACGTCAGCTTGTTGATGTCGCTCCAGCGCATGCCCGTCAGGCACGAGAAGATGAAGGCATCCTTCAGCACCGGATAGGAGCAGTCGGTCTTGACCAGCCGCTGCAGCTCCTCGACCGTGAGGTATTCGCGGTGCACGTCTTCGGTTCGCGTGGCCTTGACCCCCATGGCGGGCGAGTGGGTGACGATCCCCTCCTCGACGGCCCGGTTCAGCGCCGCCTTGAACTTCAGGAAGTAGCTGTTCTGGCTGTTGGCCGAGAGGGCGGTGCCGCTCTTCGTGCGTGCCCGCTTGGCGAGGTAGTTGCGGAACCCCTCGACGAACCTCCGGTCGACCCGTTCGAAGGTGGTCTGCGTGCCCGCGTAGGCAATCAGGTGTTTCAGCATGCTGTCCCAGTTGCCCCAGTTGCCGGGCGAATCCTTGCGCTGCTCAATCATCCCGCGGATAAACTCGACCAGGTTGGTGCGGATCTTGAACTGTCCGGCGAACCCGTACTGTTCGTTCTGCTCGTCGAGCAGCCGTTTGGCCTTGACCTTCTCGGCCATCTCCAGGTTGATCTTGTTGTGGTCGCGCTCGGCTTTGTTGCGGGGCGTGGTGTAGAGGAAGTATTCGAGGGTCTCGAATTTGCGGCGGTGCTTGATCCGCCCCTCCTCATCGCGCGTGTAGCCATAGTAGTACTCCAGCACCAGCGAGGTGCGTCCCGTCGAGCGCTGCGGTTTCTGATGAAGTTTGATTTCCATGGTGTCGAGGTTTTGGTTCAAGGCAAAGATAAGAAAATATTTTTACACTTTTTTACACCTCGGCGTTTTCAAGGTGTAAATGGAGTGTAAAATTTACACCTCGAAGGCAAAAACTAACTCTAGGAAATTGCTCGATTTTCTGTTATAATTCGTTGATTTATTGGTGATTATTCTTCGTTTTGCTCGATTTTTCTTCGGCTGAGTTACTTTCCGATGCAGAACTTTGAAAAGATATTTTCCAGAACTTCGTCCGGGGCGATCGCTCCGCGTCCCGTGATCTCTCCCAGATGGCCGATCACCGGCCGGATCTCCTCGCTCAGCAGGTCGGCCGGAAGCCCTTCGTCCATCCCCGCCAGCGCCCGATCCAACGACTTGCGGGCGGCCGTCAGCGCCTCGTAATGGCGGCTGTTCGAGACGACCGGATCCCCGTGGTACAACCCCTCGGTATCCACCGCATTCCGCAGTGCCCCGCACAACTCGTCGATCCCTTCGCCCCGTTTGGCCGAGATCCCGATCGCCCCCTCCGGCAGGCGGAACCCCTCCGGCGCCGCATCCATCTTGTTGACCACCGTCAGCACCCGCTGTTCGGGACGTACCTCGATCTGCGGCATCGCTTCGTCCAGGCGCTGCGCATCGATTAAGCGGATCACCACCTGTGCCCGCCGGATGCTCTCCATCGTCCGTTCGATGCCCATTTGTTCAAGCCGGTCGCCCGTCGTGCGTATGCCGGCCGTATCCAGAAAGCGGAACAGCACGCCGCCGATATTGGCCCGCTCCTCGATCACGTCGCGCGTCGTGCCGGCAATCTCCGAGACCATCGCCCGCTCCTCGTTCAGCAGCCGGTTGAGCAGCGTCGACTTCCCGACGTTCGGAGCCCCGACGATCGCTACGGCAACCCCCTCCTTGATGGCATTACCCAGCGCAAAGGAGCTCCGCAGACGGTCGATCTCCCGCCCGATCAGCTCCATCGTTTCACGCAGCGCCCGCCGGTCGGCAAACTCCACGTCCTCCTCCGAAAAGTCCAGTTCGAGTTCCAGCAGCGAGGTGAGATTCAGCAGTTTGTCGCGCAGCCCTTCGAGCTCGTCGGAGTATCCGCCGCGCATCTGGTTCGTGGCCATGGTGTGGGCGGCGCGAGTCGACGAGGCGATCAGATCGGCCACCGCTTCGGCCTGCGACAGGTCGAGCTTGCCGGCCAGATAGGCCCGGATCGTGAATTCGCCGGGCTGCGCCATGCGGCCGCCCGCCTCGATCAGCAGTCGCAGCACTTCCGAGACGATGTACGACGAACCGTGGCACGAGATCTCGACCGCATCTTCGCCCGTGTAGGAGTGCGGCGCGCGGAAAACCGTGGCCAGGACATCGTCCACCACCCGTTCGCCGTCCAGAATCCGGCCGTAATGCACCGTGTTTCCCGCGGCTGCGGCCAGCGGCCGGCTGCCGTGGAAGATCCGGTCACAGATCTCCAGCGCCTCCTGCCCGCTCACGCGGACAATGGCGATGGCACCCCCCTGGGCCGTAGCCGGGGCGACGATCGTATCGTGGTCGGCGATCATCTTCCTTCGATCCGCAACCGTTGTCCGATCCGGAGTTTGTGGGCGCTCTTGAGGTTGTTCCAGCGCATCAGCTGCGAGGTGGTCACCCGGTAGCGGCGGGCGATGGCACCCAGCGTGTCGCCCTTCTTCACGACGTAGACCGTACCGCTGCGTTCAAGTTTCTTCTTGTCGATGTTCGCCGGGTTGATGTACTCCTTCAGGTACATCGAATCCTTGGCCTGGATCTCCGCTTCGTGGGCGATGTATTGCGCGATGCTGCGCTGCGGCAGCACCAGCGTGTAGCTCTTCGTCGTTGCGGGGATGATGTCCATCTTGTACTGCGGATTGAGCTGCCGCAGCGTCTCGAGCGGTACATCGATCGTCGAGGCGATCTGATTCAGGTGCATCAGCTTGGTGATGTGCAGCGTGTCGACCGAGAGCGGAATCGGGGCTTCGGTCGGCTCGATGTCGTGGAGCTGGTGGTAGGCATAGGCGTAGGTTGCGCCGATGAAGGCCGGGACATATCCGCGGGTTTCGCGCGGGAGGTAGTTGTAGATCTCCCAGAAGGTCTTGCCGCCCGATCGGGCGATGGCCTTGTTGACGTTGCCCGGGCCGCAGTTGTAGGCGGCGATGGCGAGCGTCCAGTCGTTGTAGATTGCGTAGAGGTCCTTCAGATACCGGCAGGCGGCCTCCGTTGCGCGGTGGGGGTCGCGACGCTCATCGACCAGCGAGTTGATCTCCAGTCCGTAGCTCTTGCCGGTCGTGGGCATGAACTGCCACAGCCCGACGGCTCCGGCCGGCGAGACGGCCGTGGGCGAGAGGGCCGATTCGATGATCGGCAGCGCGCGCAGCTCGACCGGGAGCCCTTCACGGAGCAGTTCGCTCTCGATGATCGGGAAGTAGTACTGCGACATGCCGAGTATTCGGCTGATGGTCCCCGATCGGGGGTCGATGTACCGGTTGATGTAGTTCTTGACGATCGAGTTGAAGGGCAGCTGGATCGGCGAGGCCAGGTTGAACAGCCGTCGCGTGTAGACCGAATCGGGGGTCAGATCGGCCACCTGCGTCGTATCCTCGAGGACGTAGTGCTTGAAGAACTCTCCGTAAGCATCCTGACGCTGACGTTCGCGCCACTCGGCCAGCAGCGAATCGGCCTGAGCGGCCGTCAGACCGAGGGTGATGTCGTTCACCGGGGGCTCTTCGACGGGGGCCGGACCGAGTGCGTTTTCGGGTTCGGGGCAGACCGTGTGCAGGGAGTCCTGAGCGGTTGCAGCCGTCTGTTCGGTCTGATTTTTTTTCGAGCGTCTTTTCTTGCGGGGGCTGCGGTCGAGGGCCGTTACCGGGGCGGCAAAGGCCAGCAGCAGGGCGAATATCAGGAGTTTTTTCATCATCTAAAAGTTCAGGCTCAGGTTGAATCCGAAGACGGGCCGGTTACCCTGCAGGGTCGGCACGTAGGTGTAGTCGACCAGCGGTTCGAGGTTCATCGACAGGTCGTCCGAGATGTCGTAGTCCTTCAGATGGGCATCGACATGGGCATCGATGATCTGCAGCACGTAGAGCGCTCCGGTGAGGATGATACACAGGTCGCGGTTACGACGGTAGTTGTCGCGAAGGTTCTTGATGAAGTCGGCCGAGTACCGTCCGTGGAACTCGTCGGTCGAGCCGTTCGGATAGTTTTCGGGGTGTTGTTCGTAGTCGGCCAGCAGGGCATAGGCCTTCTTGAAGCGCTGGAATCCGCGGTTGTTCCAGTCGATGCAGTAGATCATCGAGGCGAAACCTCCCACGACGAAGGGCACCTTCCAGTAGCTGCGGTTGTAGATCTGACCGGCGCCGGGGAAGATGCAGGCGAGCGTGGTGGCCTTCTTGACCGACGAGACGTCGTTGGTCGAGTAGTTGACCGCGGCATCGCCGATGAAGTAGACATACGAGGCGATGGTCAGGCCGAGATAGATCTGCCGGCGGGTGTTGCTGCGGATCATCTTCTCCTGCAGGGCGTCGAGCTCGGGCGTCCGCGAGAGGCTGACGTTCGTGTAGGAGTTGTACTGTCGGCGGAGCGGCTTGTAGGTCTTGTTTTCGTGGATGTAGAGCCCCAGACCGGTTCCGACCAGTCCGTAGAGGATCGGCAGTTTCCAGTACTGCTTGTTGTAGATCTGGCCGTATCCGGGCAGCACGGTCGAGACCCAGCAGACCTTCGAGAGCGACATCGAGTCGCTCATGAGCCATCGTTTGCGGGGAGCCCGGCGTTTGGTGGTGGTGTCGATACCCTGCAGGGCGGCGTCGTAGCGGGCCAGAGCCGACGAGTCGAGCTGCCGGAGGTCGTCGGTGCGCAGGGCGGTGACGGCGGCCGAGTCGATCCGGTAATCGATCTGCTGGGCCGAGTCGATCTGCCGGGCGAGTTCGGCGAAGCGGATCGAGTCGCGTTTGGCGCGCAGCGAGTCGGGTTTCTGGAACATGCCGCCGCGCACGATGCTGCGGGCACTGCGCGGGAGTTGGGCTGCGGCGCGGTGCAATCCCGGCACGGCGACCGCAAGGAGCAACAGGAGAAACCGGATCTTCGCCATGGTTTCAGTCGTTTAGGGGCGTTTAGCGGCGTTTTGCAAATCGTTCGATGAAGCGGTCGATGTCGCGGTCGTCGTTGAATCCGATGACGATCTTGCCGCCGCCGTTCTTCGAGCGCTTGATCGAGATATCCTCCGAGAAGTAGTTTTCGAGCTGTTCGACCAGCCGCGAGTAGCTCTCGGGATACTCTTCATCCTCCACATTCTGTGCCTCTTTGGCGGGGGCCTCGACCAGCGAGCGGACATACTCCTCCAGCTGGCGCACCGAGAGATCCTTCTTGATGCAGCGCTTGAGTACGCGCAGTTGCTGCTCTTCGGGGGCTCCGGCGATGGCCTTGGCGTGTCCCATCGAGATGATGCCCTCCTTCACGGCGAGCTGCACCTGGTCGGGGAGCTTGAGCAGCCGCAGGTAGTTCGACACCGACGAACGCTTCTTGCCGACCTTCTCCGAGAGGGCATCCTGCGTGAGGTGGCACTCGTCGATCAGACGCTGCATGCCCAGGGCGATTTCGATGGCATTGAGGTCCTGTCGCTGGATGTTCTCGACCAGCGACATGGCGTAGAGGTTTTCGTCGTCGACCTCGCGGATATAGGCGGGGAGGGTCTTCAGGTCGGCGCGGCGGGCGGCCCGCCAGCGTCGTTCGCCGCTGATGATGACATATTTGCCGTCGTCGGTCTTTTTGACCGTGACGGGTTGGATGACCCCCAGCTGGCGGATCGAGTCGGCCAGTTCGTCGAGGGCCTCCTCGTCGAACTGTTTGCGCGGCTGTGCGGGGTTGGGGATGATGTCGGCGATCTCGATCTCGGCCATCTGGCTCATGGGTTTGAGCTTCACGTCGATGGCTTCGCTTCCGAAGATTGCGTCGAGTCCCCGTCCTAATCCCTTCTGTGCTTTCATGTTCGTGTCTTTTTAATATATGGTGCCGGGCGGGGCCGGGGCCCTGCCGGGATGCGTGTCAGCTGCGTTTTTTGCGGTTTCGCTTCAGGAACTCGCGGGCCAGGTTCAGGTAGTTTTCCGACCCGACGGCGCTGGCATCGTACAACATGACGGGTTTTCCGTGCGAGGGTGCTTCACCCAAACGGATATTTCGCTGAATTATTGTGTCGTAGGCCAATTCGCCGAAGTGTTCGCGGACCTCGGTGACGACCTGGTTGTTGAGTCGGTTGCGCATGTACATCGTCAGCAGGAACCCTTCGATGTCGAGCGGCGGATTGAGGCTCGACTTGACCTTGCGGATGGTGTTGAGCAGTTTGGAGAGTCCTTCGAGGGCGAGGTATTCGCACTGCACGGGGATGAGCACCGTATCGGCGGCCGTAAGGATGTTGACCGTGGTGTAACCCAGCGAGGGGGAGCAGTCGATGAAGATGAAGTCGAAGCGTTCGCGCACGGAGTCGATGATTCGTTTCATGACGAAGTGTGCGTTTTCCATCTTCGGCAGTTCGGTGTCGGCGGCCACCAGGTCGATCGACGAGGGCAGCAACCAGAGGTTTTTGATATCGGGGCTGCGGAGGATGACCTCTTCGGCCTTGCGCTGGCCGGTGAGGCATTCGTAGATGCCTTCGAGGTTGATGTCGAAGCCCAGACCGGAGGTGGCGTTTGCCTGCGGATCGGCATCCAGCAGCAGCACTTTTTTGCCCAGCAGGGCGAGTGATGCGGCCAGATTGATGGCCGTGGTGGTCTTGCCGACGCCTCCTTTCTGGTTGGCTAAAGCGATTACCTTTCCCATTTTTCAGATTCGGTTTATAGCAGGCAAATTTACGGAAATATTATGGCTCGTGCAAATTCGGAGCCGAGCTTTTCGCAAAAAGCCTCCGCGAGGGGGATACGGTGCGCACGGCGCGGTGCGGAGCGCAAGAAATTCGCCTCCGAGGGGGTGCATCCGCGAATTTTTCGTATCTTTGAAGGCTGCAAGACCGGGTGTGTACACCGGGGCGCGGACCGGGGCGGGAGGCCTTCGGACGCGGGACCCTGCGGGTCGAGAAGCCCGGCTGCGAAGTATTATGAGAGAGAGAATCGACCGCCATCCGGAGGGGGAGAACCCCGTATCGGAGAGCTCTGCGGGACGCCCCGACGGCGGACGCCGTCCGGAGTCCGATGTCTTGAACGACCGTCCGACGATGTCCGGCGTCTCGGCCGGCGAAGATATGCCCGGCGGGGGTGACACCCGGCGGGAAAACCCCGTCGAAGCGGATGCTGCCGGGCGGGAGGAGACGCCTCGGGACGAGCACGTCCAGACGGAGCGTGCCGCCGGCGATGCCCGCGCGGCGGATGCACCCGAGGGCGATCCTGCCGCCCCGACGGCCGGCGACGCGGCGAAACCCAAGAGCCGTTTCCCGACCTTCGGCGACCTGCTGGCCATGCTGGGCATCGCCTTCGCGGCGCAGATTCTGGTCGGTGTGGTGGGGCGTCTGGTCCTGTGGGGGGCGGGCGTGCAAACAGAGTCGCCGACGCTGCTGGGCAAGATGATGGCCCTCTTCTACTTTGTCTCGATGGCGCTGACGCTGGGCGGGGTGCTCTGCTACCGCCACATGCGCGGCGGCCGCGGCCGTTGGGCCCGCTTCTCGCTCCGCGGACTCAATCCGACGCTGCTGCTCTGGAGTTTCGTGCTGATCTTTGCCGTGGGGGTCGTCCTCGAACCCCTGCTGCGCGTGCTGCCCGAACTGACGCTCGACGTCGGCCGCGGATTCTGGACCATGCTCTCGCTGATCGTCCTGGCGCCGCTCTTCGAGGAGCTGCTCTGCCGCGGCGTCGTGCTCGGGAGTCTGCGCGAACGCTACGGCATTGCCATCGCCTGGCTCGTTTCGGCGCTCTTCTTCGGCGTGCTGCACGTTCAGCCCGTGCAGGTTGTCAGCGCCACGGTCGTCGGCCTGATCCTCGGGTACGTCTATCTGGCGACCGATTCGCTCTGGTCCTCGATGATCCTCCATGCGCTGAACAACGCCGTGGCCTACCTGGCCCTGGTGACCGGCCATGCCAATGCCCTGCTGATCGACCTGGTCCCGAACCGGACGCTTTACGTGGTGATCTACATCGTCGCACTGACCCTCTCGATCGTCTCGGGATGGATGATGGTGCGCACGCTGCGCCGCATGAAGATGTCGGAGAAAAAAGAGGCCGGAGCGTAATATTCCGCCCGAAAGTGCGTTACTTACAAGTAAAAAACCTATCTTTGCCCTTTGGAAAATGAATTGGCGAGCGAAAATAACGGTCGCGGCGGGAGCGTTGCTGCTGGCAGGATGCCGGGAGCTGCCCCGCTATTTTGCCAGCGACACGACCATCGCCCGGGCCGGCGGTAACGAACTGCGCATGCGCGACGTTCGTTCGGTGGTCCCGAAAGGCCTCTCGGGTGACGACAGCGCCGCCTTCATGAAGCTTTACGTCGACCGCTGGGTGGTCAAGCAGCTCAAACTGGAGGAGGCTGAGACGCTCTTCTCCTCGTCGGCGGGCGATATCGACAAGATGGTCGAGGAGTATCGGCAGGCGCTGCTGATCCGCCAGCTGGACCAGCACTATGTCGACCGCTCGATCGACACGGTCTTTACGGACGACGAGATCGCCGCCTACTACAACGCCCACAAGGCCGACTTCAAACTCGACCGCACGATCGTCAAGGGACGCATCGTGCAGTTCGGTGCCGGCTACCGCCAGGCGGCCAAACTCAAGACGCTGATGGCCTCGCGGTCGCAGGCCCAGCAGCAGGATTTCAGCGACATCTGCGAGAAGAACAACTTCACGGTCTACGACTTCCGCACGCAGTGGGTCGATTTCCCCGAGTTCCTGAGCTATCTGCCGACGCTGCGCACGCAGAACTACGACTCGGCGCTGGCGACGACGGCCGTGCAGGAGATGCGCGACAGCCATGCGCGCTACTATTTCCAGATTGACGCCGTGATGCGCGTCGGCGAACCCATTCCGCTCGATCGGCTGCGGCCGAACATCCGCCGCATCCTCTTCAACCAGCGCAAGGGGGAGATCATCCGCCAGCACGAGGAGGAGCTGCTCCAGCGAGCCGAGGAGGATGGCGACGTGAAGATCTTCGGCGGCAAGCACAACGCCCGCTTCGAGGAGCCGCTCGAGGAGCCGCTCGAGGAGCCGGAGGCTTCGCAGCCGGCCGGTGCCGCCAAACAATAGAAAAAGACCATAATTCAGAATAAACGAAACCCGGATAAGAAGATGTTGAAAAAAGGTATGTTGGCCGTGGCTCTCGCGCTGCTGATCGCAGGCGTCGGGGCACAGACGCGGCAGGTGATGCTCGACAAAGTAGTGGCCGTGGTCGGCAGCTCGTCGATCCTCTACTCGGACGTGGACGAGTATGCGCGGCAGCTGGTCGAACAGCGCCGCATGGAGGGCTATACCTCCGACCGTGACCCGAGGAACGAGGCCCTCGAGGCGCTGCTGACGCAGAAACTGCTCTACAACCAGGCGCAGATCGACTCGGTGACGATCAACAACGGCGACATCATGTCGCGCGTCGAGGAGCAGGTGCAGCAGATGGTCGACATGGAGGGTTCGATCCCCGCCCTGGAGGCCAAGCACCACATGCCGATCTTCAACATCCGCGAGATCATGCGCCAACGCTACGAGGAGCAGGCCTATGCCCAGGCGATGCAGAATGAGGTGGTCAACAAGGTGACGGTGATCCCGGGCGAGGTCGAGCGCTTCTACAAGTCGATCTCGCGCGACAGCTTGCCGACGATCGCCGACCAGTATGTCTACGCACAGATCACGAAGTTCCCCAAGTCGATGACGGCCGCCAAGCAGCGTACGCGCGAACGGCTGCTCGACATGCGCGAGCGTGTCATCACGGGCAACGCGAAGTTCGACAACCTGGCCCGCATGTATTCGCAGGACGGTACGGCGATGCGCGGCGGCGAGATGGATCCCACGCCGCTGGCGGGTCTCGATCCGTCGTTTGCCGCGGCGCTGGAGGAGATGAAGCCCGGGCAGATCTCGGAGGTGGTCGAGTCGCAGTACGGATTCCACATCATCCAGCTGCTCGACAAGCGCGGCCAGCTCTACCACTTCCGCCATATCCTGCTGCGTCCGGTCTATACGTCGGAGGAGCTGAGCGAGTCACTGAACCTGCTGGACAGCATCGCCGATCTGATCCACAAGGATTCGATCACCTTCGAGAAGGCGGCGCTGCAGTATTCGGACGACGCCGCGTCGAAGATGAACGGCGGCATCGTCTCGAACCACGACATCCTGGAGCGGATGAACGCCTTCGACCCGAAACTCACCGTCACGAAGTTCCTTAAGGAGGATTTCGGCCGCTTCAAGAGCCTGGACGACTACAACGCCCTGCGGATGCTGAAGCCGGGCGAGGTGTCGGACGCCTTCCTCACGGAGGACATGCTCGGCAACCAGATGGCTAAGATCGTCAAGCTGGTCGAGGTGATCCCGACCCACACGGCCTCGCTCAACGAGGACTATCTGCGGCTCGAGGAGATGGCCCTGCAGAACAAGCAGGAGCGGGTCTTCAAGGAGTGGCTGTCGAAGAAGATCGACGCCATGTATGTCTACATCAGTCCGGAGTTCCGCAGCGGGGAGTTCGAGAACAAACATTGGCTGAAGTAGTCCGTGCGCAGGGTGGTATCCATAGCCGTTCTGTTGCTGGCCGTCGCGGTGGTGGCGGCCCGGAGCGGCATGCAGGCTCCCGGGGAGTCCGAGGAGGAGGCGGGGGAGAAGAAACTCATCGACCTGAAGTCGGACCTCACGGCGCCGATCAAGCCGGGTGATTCGGTCATCTATCTGGTGGGCAACTTCGCCGCGCAGCACAACGGAGCCGTCATCACGTGCGACTCGGCGGTGCGCTACTCCGACATGCGCATCGAGTTCTTCGGCAACGTGCTGATCAACAAGAACACGACTTATATTTATGGCGACCGGGCCGAGTACGACGGAACGGTCAACGAGGCGCGCGTCTATTCGGACATCGTGAAGGTGGTCGACGGCGACGCCACGCTCTACACCTACCAGTTCCTCTTCAATACGAAGTCGAACGTGGGCGAATTTGCCGAGGGCGGCGTGCTGACCAACCGCGAGAATCTGCTCGAGGCGGTGCGCGGCTACTACTTTGCCGACACGAAGGAGCTGGTGGCGGTGGATCAGGTGGAGATGCGCAACGATGAGTATGAACTCAAGGGCGACTCGGTGGTCTACAACATGGCCACGGACAACGCCTACTTCTTCGATCGGACGAACATCTGGAACCGCGACGGCGACTATCTCTATGCCGACCGGGGCTCCTACGAGAAGTCCGATACGCTCTATATCATTACGCGCAACGGCTATATCCTGACCGAGAAGCAGGAGATCTGGAGTGACAGCCTCGATTACTACCGGGCGAAGGATCACGTCATCCTGCGCCACGACCTGCAGTTGGACGATACGGAACACAAGGTGATCGCCTTCGGCGACTACGGCGAGTACTGGAAGGAGCCGGGCAATGCCATCCTGACGCGACGTCCGGCGGTGGTGAGCTACGACCTCACGCAGGGCGATTCGCTCTTCATGCGGGCCGACTCGATGTTCCTCTTCACGATCAACGAGCAGGCCGAGCGGCGTGCGGCCGAGGCTGCACGGGCTGATTCCGTGGCGCGGGCCGATTCACTGTCTCATCTGCAGGCCGATTCGCTGGCTGCCGGGCGGCTGGATGGTCTGAAACCCGGTGCCAAGCCGGGCCGCGAGCACGAGTTGGGTCCGCGGACCGATTCGCTGGGACGTCCGCTGCCGGGTGATCGTCGGAGAGGCCCGAGTGGTGCCGATTCGACGGGACACGTCTCGGGGAGCGATTCGCTGAGCCGCGTCTCGGGAGCCGATTCGTTGGCCGCGGGCAATGATTCGCTGGCTGCGCCGTCGATCAATCCGCTCGACACGCTGGTCGGGGCGGCCCGCAAGGCCTACCTCAAGGAGCAGGCCCGCAAGCTCAAGGCCGAGGCCAAAGCCAAGAAGGCCGAGGCGAAGAAGGAACTTTTGGAGCGGATTGCGGCCGAACGCCAGGAGAAGGCCACGGCCAAACTGCTGGCGCAGAAGGAGCGCGAGGAGGAGCGGCTGAAAAAGCAGCGGCTGAAGGCCGAATCGAAACTGCGGGCACGTCAGGCCCGTGCCGCCCGCAAGGGCAAGCTGCTGCCGGTGGACTCGACGGCGCTGCTTGAGTTGCAGGCGCAGATCGACCGCAACATTCTCGAACAGGATTCGCTGATGCGGCTGATGGCCGATTCGCTGGCGGCCGATACGGTGGCGATGGAGATCCCGGCCGATACGGTCGATTCGCTGGCCGTGCCGGCGGACTCGATCTACCGGCTGATGAAGGGATTCCGCGACGTGCGGATCTACCGTTCGGACTTCCAGGCCGTCTGCGACTCGATGACGGCCATCAGTACCGACTCGACGATCCACCTCTATATCAACCCTGTACTGTGGAACCAGTCGAACCAGATCACCTCGGACGTGATGGATATCTACACGGCCAACCAGCAGTTGACCCATGCCGAATTTGTCGGCACTCCGATGATGGTTTCGCAGCTCGATACGGCACACTACAACCAGGTGGCCGGCAAGCAGATGACGGCGTGGTTCCGCGACAACGAGATCTATCGCGACGATGTGAACGGCAACGCACAGACGATCTACTACATGCAGGACGGCGAGCCGCCCCAGATCACGGGAATGGGTGTCATCGAGAGCGGCGACTGCTCGTTCTATATCGAGGACAAGCAGATCGTGACGATCGTCTATCGCAAGGATCCAACGTGGAGCATCTATCCGATGGAGAAGATCCCGGCGGATCAGGATCTCTTCCTGAAGGGATTCAAGTGGGAGGGTTCGCGACGCCCGACGCAGCAGGATGTCTTCGATCGGTCGATCCGTTCCTCGCAGCGCGAGACGAAATCGCGGCTGCCCCATCCGTCGTTCCCGCTGCAGCAGGCGCTCGAACTGCGCAAGAAGCGTTATGCTGAGGAGGGCCGCTGGAGCGACCGCAACGATCTGGTCGATCCGGCCACGGTGGAGTGGATGCACTCGCTGGGCTTCGAGGTGGGTCAGCCGCGCGAGTCGGGTCCGAAACTCTGACCGGGGGCCGAACTGGGGGGGCCGAAGCATGGGCGACTGGAACTCGTGGAACGGAACTCGAGGGCCGGAATGTTGACCGGGGATGGAACTCGGAGCGGTCCGGAATCCGGAAAATGGGATGCAGGCCTGGGAGCTGGAATGCCGACCGGAGGCCCGAAACTCTGACCGGAAACCGACCTCAGAAGACCGGAATGCAGACCTGGGGGTCCGAAACCGTGACTGGTGTTAGGGGCGCGTATTGAATTTCAAAATAGCTCAATCTATGATACGCCTTATGATGCACCGTCGTTTGGCTCGGACGGCAGCGTTTTGTTTGTTGACATTGTCGCTGGTCGGTTGCGGGGCCGGTTTTGCAAAATCACCTTCCACGGAGGAGGCTCGGGCCCGGTTGAGTCTGCCCGAACATCCCGACAGTATCCGGATGGCTGCAGCCGTGGAGGTTGCCCGCGTGTGGGGCTTTGTCAAGTATCACCATCCCGCCTATTCATCCCCGGCACGGAACGCCGATGCCGACTATTTCATGCTGCTGGACCGGACCATGCAGCATCCCGATTCGTTGCGGGAGGCCTTTTCGACGTGGATTGCCGAACTGGGACCTTTCGACAAGGCGCGGCCGGCGGATCAGGAAAAGAGGGTGGTTTTCAACGTTTTCTCCTGGGTCTCAGACACGATGCGCTGGGGCGCATCGCTGAGCCGGACGCTGACGGAGCTCCGGAATGCCGATCCCGGCCGGAACCGCTATGTCGAACAGACGCCGGTCAATGTCTCCTACATTGAGCCCCAATATGAGAATCTTCCCGACGAGGATGTGGCTTACAGACTGTTGGGCGTGGCCAAATTCTGGAACGCCGTCGACAGCTATTCGCCCAATCGCAATCTGACGGACCGCCCCTGGGACGAGGTGCTGGCCGACTATACGGCGATGGCATTCGATCGTTCGGTCGAATTTGCGGCGCTTTACTCCCGGATGGTCTCCGAACTGTGCGATACGCATGTCAATTCGTGGTATATCCCTCTCTTCGGCGGACGCTTCGTGCCGCTTGTGTGTCGTTTTGCCGAGGAGCGGCTCTTTGTGACCGACACCTGTACGCTGGTTGCGCACGGGCTGCAGGTCGGAGACGAGATCCTTCGGATCGACTCCCTCCGTCCGATCGACCGCTTGGCGGAACTTGCCCCCTATATTCCCCATTCGAACCGGGCGTCGCTGCTGCGCGACGGCTCCTATGCGTCGCTGCTGACGGCGGCCGCGAGCGCGAGGATCGAGTACCGGCACGACGGGGAGATCCGCACGGAGACCCTTTCGACGGTCGACGGCGAGGCGTTTGTCGGTCGGATCTATGCGTCCCTCTATAATCCCTCTGGGCCGGCGATGGAGCGGGTCTCCGAGGGGATCGGACTGATCCGGACCGGCAGTTTGACGTGTGACGATGACCGGGAACTGGGCGAATTTCTGAAGTCCTGCGACAATCTGATCATCGATCTGCGCTCCTATCCGGCCGAGTACGATGTGATCCACAAGCTGTTGCCGAAGTATCTCTTCCCGGAATCCCGCGAGGCGATGGTCGTGCGGCTGCCGTTGGCCGACCGGCCGGGTGTGATGGAGCAATGGGTGGAATCGACGGAGCGGACGTCCGACCCCGACCGGCTGTTCAGCGGGCGGGTCGTGCTGCTGGTGGATGGCTGCACGCAGTCGATGGCCGAATACTTCACGATGTTTCTGCAGACGATCCCCGGCGTGTTGACGATCGGCAGCCAGACGGCCGGGGCCGACGGCAACGTAACCCGGATCCAGCTGCCCTACGCCTCGTTCAATCTGACGGGACTGGGGGTCCTCTACCCCGACGGGGTGAATGCCCAGCGCCGCGGTGTGAAGATCGACCGCGTGGTCGAACCGACGGCCGCGGGGTTGATGCGGGGCGAGGACGAGCCGCTGCAGGCGGCAATCGACTGCCTCAGGGCTTCGCGCGATTGAGCGTCGGCGGACCGGGAGGCGACTGTCTGCCGAGTTTCTGAAAAATTTGAAAAAAGGGAGAAAAGATGAACTCTTTTCCCCTTTTTTCGTTACTTTTGCGGCCGGTTAATGAGGAAAATTCGATGAAAAAGAGTCTGATAGCGCTGGCCTTCGGTACGCTGGCGCTCGGCATGTCGGAATTCGTGATGATGGGCATCCTGCCCGACATCGCCCGCAGCCTGGGGGTTTCGATCCCCGAGGCCGGCCACCTGATCTCGGCCTATGCGCTGGGTGTCTGCTTCGGAGCGCCGCTCATCGTGCTTGTGGCGCGCAAACGCCCGCTGAAGCAGATCCTGCTGGCCCTGACGGGGTTGATCATTCTGGGCAACTTCTGTGCAGCCCTTGCCCCCAACTACTGGACGCTGCTGGCGATGCGTTTCGTCTCGGGACTTCCCCATGGCGCCTTCTTCGGCGTGGGGTCGATTGTGGCCGAACGGGTGGCCGACGAGGGACGCCGCGCCGAGGCGGTCTCGATCATGGTCGTCGGCATGACCATCGCCAACCTCTTCGGCGTGCCGCTGGGCACCTTCATCAGCGGAGCCGTGACGTGGCGGGCCACTTTCGCCATCGTCGCCGCCTGGGGGGCCATCGCCACGCTGCTCGTCCGGCTCTGGGTCCCGAAGCTTCTGCCGCTGCCCGATACGGGGCTCAAGGGGCAGTTCCGCTTCCTGAAGCACGCCGGACCGTGGCTTGTGCTCACCTCGGTGATGCTCGGCAACGGCGGCATCTTCTGCTGGTACAGCTACGTCAGCCCGCTGATGATCCACACCGCGGGATTCGCCCCCGAGCGGCTGACGCTGATCATCATGCTGGCCGGGTTCGGCATGTTTGCCGGCAACCTCATCGGCGGCCACTATGCCGATCGCTTCTCGCCCGAGCGGGTCGTGCGCTGCACGCTGGCCGTGGCGACACTGGCGTTGATCGGCATCTTTTTCGGGGCACGGATTCCGGCCCTCTCCGTGGGGCTGATGTGCCTGACGACGGGGTGCCTGTTCTGCGTTTCGTCGCCGCAGCAGCTGCTGATTCTCGAGAACTCGCGCGGCGGCGAGATGTTCGGTGCGGCACTCGTGCAGGTGGCCTTCAACCTGGGGAATGCCCTGGGGGCCTACATCGGCGGCCTGCCGATCGAACACGGACTCGACTATCCCTATACGACGCTGCCCGGCGCCCTCTTCACGCTGCTGGGCATGGCGGCCATTGCCATCTACATCCATAAATATCCACGTCATGCAACACGATAACAGCCAGGAGATCTTCCCGGTGGTCGATGCCACGGGACGGGTCGTCGGCCGGGCTACGCGCGGCGAATGCCACGGCGGTTCGATGCTGCTGCACCCGGTGGTGCACCTTCACGTCTTCAATTCCCGCGGGGAGCTCTATCTGCAGCGGCGCCCGCTGTGGAAGGATATCCAGCCCGGACGCTGGGACACGGCCGTCGGCGGGCACGTCGACTACGGCGAGACGATCGAGGAGGCGTTGCGACGCGAGGTGCGCGAGGAGCTGGGAATCGTTGACTTTCGTCCCGAAGCCGTTGCCGTCTACGAATTCCGATCGGCGCGCGAACGCGAACTGGTGCATGTCTTCCGCACGTGCTACGACGGCGAGATACGCCCGAGTTCGGAGCTCGACGGCGGCCGCTTCTGGACGCGGCGCGAGATCGAGGAGAGCCTCGGCAAGGGAATCTTCACCCCCAATTTCGAGGGGGAGGTTGCGCGCGTGCTGAAGTAGCGGACGGTCCGGCGCGGAAATTGCTTCGGGAGAGGGTATGCAAACTCTCCTGAAACACTGGACGCACGCCCTGCTCGGGTGGCTGGGCGTGACGTCGACCTCCAGTGATGCGTTGGATCGCTGGGTGGCTTTTGTGCTGGTCCTTCTGGCGGCGCTGATTCTCGATCTCTTTCTGCAGCTGGCTGTTGTGCGCGGCATCCGGCGCCTGGTCGAACGCACCCGCGTGAAGTGGGACGACAAACTCTTCAGCGTCCCGGTGCTCAACCGTTCGTGCCACGTGCTGATGGCCATTGTGCTGTCGGCCGTGCTGCCGGTGATCTTCGACGAGCAGACCACGGCCCGCATCGTCGTCGTGCGGCTGACGCAGATCCTCATCGTGGTGACCTTCCTGCGGCTGATCAACGCCCTGCTCTGCGCGGCGTTCCACATCGTTTCGCTGCGTCCCGACTGGCAGAACAAACCCATCAAGGGGTTGCGGCAGACGGCGCAGGGGTTCTTCACGATCGTTGCCGTCATCCTGATCGTGGCGATCCTGATCGACAAGTCGCCGGTCAAGCTGCTGACCGGACTCGGGGCCTCGGCGGCGGTGCTGATGCTCGTCTTCCGCGACAGCATCATGGGATTCGTCTCGGGCATCCAGCTCTCGGCCAACAACATGCTGCAGGTCGGCGACTGGATCTCGGTGCCGAAGTACGGTGCCGACGGCACGGTCGAGGAGGTCTCGCTCACGACCGTAAAGATCCGCAACTGGGACAATACGCTGGCCATGCTGCCTCCCTACCTGCTGACGACCGACTCCTTCACGAACTGGCACGCCATGCAGCTCTCGGGCGGGCGGCGCGTCATGCGGTCGGTGTCGATCGACATGACGAGCGTCCACTTCTGCACGCCGGAGATGCTTGCCCGCTTCCGGCAGATCGACCTGCTGCGCGACTATATCGACCTGACGGAGCGGCGCATCGAGAGCTACAACGCCGCGCACGGCATCGCCCCGGGCGCCCGGAAGATCAACGGCCTGCACCAGACCAATCTGGGAGTTTTCCGCGCCTATCTGGTGCGCTATCTCGAGGCGGAGGTCCCGGTCAACAAGTCGATGACGCTGATGGTGCGCCAGCTGCAGCCGACCGAGACGGGCATCCCGATTCAGCTCTATTTCTTTACCGATACGGTGGTCTGGACCGAATACGAAGGGATTCAGTCGGATGTTTTCGATCATGTGCTGGCAGTGATCCCCGAATTCGGGCTGCGGGTTTTCCAGAGCCCGGCGGGTTCGGACGTTGCGGCGCTCGGGGATTTTCTGCAGGGCGACGATTCGCAGGACTCCTCCCCGAGGCCGGATCCCTCTTCGGAATCCGAAATCTCTCCGACACCGGCCCCTTCTATGGAATCCGAGTCCTCTCCGTCCTCTCCGGAACCCGAAACCTCTCAGACACAGGCCTCTTCCAAAGAATCCGGTCCCTCTCCGACGTCGGCGACTTCGGGACGTTCGGGTATGGCCGGTGCTGGCGGGCCGGCGTCCGGATCTAAAGCGTGAACATCAGCAACACCTGGACGGTGATGACGCGCAGGAACATGCAGACGGGGTAGACCGTGGCGTAGGAGACCGACGGATTGTCGCCCTCGATGGTGTCGTTGGCGTAGTTCAGGGCCATGGGGTTGGCCATGCTGCCGCAGAGCAGGCCGGCGACCGAACCGAAGTCGACCTTCATGATCCGCAGGGCGAACCATCCGACCAGCACTACCGGGACAAACGTCAGCAGGAATCCCGTTCCGAGCCACAGCAGCCCTTCGGGGCGCATGACCGTTTCGAAGAAGTGTGTTCCGGCGTCGAGACCCAGGCAGGCCAGATACATCGACAGACCCAGGGCGCGCAGCATGAGGTTGGCGCTCTGCGTCGTGTAG
>ENA-OPBO01000914-OPBO01000914.1-human-gut-metagenome-genome-assembly--contig:-NODE-914-length-22881-cov-11.440945_pt1 | contig 22881 bp, 22 predicted proteins | sample MGYA00241071_ERZ501458 | MGnify/ENA primary metagenome ERZ501458 (study PRJEB25962, sample SAMEA2042509) | human gut metagenome | biome: human gut; feature: human-associated habitat; material: faeces... | reverse complement strand
TTAAGATATTTGGTTAGGTGTGGGGGGGCATCCACGGAGAATCCCCCCTGCGCCCATTTTTAGTCAATACCAACGGAACACTGATTGACGAAAACCTGTTACGGCTGTTCAAAGAAGAACAGTTTACCGTTACTGTCAGTATAGACGGGCCTGAAGGCATAAACAATGAAAACCGGATCTTCGCCAACGGAAGAGGAAGTTACAAACGGATCATCAGAAACATCAAAAAACTGAAAGAACATCACATCCGCTTCAACATCCGGGCAACCATCCATCCTTGTACCCAAGACCTGTTCAAAATAATCCGGTTCTTCGAGGCCCTGAAAGTGCCCTATTCCTATGCATTCACCATGGACTCTGGAACAGGGAAGGAATGTACATCCGGTTTCGGGGAAGCCGAACTCGTCAGACTTGACAAACAGCTAACCGAATGCACTGCCTATCTGACTACGAAAAGGATGAAAGGAGAACCGATATATAATTTGGACTTTTGCAACGGCCTAAAAGCACTAAGAGACAAAGTTATACGGCTACAAGGATGTAGCGCGGGAAGAACTAATCTGATAGTAGACGAGCAAGGGCATTATTATGCTTGTCAAAACATGCTTCCCCTTCAGGAAACGAGCGTGGGCGACGTAAACAACGGCATCCGAAAAAGCAGGTTGCAGGAATTCCGTTCCAAAGACGTAGCACAACTTGACAACTGTCGGCAATGCTGGGCCAGATACCTGTGTGGAGGAGCCTGCCTGAATGAACGCTACCTGCACGGCGACCAATCCGCCTACATAAGCATGAAGTGCAAATTGATCCGGATGATTTGGGAACACCGGATGCGCTCTTACATTGCATTAGAGAGTTTTATTAACAATATGTCTAACTAAAATTTTTTGAATTATGAAAAGTTTAAAAGAATTGGGACTTGCTCCCGTCGAGAAAGAAGATCTGGTTGCAACTATTGGTGGTGGATATCCTGACAATCCGGCGCTCAACCCCATAGGTCCTCCAATTGTATGTTGTTACAATATTCCACCGATATTCGGCGAGGAAGGAGACTGGTTCCCGTGGTTCAACCCACTCACATAAGATCAATTCCACCGATAGGGGAAAGAAGCATTTAACAACTGATTTATCAACTGAACAGACCGAGTATCCAACATGAAGATCACAATAAAGGTAAAAGGATACACAAACCAAAATGTGTATCCGAAGCAAAAATTGTGGGTAAGGATTCACGCCCCTCCGATGATGCAAATTAAGACTATCAAGCTAAATCATATTTACAATAATAATTAATCAATTTTACATTATGAAGAACTATATTATCTCATTAGTTGCTTTATTAAGCATCTATTCTTGCACGAATGATTCCTATACATCACCAATTAGCGATAACAATAATACATCCGTCAACCAATGCGACGGAGAAGAGTTCTCTGAACAAAAGATAAAACAAGTATTCTCCGAAGTATTCTACTCGATCGGCCAAAATGGTTTTAACAAGACAGACATTCCTGCTATTTACAGAAATATATGTCCATCCATAACGACAAAGGCAGAAGAAGTAACAGCAGACCCAATACTCCTTACAAACGAAGTTGCCGAACAGAACAAAGATTTCATCATGAAGATGGAAGTGGCCATCGCCATGAAAAAGGAAGATAAAAGCACTTTGGAAATAGGTGCATTGTTTGCCGATGAGAATGAAAAAGAAGCAGCCTTCCTTTTGTTAGACTTCATAGAGCAAAACAAAGAATTACTCCATACGATTGCTATAGAAGCCAATAATGAAATAACTCAAACCAGAGCCGAACTTACAATATGTGATGTCGCAGCATCAGTTTCCTCGCTTATCATTGCCGATCTGGCTACCATGACAGGAGTCGGAGCTGCCGTTGCAGGTCCTTTGGGAATCGGTGTTGCGGCAGGTTCCGCACTTGTTGGCGCTGTCGGAGGATTGGCATACACAGCTTTGTTCTGTTAACACAGATATAGCCCAAAGAAGGTGTATGCAGGGAGATTACCGCCTTCTTCTTTTCCCGGCAAAAACAAATCACCTGTTCTTACACCTTCTTTCATCCTATATAAGAACTTACTACCCAAAGTACATACTAATATGAAACGCCAAGAAAATATTTTCCGTATATTGTCTCTTGTACTATTGCTATCATCCTTCTTTATAACCATTGAATTTCTCGGCAGGTCTTTCCTGATTACGGGTGCGGTCTATCTGTATGTGCTCTTCAACAAGAGACTTGTTAAAGATTTCAATGAAAAAACTCTTTCCAGAAATATGATAGCTTTTATTAGCACAGTATTGCTTGTGTCAGCCATTTCCTATCTCATATCGTTGACAAAATCCCTCGTATAACTCACATTAAACATAAAAAACCATGTTACTACCGAACGAATGGATAGAGAACAGCATTGAAACGTATATCTATCAGCACACCACTAAATCCCAAATCATCTATTGGATAGTTCTATTAGCCATTACAGCAAGTCTCGTGGCGCTTCCGTTCATCTATGTAGATATCTCTGTACAAGGGAGCGGAGTGGTCAGGCCGGTGGCAGAAAAAACTGAAATAGTCTCTTCCATTACGGAAATAGTAGATTCGGTCTTTGTACGCGAGGGCGACCAAGTAAAGAAAGGGGATGTGATTCTTCGGTTCAAAACAGACAATTCGGACTTAAAAATCCATTACCAAACCAGCCGTCTGAATGATTGCAGCGCCCAACTGGCCGATCTGGCTTATTTGGCAAAAGGAGAGAAGCCGACAATGTTCAGTTCACCGGTTCGGCAGCAGGAATATGCTTATTTCATTCGAAAGAAACAGGAGTTGGAAACAGCCTTGACACAGGCTGAAAAGGAATATATGCGTAACAAGACACTGTTTGAGAAGAAAGTGATTTCCGAAGAGGAGTATGATGGTTATTACTTCAAGTTGCAGAGCCAGCGCAATGAATTGGCTTCGCTGGTTCAGAGCCAGCTAAGTACGTGGCAGGCTGACCAGAACACCTATCGGAATACCTATAATGAAATGAACTCCAACTTAAAGCAAGAAGTGAAAGACAAGGATATGTATATAGTGCGCAGCCCGGTGGACGGAACGGTAGACCAGTTCTCCGGCGTGTACAGGGGAAGCAATATCCAGGCAGGCCAGGCTTTGGCTGTCATCAGTCCGGATTCCACACTCTGCTTAGAGGTTTACGTCACGCCGCGCAACATCGGCTTCATGAGTGTGGGAATGCCTGTAAAAGTGCAGGTGGAATCGTTCAACTACAACGAGTGGGGTATGGTCTCGGGCAAAGTGAAGGAAATCTCATCGGACTTCCTGACGGACAGCCAAGGAAATTCTTTCTATAAAGTGAAATGCGAGATGGAACGGGATTACCTGCAACTGAAAAACGGACGAGTTGGAAAACTAAAGAAGGGAATGACAGTCAGTGCGCATTTCATGGTCGCTCGTCGCTCATTGTTCGATTTGCTCTATCAGAAAATGGACAGTTGGGTAAATCCACGGCAATATGAGAGTGAAACGATGGTGGCAAAATTAAATTGAGTACAAACATCTAAATAGCAAGCAACGAATATGTACAGAAAAGGAATTAAGATAAAGCAACACGATATTACGGACTGTGGAGCAGCGTGCCTGGCTTCGGTATGTGCCCATTACGGACTACAATTCCCCGTGGCACGCATCCGACAATATGCGTTCACCGACCAGAAAGGCACCAATGTACTGGGATTGATTGAAGCGGCCAACCGTCTGGGTCTTTCAGCCAAAGGAGTTAAAGCTCTATTCGAGGCATTGCGTATCGTTCCTAAGCCCACCATTGCCCACGTCATCGTGCACGAACGGTTACAGCATTTTGTAGTCATCTACAAAGTGGAGAAAGAACATATCACTTACATGGATCCTGGTGATGGCCAAATGCACAAAGTGACCAACGAAACATTTGAAAGAATGTGGACAGGCGTCTTGGTCTTAATGGAACCGGAAGAAAGCTTCAAAAAAGGCAATATGAAGACCAGTATGGCACGCAAGTTCTTTTCGCTGCTGGCTCCTCACAGAAGCGTAATGATACAGGCCGTTTTCGGTGCGTTGGTGTACAGTATTCTCGGCTTGTCCACCTCGGTATATGTGGGCAAGATTACGGACTATGTGCTGGTGGACGAAAATATCAACTTGCTTAACCTGATGGGCGTGGTGATGATTGTCATCCTGTTGCTGAGGACCTTCATCGGAGCCATGAAGAGCATTTTGGCACTGAAGACGGGACAGCGGATTGACGCGGCCTTGATATTGGGCTATTACAAGCATCTGCTGACACTCCCGCAGCAGTTCTTTGACACGATGCGGGTGGGCGAAATCATTTCGCGTGTGAACGATGCGGTGAAGATACGCAATTTCATCAACAATGTGTCGTTGGATTTGGTGGTGAACCTGATGATTCTGCTGTTCTCGGTAGGACTGATGTTTGTTTACTCCTGGAAGTTGGCTCTGATTACATTGGCATCCGCACCGTTGTTCCTGCTTATCTTCTGGGGATTTAACCGCCTGAACAAGAAATACCAGCGCAGCATCATGGAGAGCAGCGCGGATTTGGAATCGCAGTTGGTGGAATCCATCAATTCGATTTCCACCATCAAGCGGTTCGGTATCGAGGATTTTGCCAATCTGAAAACGGAAACACGCTTTGTTCATTTGCTGAAGAATACTTTCCGAAGCATCTATGGTGCCATCATGGCGCAAGGGGGCATCCAGTTCGTTTCCACGGCCATTACCATTGCTGTGCTTTGGGTGGGTAGTACATTGGTGATTGACAAGGAACTTACACCGGGTGCGTTGATGGTGTTCTATTCGCTGATCAGTTATGTCATCTCGCCCATTGGTTCGCTGATTTCGTCCAATCAGACTATTCAGGATGCGCTGATTGCCGCCGACCGTCTTTTCCAGATTATGGATTTGGAGCGGGAACAGGACGATTCGCAGAAGATTGTGTTGGAGCCGAAGATGATAGGGGATATTACTTTTGAGAATGTGTCTTTCCGTTATGGTTCGCGCAAGGAGGTGTTTAACGGGCTGAACTTGAAGATTGAGAAGGGAAAGACAACGGCTGTCATCGGTGAAAGCGGTTCGGGAAAAACCACGTTGGTTTCCTTGTTGCAGCACATCTATCCCATACAGGCCGGAAGAATCCGCATCGGTGATTATGACATCGCGCAGATTGATAATAAGAGCCTTCGCCGCCGGGTGGGCACCGTGCCCCAGCAAATCGAATTGTTTGCCGGGACAATCATCGAGAATATTGCGGTGGGTGACCTTCAGCCTGATATGAAGCAGATTCTGGACTTGGTGGAGCAATTGGGGTTGAAGGACTTCATTGACCGTTTGCCAAATGGCTATATGACATATATCGGAGAACACGGAGCCTCTTTGTCCGGGGGCGAGCGGCAGCGCATTGCCATTGCCCGCGCCTTGTACAAGGAACCAGAAATCCTGATATTCGATGAAGCGACCTCTTCGCTGGATTCCATATCGGAGAAGTACGTGAAGCAGACGCTGGATGCGTTGGCCCGGCGTGGAAAGACAATCATTGTGATTGCGCACCGCTTGAGTACCGTAAAGAACGCGGATACGATTGTAGTCATCGACCGGGGACAGGTGGTTGAGATGGGTACGCACAAAGAATTGTTCAAATCCGATGGGGTTTATAGCCGATTGTGGAATGAACAATTTGAGATATTAAATTAAAGAACTATTGCAATAGGATTAATAATATTTTAACAATTTAAAAAAGTAACATTATGAAAAAGAACATTAAATTTGCAATGATGCAAGAAATGAGTGTGCAAGAAATGAGTGATGTTAATGGCGGTTCGTTGTTGCTTACTATAGCAGCACTGATAGCAACAGGTCTTACGCTTAACATGTGTTCCAACAACCATATTTCGGTTGGCCATGGTACAGGAAATAATGTAGCCGTAGGCGATTCAATCCAGAATCAATAATAGCTGCTAGTAAAATGAGAAAAAGAAAGTGGATTAAAGTATTGTTCATAGCGATATTTTCAGTAGCCTTGATTGTTATCTTGTGCTTTAGAAAAGGTAACTTTGCCGTAAATACCATCATTGAAGATGATGATTGCATTATTCTTCTTACTGACAATATGAAATTTGTATTTGATACAGGTTCTGATGTAACATTGCTATATACTGATACAATACCCAACTCTGCTTTCTTTTTCTCTAATACGACAGCCACAGATATATACGGTAATAAAATAGAGCTGAAGAAATATTTGTTGTTAGGAACTACCATTTTGGATAATTGGATGCTTTTTCAGACGGTGATTATTTTGCCTGAATCCTGTGGAATTAGGGGATGTGATGGCATATTGGGAACAGATATTATTAAATATTCGAATTGGTACATTGATTTTAAGAGCCATGAGATACATAACCAATCTTTTAATTCTGACCGGATTGCAGATTTGATTCTTCCTTATCGAGAGAAAGGAAATAGATGGTTTGTAGATTTGTACTTGGACTCTGTTTTATTAAAAGATGTTTTGCTTGACACAGGTTATACAAGAAGTGATTTTATACTTTCAAAATCATCTGAGAATAATCTTCGTATGGAGTTCCTGAAAGAGGATACATGTTATAACTTTAGTAATATTCCTTATAAAATAGATTTGTATGCTCTTAGATATTGTTCCGTAAATGATATAAGAATAAAAGGCATCACAGTTTCTCTTTCAGGAGAAAATAGCGTAATCGGATTACCATTTTTTAAGCGTTTTTCTTCAATCTATATAGACACAAGTAAGAAAACCATTTTTTGTTACAATTAAAGCATTAACTTATCACTAACGTATAGATAACACCATCTCGTTTTTTGTATATCTACTTTTGCCGAGTAAATAATAATAGTAGAACAAAGAATGATAGATTATGAATAAGTTAGTGAATTTTATATGTGTTATAGTTATTTCTTGGAGTGGCTTGTGTAACCTGCAAGCACAATCAAAGAAGTGGACGCTGGCCGAATGTATTGAGTATGCCGTTAAGCATAACATTGAGGTGAAACAAAGCCGGAATCAGGTTCTAAGTTTGAAGGTGCAGAAGAATAGTCTGCGGAACAGTTTCCTTCCGGACTTAAATGCCAGGGCTTCGCAGAACTTTACTTATGGGCGTTCTTTGAATCAGAACAATACGTATGAGAACAGCAACATTAAAAATTCTTCTTTTTCCGTCAGTACGGAGTTACCGATATTCGCAGGATTCAAACGGACGGCATCGCTTTCGCAAAACAAGTTTGATTTGTTGGCCGCAGAAGCGAACCGGGAACTGATAGAAAACAATCTTTCGCTGAATGTAACGGGTGCCTATTTTCAGATATTGCTGAATAAAGAAATCTATCGTATAGCTCTGGAGCAGATTCAACTGACCAAAGAACAGGAGGAACGGACTTTGCTGCTGATAGAAAATGGGAAGGCGGCTGAATCGCAGTTATACGATGTACGGGCGCAATTGGCCGATGATGAGCTGACGGCTACCGAGGCCAAAAATTCACTTCGCTTGGCTTTCCTGGACTTGGCCCAATTAATGGAGCTGAAAGGGTATGAAGACTTTGATATTGATTCATTGGGAGGCAATGTGACCGTGTCGGATACGCTCAGTCCGTTGCACATTTATCAAAATGCCTTGACTTGTATGCCGCAGATACATCAGGCTTTTTATTCCTTGCAGAGTAAAGCCAAAGAAGTCAAGATAGCAAAAGCCGGGTATTATCCAACCATTTCTTTTGCCGCAGGCATTAATACCGGGTATTACGACAATGGAAGCAGATTAAGCGAAACCTTTCGCAGGCAGTTCAGCAACAATATGCAGAAAAGTCTGTGCTTTACCGTCAGTATCCCTTTGTTTGATCGCTTTTCTACGAGAAACCTGGTAAGGGCGGCACGCATCGAGGAAGATGATGCGAGGTTGGCATTGGAGAATGAAAAGAAGCAGCTATATAAGGACATCGAGCAGGCTTATACCGATGCAGTTTCGGCTTATGAGAAATACGAATCGACCACAAAGGCAGTCGTGGCCAATCAGGAAGCGCATCGATATGCGTTGGAGAAATATGCGGCAGGGAAATCCACGGTATTTGAATATAACGAAATCAAGATGAAACTGGCCGACACACTTTCTAAGCAATCGCAAGCCAAATACACATACTTACTGAAAAAACGGATCTTAACATTCTATTCCTGCCTATCGCTGACAAACGAAGAAGATATAAAATTTCCCTGACTTCCTCAAGTTCCTCTTTACTATGCCAAAGAGGGACTTGGCACTTCCAATCTTTATCTTTCTTCCTCTCAACACCAACTTCCTTCTTCCTGTCATGGCTTTCCGCTCCGGCTAATCACTCTCCCCATGTCCCCGACATTATTCATCAAACATCACAACAAACCACACCACATCCAAAGCTTGTGAAAGACGTTTCACGCTCCCCACACCCCATTCGGAACAAAGTTTCGAGAATCTTCCGTCACGCCTTCACCTGGAATATAAACTTCTAATCAAAAGCCTCTTACGGTGAAACATGACGTTTCACCACATCTTTCACGCCTGTTGAAAGCCGGGAAGTCGTTTCACAGCAACTCACTGCCACACAACCGGTTGCGTTAAAACTTCACCTTGAGAGACCTGAAACACGCTGTTCTCGGAGCATTCGAAACGGAAACGGCAGACGGCTTCACCAAAGAATGAAAAATATTTCCAAATCGGAAGAGAGAAAGAACGGTCAGGAGAGGAAACAAACGTCGGCAAGAATATCCTTTGAACGACACTTGCACGGCTCGCGAGCCGTACAAGTGTTGCTCGCGAGCCATGCAAGTGTCTCTCGTGGGCCATACAAATGCCTGTTACAATTCCCTCAAATATGGCTTTTCCACACATACGGTTTCTTACATTTTATATATATATGCACCAAATATACAAAAAAGATAAATACCTGCTTATAAAGGAATCAACAAAATTATCGGCACGTTTGTTGCGGTTTTCAACCGGAAATTAACACCCTACCCCGTTCATATCTCCGAAAAGAATACCAACAGCCTTGTACAGACAGACTAAGCAGCAGTCTACGCGTCGTTAACAACTTGTTGAGAACCGTGTTACTAATTTGGAAGAAGAATAAGAATCATACTCTATTTCAACGAAATACATCTGTTGATAACCATATAAACAAGATGTTCATTCAGCCCTGCATTTATGCCGTAACAAGGCACAAAAATGCCTGCCGGAAAGTGTATCAACACACTTTTCAGTATTAAGAACAGATAAGTTGAAAACCTGTTGAAAAAGGCTGCGACTGCCTCCCTACCCTCTTATGGCTTCAGCTGCTTGAACAAGTCCCAGATGACAATACCTGCCGTAACCGATACATTCAGCGAGTGTTTGGTGCCGTATTGCGGAATCTCGATGCAGCCGTCCGAATGGTCAATTACTTCCTGCTGTACACCTTTCACCTCGTTTCCCAAAACAACGGCATACTTCCGGTTCGGATCTAACTTGATGTCTTCCAGCATGATGCTCCCTTCGGCCTGTTCCACCGAATAGACTGTATATCCGTCTTTCTTCAGGTTATCAACCGCTTCAACTGCGTTATTAACATACTTCCAGTCGACAGTGAATTCGGCTCCCAATGCTGTCTTGTGCATTTCGGGATGGGGAGGAACGGCCGTAATGCCGCACAGATAAATACATTCTACCCGGAAAGCATCCGACGTGCGGAATACCGAACCAATGTTGTGCAAGCTGCGTATATTATCCAGTACCACTACCAGCGGCAGCTTTTCGGCCTTCTTAAACTCCTCAGTACTAATGCGGTTCAGTTCGGTAATCTTCAGTTTTCGATGCTCCATGATGTATCAGTTTGAAATATTTCGCATATGCGTCTGCAAAGATACTTTTTTTCCGTTCACATCGTGGTTAATAACCGTTGAAAAAGTGTCAATACCGATGGGAAACATTTTCAAAAATATCTCTTGCATTATTCAAATCAACGTATATAGCAACAAGCCTACGAACATTGCAAAAAAGTTAAGAGGTATTTTCAAAGCTTGTTTAAACACATTTTTCAATAGAAATTCAATGGTTCGTAAGCCTAAAGTTATTAACTTTGCATATTATCAACAAGCTGTTAAGTACTGACAGCCTATCAATATAAGAAGCTTATTATCAAAAAACATAAGCCGATAATGCCTGTTTAAAAACATTGCCGCAAAACAACCCTTTGGACTAATAACTTCATGGGCAAGAAAAATCCCATTTATTTGTCCACACTATTAACAGGCTATCATCAGCATCAAAGAATTCTTCTTTTAAAAAGAGAAATTAAAAAATATAATTATGGATAATCTGATTAAAGCTATTGAGCAACTCAAGAAAGAGAAAAACGCAGTCATTCTGGGCCACTACTACCAGAAAGGAGAAATACAGGACATAGCCGACTATGTAGGCGACAGTCTGGCCCTGGCACAATGGGCTGCCAAGACAGAGGCGGACATCATTGTGATGTGTGGTGTGCACTTCATGGGCGAAACAGCCAAGGTGCTCTGTCCCGACAAAAAGGTGCTGGTGCCCGACATGGCAGCAGGCTGTTCGCTGGCCGACAGCTGTCCGGCCGAAGAGTTTGGTCAGTTTGTCAAAGAGCATCCCGGCTATACGGTCATTTCCTACGTTAACACGACAGCAGCTGTCAAGGCTGTGACCGATGTTGTGGTAACCTCGACCAACGCCCGTCAGATTGTGGAAAGCTTCCCCAAAGATGAGAAAATAATCTTTGGTCCGGACAGAAACCTCGGAAATTATATCAACTCTGTTACCGGTCGGAATATGTTATTATGGGACGGAGCTTGCCATGTACACGAACAATTCTCGGTTGAAAAGATGGTTGAAATAAAGCGCGAGCATCCTGATGCCGTGATATTGGCTCATCCCGAATGCAAGGGCACTGTGCTGAAGATGGCCGATGTTGTAGGTTCGACAGCTGCTCTGTTGAAGTACGCCGTAGCCCATCCCGAAAAAGAGTATATCGTAGCTACCGAATCGGGCATTCTGCATGAGATGCGCAAGAAGTGTCCGCAGACTACCTTCATACCTGCACCGCCGGCCGACAGTACTTGTGCCTGCAACGAGTGCAACTTCATGCGTCTGAATACGCTGGAGAAACTCTACAACTGCCTGAAAGACGAAACTCCCGAAATAACGGTCGATCCCGAAATCGCACAAAAGGCCGTGAAACCCATCCAACGGATGCTTGAAATTTCGGCTAAATTGGGACTTTGATCCACTTTTTCGGTCAAATTATTGGTAAGTTCTAAAATTCCCTCTATTTTTGCGAAAGTGAAAAGGAGGGAATTTTTTTCATTATGACGAATCATAGCGATATCCGAAGTTCAAAGAACGTGAATGTAATGACGCACCGCAGGAGGATCTGAATCCTTTTGCCTGCTTGTCGTTTGCGTTTTGTTCTTTGAATGGTTGGACACTCTCCGGCGATTTATGTACTTGGTATAGGCATAAAGCATGAGGCCGGAAAAACGATGTGCACCTACGATGTTGGTGCATTTTTTATTTCTTTCTCTTTTTATTCACTTTAAAACTTTATAGCTATGATTCATGAACAGAAAAACTGTCCATACCGTGGACATATGTATAGTGTGCCTTCATTGGCCAATAATGATGCAACGGCCCGACTGTCCGTGCTGAAACTTTCCGTCAACAGTCAGTGTATCACTTCGGGTGAACATGTTTCCCGTATTTTTGTCGACAAAGAAGTAGGAGAGCAAGCTTTGTCTTTGTCTCTTTCGCTCGGTTCGTGCGATTTCATGTGCGAACAGGACGAGGCAGAAGTGATCTTCTGTCTGTACCGCGAAGAACAACCGGAGTCGGTTTTGCAGCTGAAGACTGCAATAGCAGATTTTGGCGAATATGTATGGAATATGACATTGGAAGCCGGAAACTGGACTTATGGTAAATACTTCCTGGTGGCTGTAGGACTGGTTGAAAATTCGCAGGGATGTACATTCGACAAAATGAGCGGCTTCGTTTGTCTGCCGTTCACTGTGTTTCCTGCTGGTGGAACGGCTGGTCGTCCTGTGCCGGTAGAGGCTTCATTGATTCGTGTTTCCCGTGCAGAAACAGAACCTTTGTTTGCTTCGGAGGTAATGAAGCTGAAGCTTCGTTTTTCTGAAACCGTCGCTCCGAACAGTTGCTTCGAAGTGCATTGCTACACTTCCGAGTGGAAGCTGATGGCAGTAACGGAACGTTTTATTCCGGCTTCGCGTACGAATTTCAAGCAGGTGTCGTTTCGCCTGAATCCGGATAAGATATGGCTCGCAGGAGACTATTGGGCTGTAGTGTCGCACAATCGGGAGCCTTATGCGCTGTTGCGTTTCCGCTACGAAGGTATGTCGGTAACTGTTTGCGAATGCCGTCCGCTAGCTGCAACCGAAGACGAGTATTGGGTGGTGAAACAACTGGAGCGGGACGAAGAAAACAAATGGGAATATATCCGCGAGTTTAACGGGCTGTCTGAAGTTGTGCCAAGACTGGTGAGACTCTCCCGTATGAATGGTTTTAATTCTCTGTGTAAGGAGCACGGCGTCAGCGAACTTCAGCTGAATTCGTGTATGCTGATAACGGCATCTTCGTTGTTCGAATGCCGTCGGCTGGCCTTTCTTCTGCCGAAGTTTCTCGATTTGAATGTTTCCAGCCGTATACAGATAGACTGTGCCAAAACAGAAAAGTGGGAAGTCAATTCAGTAGATGAAGCATTCAAAAACAGGGAAGAAAAGCTTCTTGTTTTTTATCATATCGGTGCTTTAACAACCGAAGAGGGTAGTGAACTGCTTGGGAAACTAAAAGAAGCACTGGCCAATCGTGCTGTATTTTCGGTGTTTATTCTTTGTGGAACAGATTCCGAAGTGGAGGAGTTGCGCCGTTTTGCTCCCGAGTTGTTTGTTCGTTTCACCGAAGAGGGTCGGTTCGTTATCCGTCCTTTCTCATGGCAGGAAGTGGTTTATTCGCTTCGTAGTGCGGTAGGAGAGACATCGCTTCGTCTTTCGCCACAGGCTGAGCACGAGTTGGTGTCGCAGGTACGCCGGTTGTGGGAATACAATGTGTTTGCTTCGTGGTCGCACCAGGATGCGGACGCTTTTTTATCCGGTTCGCTGATTCCTTCTGTGCAGAAACGTTTGCAGGAGGCTTATTGTGAATCGGGCATAATGGATGCCGATGAATTTACAGTCGTACAGCCGTGTGATGTTCGTCTGAGTGAGCACTTCAATGTACAGTTAGCATCGGTTTCAACAGATGTTGAAACTTCTGTTGAAAACATCCGTCAACGCTTCGAAGAGAGCATGTTACCTATATATAATATGATAGGGCTAAACACACTGAAACAGGAACTGGAGGCTGTTTTCTACCAAGTCTGTTTCAACCGCCAGCGTAAGTTGCTGCATCTGCCGTCCGATGATGAAGGAACGTATCACATGATTTTTACCGGTAATCCGGGTACAGGAAAGACTACCGTCGCACAGTATATCGGAAAGATATTCCATGCCATGGGTTTACTGTCGAAAGGTGAAGTTGTAATGACGGAACGCAGCAAACTGGTAGGTCGTTATATTGGCGAGACGGAAAAGAACATGCAGGATGTGCTGGAATCAGCTCGTGGAAACGTACTGTTTATCGACGAAGCCTACACACTGTGCGATACATTGGACGACCGTAAAGACTTTGGTAACCATGTTGTCGAAAGTCTGCTGACTGTTTTGTCGCAACCTCATTCGGACATGCTGGTTATATTGGCTGGTTATGAAAACGAAATGGAACGGCTGATGCAAATGAACCAGGGATTGCAGGGGCGCTTTCCTTATCGTTTTCACTTTGATGACTATAGCGCAGACGAACTGATGCAGATAGCCGGGCATTTTCTGACGGGTAGGGGATATTCGCTCGAAGCGGATGCGGAAACTTTACTGAATGAAGTTGTCAGAGAAACATTGGACGAGAAGGATCGCTATTTCGACAATGCACGTTGGATAAAGAAATTCTTCACTTCAGGAGTATTTCCGGCAATGGCCATGCGTGTGATGAAAGAAAAACGGTTGCAGACAGAAGCGACCTGTTTGCAGTGCATACGGAAAGAAGACATAGCGTATGCGGCAGCCAGATTCCGGAAGCAGAAATTACCTGTATTGGTGCCCCGTCGCCGTATTGGCTTTATTGCCTGAAATAGGGAGAGTGAAAATAGAATGGATAGTTACAATATTCCCCGGATAATTACAGACTGATGTGTATCCGATTGGGTGATGAATATGTCATAATCTGTAATAATCCGGGGAATCAGTGATGAATGTCTTTAAATGGACTTCAAGAATTTGCAGAGTTTTTGGGTTGCCTTGGCACGATGGCTAATCTTGTTCTTTTCGGCATTTCCCATCTCGGCAAAAGTCTGGCTGTATCCTTCGGGAACGAAGATCGGGTCGTAACCGAAACCAGAGGTACCCTTCCGTACTTTTACTATTTCTCCTTTTACGATACCCTCGAACAGATGTTCCTTGCCGTCGAGAATCAAGGCGAATACTGTACGGAATTGTGCTTTCCGGTTTTCGACACCTTCCAATTCCTGCAGTAACTTTTTCATGTTGGCTTCGGAGTTGTGGGCATCGCCGGCATAGCGTGCCGAATATACTCCGGGTGCTCCGTTCAGTGCTTCTACTTCGAGTCCGGTGTCGTCGGCAAAGCAATCCATGTGATAGTGCTCGTAGATGTATCTTGCCTTTATCAGTGCATTTCCGGCTAGCGTATCAGCTGTTTCAGGAATATCAGCATGGCAATTGATATCTGCCATGCTGAGCACTTCTATCTTGTTTCCCAGGATGTCTTTTACTTCTTCCAGCTTGTGGGCATTGTTAGTTGCAAAGATGAATTTCTTCATACAATTGTAGTTTAGGTGGTTTGCGATTTATTTTCCTTTCAGTTTGTCGAATCCTTCTCCATAGACACCGATGACTGAACTTTGCGAGATAAAGGCATTGGGATCGATGTCTTTTACCAGGCGGAATATTTCGACTGACTGGCGTTTGTAAGCCAGTACTACCAATACTTTTACTTGTCCTTTGCTGTACCATCCGGTACCATCGAGTACTGTTACACCACGATGGGTTTCCTTGGTGATACGATCGGCAATCTTTTCGTATTCTTTGGAAAAGATAAGGAATTGTACCGACTGCCGGGCGCTGTTCACGATGTAGTCGAGTACCAGTCCGATAATAAACAATGTTACAAAACCGAATATTACCCGGCGCCAGTCGTGGAAGATGAAGTAGCAGGAACTGATGATAACCACATCGCAAGCCATAATCATACGTCCCAGTGTTACGTCACGATATTTGTTGATGATGGCAGCAATGATATCTGTTCCGCCCGTACTTCCGTTACAGTTGAATACCACTCCCAAACCGATACCGCACATGGCTGCACCAATCAGACAGGCCATGAAGTCCTGTCCCGGTCCCAGAATTTGTGGAAATGTACCGTCGGGGTTCTTGACCAGCCACTGAAAGAATTCCAGTAATATGGTCAGTACAAAGATGGCATACGTGGTCTTTATACTGAATTTAGGGCCTAATATCTTGATGGCAAAAGTCATCAAGACAGCATTGATAAGAAAATACGAGTACTGTATGGGGAAGCCGGTCGCGTAGTAGATGATGGCTCCGATACCTGTTGTTCCTCCGGTTGTGATCTGGTAGGGCAACAGAAAAGCTGCCCATGCCAGTGAATAACTGATGAGGCCGAGAGTGATCATGACATAATCCTTCAGTTCTCTCATCAATGCTGCTTTGTTCGGTTTACTGATATGCATATTAACAAAATTATTTCACTACAACGTTTACGATCTTCTTCGGCACTACGATGACTTTCACTACCGATTTGCCTTCCATCCATTTGGCTGAACGTTCGTCTGCCAGAACTGTAGCCTGAATGGTTTCGGAAGTGGCATCAGTTGGGAATTCCATATTGAAGCGGGCTTTGCCGTTGAAAGAGATCGTATAGTTTATGGTATTTTCTACCAGATATTCCTCGTTGTAGGCCGGCCAGTGGGCGTCGCATACCGATCCGGTATTGCCTAACGTCTCCCACAACTCTTCGCAGACGTGGGGAGCGAATGGTGCAAGTACGATGATTAGCTGGTTCAGGATTTCTTTCTTGTTGCATTTCAGCGAAGCCAGTTCGTTGACACAGATCATGAAGGCACTGATGCTGGTATTGTACGAGAAGGTCTCGATGTCGCCTGTTACCTTCTTGATGAGCTTATGCAGAGACTTCAGTTCGTCTTTTGTAGCGGCTTCGTCCGTTACCTGATAGTTGCCTGTACGATCGTAGAACAGTGCCCAGAATTTCTTGAGGAAGCGGTGTACACCGTCGATACCATTTGTATCCCATGGTTTGGATTGCTCTACCGGGCCAAGGAACATTTCGTACATACGCAATGTATCGGCTCCGTATTTCTCGACAATCATGTCGGGATTAACAACATTGAACATCGACTTGGACATTTTCTCTACTGCCCATCCACAGATGTATTTGCCGTCTTCCAGAATGAATTCGGCAGTGTTGTATTCCGGACGCCATGCCTTGAAGGCTTCTACATCGAGCACATCGTTCGATACGATGTTTACATCCACGTGGAGTGGGGTAGTGTCGTACTGGTCTTTCAGGTCCAGTGATACAAAGGTGTTGGTATCTTTGATACGATATACGAAGTTGCTTCGGCCCTGAATCATACCCTGGTTCACCAGTTTCTGGAAGGGTTCTTCTACAACGGAGATGCCCAGATCGTGCAGGAACTTGTTCCAGAAGCGTGAGTAGATAAGGTGGCCGGTAGCGTGTTCTGTACCGCCTACATAGAGGTCTACATTGCGCCAGTATTCATCTACTTTCTTGTCTACCAGTGCTGTGTGGTTGCGTGGATCCATGTAGCGCAGGTAGTAGGCACTGGAGCCTGCAAAGCCCGGCATGGTGTTCAGTTCGAGCGGGAAGACAGTTTGGTTGTCAATCTTGCTGTTTTCTACTACACAGTTGTTTACTGTGTCCCAAGCCCACTTCGTAGCGTGACCCAACGGTGGTTCGCCTGTTTCGGTAGGCAAGAACTTGGCTACCTCGGGCAATTCCAGTGGAAGGCAGCTTTCGGGAATCATGTAGGGCATGTTGTCCTTATAGTAAACAGGGAACGGTTCGCCCCAGTAACGCTGGCGGCTGAAGATGGCGTCGCGCAGACGGTAGTTCACCTTGACACGACCCAAGTGATGTTCCTTGACGTATTTCTTGGTAGCGGCGATGGCTTCCTTGATGGTGAGTCCGTTCAGAGAAAGGTCACAATAGGGAACGGCATCGGCTTTCGGACTGTTGCAAACAATACCTTCTTTGGCATCGAAGCTCTCTTCGCTTACGTCGCAACCTTCGACCAGCGGACGGATTTCCAGACCGAAATGCTTTGCAAAAGCGTAGTCGCGAGAGTCGTGTGCAGGTACAGCCATGATGGCACCTGTACCGTAGCCGGCCAGTACGTAGTCGCTAATCCAGATGGGCACTGCCTCGCCTGTGAAAGGATTGATGGCATACGAACCCGAGAAGACACCGCTTACGCTACGGTCGCTGATGCGTTCGCGTTCGGTGCGTTTCTTGGTGCGATCCAAATAGGCTTCTACGTCGGCTTTCTGGGCTTCGGTAGTAACTTGCGGAACCAGTTCGCTTTCGGGAGCCAGCACCATGAACGTTACACCAAACATGGTATCAGCACGGGTCGTGAAGATGGTGAATTCCAGATCGCTGTCTTTCACCTTGAATTGTACTTCGGTACCTTCCGAGCGACCAATCCAGTTGCGCTGTGTTTCTTTCAGCGAGTCGGTCCAGTCGATGGTTTCCAGTCCGTCGAGCAGACGTTGGGCGTAGGCCGACACACGCAGACACCATTGGCGCATCTTCTTTTGAACAACGGGATAACCGCCACGTTCTGATACACCGTCTACTACTTCGTCGTTGGCCAGCACGGTACCCAGTTGTGGACACCAGTTCACCATGGTCTCGCCCAGGTAGGCGATGCGGTAATTCATCAGCGTTTCCTGCTGTTGTTTTTCACTCATGGCCTTCCATTCGTCGGCCGTAAAGCTCAGCTCTTCGCTGCAGGCTGCGTCCAGTCCTTCGGTACCTTTAGTCTCGAAAGACTTTATCAAAGTACTGATGGGTTGCGCTTTTTGCAGTGCATTGTCGTAGTAGCTCTGGAACATCTGTTGGAAAGCCCATTGTGTCCAGTGGTAGTATTCGGGATCGCAAGTACGTATTTCGCGGTTCCAGTCGAACGAGAAACCTATCTTGTCCAGCTGTTCGCGATAGCGGTTGATGTTGGCGGAAGTAGTGATGGCCGGGTGTTGTCCGGTCTGTATGGCATACTGTTCGGCAGGGAGTCCGTAAGCGTCATATCCCATGGGATTCAGTACGTTGAAACCTTGCAGGCGTTTGTAGCGGGCGTAGATGTCCGAAGCAATGTAACCTAGCGGGTGTCCTACGTGCAGACCGGCGCCGCTGGGGTAGGGGAACATGTTCAGTACATAGAATTTCTGTTTCGTATCGTCTTCCGTTACTTGATAGGTTTTGTTCTCTACCCATCGTTTCTGCCATTTCTTTTCAATCTCCCTGAAATTGTATTCCATACTTGTTAATAATTTATTGAAAACGTGTTTATATCTTACTTAATTCGGTTTATATCCTTGTTAATAAACCGATGCAAATTTACGTGTTTATTTTCAGATTTACTTATCAAGTACATAAAAAACATTGGGTTGCGTAGATACGTTGCCTACTTTTCTCGTAATTTTGCGCCCGAAAAAGAAATATTCTGCTTATGGACACTGCAAAAATGAAAGGTCACGTGGCGATGCTGGCCGCTAACAGCATGTGGGGACTGATGGCTCCGCTGGCCAAGTTTGTGATGATAGGAGGAGCAGTCAGCTCCTTGGTGATGACTGATTTGCGCGTATTCGGCGCAATGATTCTGTTTTGGATCTTTTCGTTTTTCCAGAAACCCGAACACGTGGGACATAAAGATTTGATGAAACTTTTCGTGGCTTCGCTGCTGGCCATTGTTTTCAATCAGGGAAGCTACATTTTCGGGGTGGGAATGACTTCGCCCGTGGATGCTTCCATCATCACTACCAGTATGCCGCTGATAGCTATGATTCTGGCAGCCATTTTCCTGAAGGAACCCATTACGGGTAAGAAAATACTGGGTATCGCCGTGGGAGCATCGGGTGCACTGCTGCTTATTCTGGGCAGTTCGCAGGCTTCGGGTACGACGGTGAAGGGCGACAATCCGTTGTTGGGTGATGTGTTTGTGCTTCTGGCTCAGTGTAGTTATGCTTTTTACTTTGTGCTGTTTAAGAATTTCGTAACCAAATATTCGGCTGTTACGGTGATGAAGTGGATGTTTACCTATGCTTTCATCTGCTTGTTTCCTTTCTCGTACAGCAGTCTACTGGCTACTGACTGGCTGGCACTTGACGGAGCTCGTATCGCTTCCATTCTTTTTGTAGTGGTAGGGGCTACATTCCTCAGTTATATCCTGATTATTGTCGGACAGAAGAACTTGCGTCCTACCGTGGCAGGTATGTACAACTATATTCAACCGCTGGTGGCTACCATTGTGGCTATCTGTTGGGGTATGGATAGTTTCAACCTGACAAAAGTGCTTTCGGTAGTGATGATATTCGGTGGTGTCTGGTTGGTGACATCGAGCCGCAGCCGTGCCGAAATGGAGGCTTACAAAGCTGCTAAAGGTGATAAAGGAGTGGAAAAAGCAGAATAGGTCAGGGCTATGAAAGAGAAAAAAGAATGGGGATGGCACCTGGCGGCTATTGTTGTGGTGGGCATCTGGGGATTGACTTTTATATCGACCCGTGTGCTGATAGAGAACGGACTGACTCCGCAGGAGATTTTCTTGCTTCGCTTCCTGATGGCGTATGTGGGTATCTGGTTCATTTCACCTCGTAAGCTGTTTTGTCATAACTGGCGTGACGAAGGCTGGATGCTGTTGGGTGGCATAACGGGAGGTTCGCTCTACTTCCTGACCGAGAATACAGCACTCGAAGTGACGCTGACTACCAACGTAGCCTTTATCGTATGCAGCACACCGCTGCTTACTATGTTGCTTTTCAAGCTTTTTTATCGGGGCGAGAAGTCCGGCTGGCAACTGACGGCGGGTTCGCTGCTGGCTTTGGTGGGAGTAGGACTGGTTATCTTCAACGGTAATTTTGTGCTGAAGCTTTCTCCATTGGGCGATTTCCTTTCGCTTGCGGCTTCGTTGAGCTGGGCGTTCTACAGCCTGATTATGCGCCAGATGTCCGGTCGTTACTCTACGGTGTTTGTTACCCGTAAGGTATTCTTTTACGGTTTGCTTACTATTTTGCCTGTTTTTGCCTTTCGTCCGTGGCAGTTTCCTTTGTCGTCGTTTGCTTATCCTGCCGTCTGGATGAATCTGTTGTTCCTCGGTGTGCTGGCTTCGTTGGTCTGTTTTGCGGCATGGAATGTCATTCTGAAGCGGCTGGGTACCGTCCGTGCATCCAACTATATTTACCTTAATCCTATCTTTACATCTATCGGTGCTTTGTTCTTTCTGAACGAACCTCTGACTCCTTTCGCCCTGCTAGGCGCCACATGCGTGTTGCTGGGCGTCTATTTGGCAGGGAAAAAGTAAATCTTCTGTATCGTTTTTTGTTAGAAAAGAGTGCTGTTTTGTAAAGTTAAACTTCTGCCGTTTGTCAGTCGGCGTGTATATTGCTGTCCGGATTGAAGGTTTCTACCTGCTGTAGTACATATTCCTGCTGGTTTTCGTTCCACACGTAGGTTTTCTTGTCGGTCACCTGTCCTTGTGCATTGTAGGTGAAGTCCATCTTGAAGAGACGTTTCAGATACTTTCCTTCGTTCAGGGTGTAAACTTCTTTATTGGTCATTCGGTTGCCTTCCATTTTCACATTATATACTAAACTTGAAGCAACGCCTGCGGCCGAAATCAGAGTGGCCATGATGAGATTGGTAATCATATTCGTTTTATGTTTTATAAGTTAAACTGTTCTTTGTTTCTTGTTTCGATGTTGCAAAGGTAGGGGAGAGGGAAAAGGATTTCGGTTAAGGTTACGTTAAGGTTAGGTTAATGTCGGAAACAGGGGCAGAAGGGCGTTTTATTGCCATGCAAATATTGCTTTTCTACCACACTTGTACGGATCGCGAGCAACACTTGCACGGCTCGCGAGCCGTACAAGTGTCCCACAAATGAATTGCAAGTGTTGTTCACGAAGGATACAAGCGAGGAATTTTTATGGTTCACGTTTCACAGTAAACCGCTCATAATAAGCAGGTTGCTGTGAAACGTTATTTTTTGAGCCGTGAATAACCGGAATTTACTCCATCGGGTAGTGGAAAAGACCGGAGAAATGGTGAATTTTATGGCCCGAAAACTGATACGTAGCTTACGGCAAAAAGAAAATCGGAAAAAAGTTGTTGCCGGGCTATAGTTTTTTGAGTTGTCAGTGGTCTAACAGGTAAAAGCAGAAAGTGAAATGAATACGAAAGAACAACAATTCACAAATATCATTAAGGAACATGAGCGGACCATTTATACCGTCTGTTACATGTTTTCGGAAGATACGGACGAGGTGAACGACCTCTATCAGGACATCCTCGTCCGGTTGTGGCAAGGCTTCGACAGTTTCGAGGGGAAAAGCGACATCAGGACATGGATCTATCGCGTCAGCCTGAACTATTGCATCAACTTCAGCAACCGGAAGAAGAAGCAGCGCGAACGGCTGAACCTCGGCAAAGGTTTCCACACGGATGGAAACAGCCTTGAAAAGAATTTGCAGATAAAGCAGCTTTATAAGCGGATCAACGCGTTGGGACTGGTAGACAGAAGCGTCGTCCTGTTGTGGCTCGAAGGCCTGAGCTACGACGAAATCGGTGCTATCCTGGGTATTTCTGTCAAGAATGTCTCGTTCAAGCTGGTCCGCATCAAGGAACAACTCAAAAAAATGTCTAACATTTAACAAACGAATCGTATGGAAATCAATATCGAAAAAGAACTTCAGACACTGAAATCGGAGTATAACGTGTTTAAGGAAGGGTTGGAAAAGCAGGAAACGCTGAACGAAAAGTTCTTCAAATCCCTCAGGAAACGGCCCGCGATGGCCATCAGCAAGGAAATCAGAGACCGGATGCTGGGTGACGGGCTGACGGTGCCTATGATTATCGTGATTTGTATCAATACAGACTGGCCCATGTTGTTTGGTATATTGGTGTCGTTGTGGGCGTTGGCTGACTTGGGTGTGAGCCTGTGGGTCAGCCGCAAGCTGGGCATGAACAATCTGTTGAACGACGATGTGCGAACGGTTACAGAAAAGATTACCGGTTATCGCAAATTCTATACGGGGTCGCTCGTGGCCAGTATAGTTCCCTTGACCGCTATGCTTACCTATATATTTATGCGACTGTATGACCGGGCGGACGATGCTGCTACTGTACAGCTTATCACCGTGTCGGGTATTGTTTCCATCGTCTTTGCCATTGTGGTAGCTTTGTTGCAATATAGAAAGCACGTGGAAAGGTGCAAGGAACTGTTGGATCAGTTCGAGGAACAGTAGTAGATTTCTATATTCTCTCTTAATCTTCTACTATCCAACCCTCTATGCCCCGTTTCTCTTTGCTGAAGTTCACGCCTACCTTAAACAGTTTCCGTGAGTCGGAGGCAAAGGGCA
>ENA-OPBO01000910-OPBO01000910.1-human-gut-metagenome-genome-assembly--contig:-NODE-910-length-23002-cov-3.161503_pt1 | contig 23002 bp, 9 predicted proteins | sample MGYA00241071_ERZ501458 | MGnify/ENA primary metagenome ERZ501458 (study PRJEB25962, sample SAMEA2042509) | human gut metagenome | biome: human gut; feature: human-associated habitat; material: faeces... | reverse complement strand
AAATTATGTGTAAGTCGTGACAATCTGGCAGCCCTTGTACACGAGATCGGACTGAAGTATAAGGAATTGAACCGGAAACCTGAGATTGATTTCTGTCTTGAGATTGAGCAGGAAGATATGTCTTTGTTTTTTGATAAGGAGGTAGTAACGATTATACTGGATAATTTGATCTCCAATGCTATAAAATATACAGAGAAAGGAACTATAACTTTAGGATTACATCAGGTGGTCCGGAATAATATACACCATACGGAAATCAGTGTGAGTGACACCGGTTTCGGTATTGCTCCCGATGCATTGCCTCATATTTTTGACCGTTATTATCAAGAGGGAAGCGAACATCAGGCTTCAGGAACAGGTATTGGTCTGGCTCTGGTAAAGAACCTGGTAGTTTTGCATGAGGGGGAGATCAGGGTTGAAAGTTCTTTGAATGTGGGAAGTACTTTTTATGTCAGTCTGCTGACGGATAACACGTATCCTCATGTGCTGCATGCTGACTCGACGGAGAAAACTTCCGATGAAAAGGACGAAAAAGAAGAAAATATAGAACCTGTGCATAGTGGTAAGCGTATTCTGCTGATAGTGGAAGATAATAGGGACATCTGTGATTATATTGTAGAATCTTTCTCGGACGATTTTGAAGTGAGGACTGCCGCCAATGGTGAACAAGGTTTGGAACAAGCATTGGGCTGCATTCCTGATATTATAGTCAGTGATATCATGATGCCGGTGATGAACGGCATTGTGATGTGCCGGAAATTGAAAGAAGACTTGCGTACCAGCCATATTCCCATTATTTTGCTGACGGCAAAGGACTCTTTGCAAGATAAGGAAGAGGGGTATCAAGTGGGTGCTGACTCTTATCTGACAAAGCCTTTCAGTGCTACTTTGTTGCATAGCCGTATCCATAATTTGCTTGAATCCCGCAAGTTGTTGGCAGAGCGTTTTAATACGAATTCCATACTCATTGACAAACGTGCGGCAGTAACCGAGTCTATGAATAAATTGGATAATGAGTTCCTTGAGAAGATTAACAAGCTGATTGAAGATCGTCTTTCTTCTGAGAAGATAGACATCGGCTATTTGTCGGACGCCATGTGTATGAGTAATTCTACCCTATATCGGAAGATGAAGGCATTGACCGGACTTTCCACCAATGAATATATCCGCAAAATAAAGATGCAATATGCGGAACGTTTGTTATTAGAGGGGAAATACAATATTTCAGAAGTTGCGTTCAAGGTGGGAATTAACAGTACGGTCTATTTCCGTCAGTGTTTTAAAGATGAATTCGGTATGGCTCCTTCTGATTATCTGAAAAAGATAAAACCGGAATAGAGTGGTTGTGTAAGCCGTTTCTTCCATATAGTTAAGCTTTTTTTTACAGTCATCTGCTACAGACTCCGCCAGTGGACTGTAAGGTCTGCTTGGGTGGACTATACAGTCTGCTGCAATGGACTCTACGGTCCATTGAGGGAGTCTGTAGTAGGTAACCGTAAGAAAGGGCTTAATTGTAGGCAAGAAAAGCCTTAGCTAATAGGGAGATTGGACTTTGAAGGAAATTGCTGTTTCTCAATTTGTATGTTTATAAATGATTGTAGAATGCTTTCACCGTTTCCCATTTATAATAAGGGGCAATAGGGCTGTCAATGGGTAATTTGACTTCATTTTCATTATGTAGCAATTTTACAATAACTTCTCCTTGTTTATTCTTGAAAAAGATTAATTGAAGGTTGGCTCCCATAGGTGAAACACGGAAATCTTGCCAGGCCAGGTAATATCGGTCGGGATCTGTTTCTTGATTGGAGCATCCTTCTACTTGCATGAGTGCCAACAGACGGATCAGGTTGGTATCATGTCCGAAACGGAGGGTGGCGCAAGGAGTTCCTTCACGGATGGCGCGGTCGGCACTTTCTATAATATTCTTCAATAAAGATTTTGCACTCTCGGGGGCTGCTCCCTGATTGACGGGAGCATTGGCATTGCAAATATACATCCGATAATTCACAGACTGCCAGATACCGAATAATTCTTCTTTTTCAAACAAATCATAAAAGGATAGAGGCAACTCTACATCTTGCATGTCGGAAGCAATCCAATAAAGTCCCATCATGAGCTCGCGGGGATTCCTGACTTCTTTGGGATTTTTGAAAAGTGAAGCGATTAAACGTTCCGGATGAATATGATTTTCTTCGAATGTATGGAAAGCTGTTCTCCATGGCGCACTTGCCGAACCCAGCTTTTCGGCTTCGGGTGAAGTATAGGCAATGTAGTCCATGTGTCTTTGGTTGGCTTCGCGGGTGATCTGGAGGGAGGGGTTTAGTTCTTTCAGTTGTTCTGTGAATGCGGACATGCTCATGATACAACGTACGGAAACGCTCGAACGCGCTGATATGTTGGCGCTGTCCCGGAATATATGGGGATATTGTTGATAAAGCCGTTTGGCAATGGCTTTATGTTGTCGTTCTCCTAATGGGGTCAGGTTTCCTCCGCGCCCACGGGCATTTTCCCATACTTTCTGGAGTCTGAGCCTCACATCTTCACCTAAATCGGTAAGTCCTGATTTATTGTGAAACGTATCAAAGACACGAATGACTTCTAGATAACGTTCGTCCGAAGTCATCCAGCGGGACCCATGGCGTCCGTAATGGCTGATGTAGAAAGGACTGTAACCTTCGGGTACCGGAGTTTGTATGCCGTTTGGTGTGGGATAAGCATAATAGATGCTACCCATTTTTTCCGGGCTTTGGATGATTTCTTCTTTCAGATTGTGTGCGGGGAGATCTATGGGAGCTACTTTCCAATTGATGCCGAGCGGATTATTTTGTATTTCCCATATCAGAGGGAAATCCGGATTATCCATAATCCACATTTCGCATCCGTCTACTGAGTCGTTTACATGCAGTAAGGAATAGCCCATAGCTTGTGACTTGGTATCAGCCAGTTGGTATTCTGTCTGATTATAATGAAATGCCTTTTGGCTTTTCAATTCCTGAAAAGCGGTTGCTGAAAGTAGGGCAAAGGTTTCTTGAATGGGGAGACAGATATGCTGTCCGTCTTCCGGCTGTAAGAAGCTTAGTCTGACCGCCGTTTTTAAAGCTTCTTGGGGCATGGCGTAGCTGCCTGATTGCCATCGGGTGTTTCTTTCAATTCCCCAATGCAGATAAAGGGTGTCGTTGGACTGATTGAAAGTAAATTGGTACTTTCGGGTTTGTCCATGCAGTTTGAATACAAATAACAGAGGGTTGGTAATGATATCTTGTGCCATTACATTTCCCATCAGGCTGCCGATAAGCAGAAAGCATATAAAAAGTTTTTTCTTCATCGTATGTTACTCTTTAGATTCAGGAAATAGTTTGCTCCCCCAGTTACCGGGACTAGGGCCCATTTTTAAAACCAACTCGCCTCCTTTGATGATATCATTATGGCGGATGGTGGAATATGGATAATTCTTTCCATTTAATAAAATCGACCGGATATACTTGTTCTTTTCGGAAAGCCCTTCGGTTTTGATCGTGAATGTTTTGCCTTCCTGTAAATGGAAACGACTCTCTGTCAGTAGAGGGGTATGGATTAAATAATAGTCTTGTCCGGCATTGGGGTACAACCCCATCATGTGGAATACCAACCACGATGACATGGCTCCGGAGTCATCATTTCCGGGAAGACCGGCAGAACCGTCATTATAGTTCTTCTGGATAATTTCATGGATGCGGTCGCCACTTTTATCCGGACGCCCTACCCAGTGGTATAGGCAGGGAGTGAGGAAGGAGGGTTCATTATTCACATTGAAGAAACCCTTGTCAAAGAAAATATCCAGCCGTTCGTCAAACTTCTCTTTTCCGCCACATTGTTCAATGAGTCCGGGTACGTCATGCGGAATGCTGAGTGCATATTCCCAGGAGGAGGCTTCATAAAAGAACATGTTCCACCAAGGAGTATACCAAGGGCCTTCAAAGGTAACGGGGGTATATGTGAAGGTGGGTTTCTGGATATGGGAGTTTCCGAAAGGTATTTTGTCTAACCAGTTTCCTTCTTTATCCCGGGGAAGTATGAATCCTTTGACTCCTGCATGTTCATAATCGGCCCGCCACAAGTTCTTCCAGTTGGAAGATTGTTTCAAGTATTGCTGGTACAAGTCTGTCTTGCCTAGTCCTTTTGCTACTAAGGCTATGGCATAATCACAATAGGAGTATTCTATTGTGCGGTTTCCGGCTCGGGGAATACCGTATGGAATATATCCCAATTCCAGATAAGGAATCAGTCCGCCTCTTCCCTCCGCTTCTTCGTTACCTCCGGGCGGTATGGTCGCATCTTTCAGCATAGCTTCCAAAGCCAGATGGTAATCTATGTTTGGTAGTCCTTTTACAAATGCATCGGCTATAACAATTTCGGCGTTGGAGCCGCCTTGTGTCCGTCCGTTACAATTTCCGCTTCGTGCATCAGGCATGTAGCCGTCCCGTTTATAGATATTGATCAGTGAACGTACAATGTCTGTTTCTCTTTGAGGGTCAATCAGTGTGATAAGTGGAGTTGAGGTGCGGTAGGTGTCCCAGATAGCATAAAAATCATCATAATAAGGTTCCGGATCACTCCATAATGGATTTTCACCGGTACGGTCTACAGGCATTAACATGGTATGGTAGATACCGGTATAAAACATACGCTTATATTTTTCGGGTGTATTTGAGGCTATATCAATGCGTTGCAATAAGTTTTCCCATTGTGCCAATAAGGCTTGCCGGGTGTCCTCAAATGACCAATGAGGTATTTCGTTCCATACATTCTCTCTGGCTTTGAGAGAACTGATAAATGAAATTCCGACTTTCAGTTGAATGGTATTTGCAGAAGAAGGGAAACGCAACAAAGCTCCGGTTTTTTGTTGGGAGTCTGGCTGGTATCGTTCATTGCTGATCTGGTTTCCTTTCCATGTGGTCGTTTGTACAAAGGGATGGTCGGTTACTGCATAAAAATAAACGGTGTAGGCACGTCCGTTATTCCAACCTCCGCGAATACGGGTATATCCCATTACTTCGTGATCGGATATGATTTGAATTTCCGAACCTACAAATTGTTGTGCTTCGCGGGCATCGGGGGTCGGTTGTTCACCCAGGAAGAAGCCGGCGTCAACCAACAGGGATTTTAAGGAATCTTCGGGATAGGTGAATCGGTAGAATGAGGCGCGTGGAGCAGTTGTTATTTCAGTATATATGCCTGTTCTCTGGAATTCGGTAGCATAATAGCCCAAGCGGATTGTTTCATCTTTGCGATAGTCTATATGATTGAGCTGATCCATACCTTTGCCAAAAGGCATGACAAGTATGTTGCCATATTTAGGACCTCCTCCTGTCCCGCTGACGTGTACTTGGGAGAAACCGTTGACTTGTTCGGGCATAGGCAGCCAACCACTATTGGGATGGACAGTGCAATCGGGCGATGGTTTCACCATACCATAAGGGCAGGAGGGACCGATAAATACCCGTCCCAGTCCTTCCGAACCGATTCTGGGATCTACGTAATCAGAAAGTCTGGCTTCCTGTGCCGCGACCGTCACGGGCAGCAGCAGGAAGACCAGTCTTAACAAAGAAACTTTGAATGGAATGTGGGTCATAATTATTTCTTGTTTATTTTTACACGTATTGTATTCTTCTCTTTGATATCTCCTCCGGCTTGTGTCAATTGAGGGAAGGCCCAATAAATGTTACAGCCGGTAATCCGGATATCCGAAGCGGTGTCCAGATAGAAAGCATAAGTCTTGTCATATACAAAACCATCTCCGTTACAAGGACGTTTGTCATACACACCGCCTTCATAACCGGTACGTTTTAACAACTTGACATCTATTTCATCAAAATAGATATGATGCACTTTCTCCGGAGTGTCTCCCCCTACGAAAATGCCGTTTTCACTAGTGCATTTAATCTGATTGAAGAAAATGTTGCTGACTTCTCCCGAGTGTCCTTTCGTTGCACCTTTGGGGAAACGCCAGCCTGCATCTTTATGATTGCCTACGGCACGAGGGTATGAGGTGACATAGATAGGTTCCGCTTTACCCCACCATACATCAGAATAGAACATACAGTCTACTAATATATTGGAGAAAATGACATTGCTCACAGTACCTTCATCCCGGTTTTGTATGCCGATGCCCCGGTTGCTGTTTTTGATAATGCAATTATTGAATAATACATTATCAATCTTGTCCATATTTTCCGAGCCTATCTTAATAGCGCATGAACGTGAAGTCATGATACAATTAGTCACTACAATATCTTCGCAAGAGCCATATTCTTCAAATTCCCGACGATTCTTCAGGCAAATGCAGTCATCGCCCGATTCAATGAAGCAGTTCGCTATACGTACTTTTTTGGAGTGATCCACATCAATACCGTCGCCGTTGCGTATTTTTAGATTATTCAATAAAGAGATGCCGTCAATCAAGGCATCGTAACAGCCTATCAGGTGTATTGTCCAATAGGCGCTGTTCCGGATCGTGATGTCACGGATAACGGTTTTCTCTACATTGATAAGGGTAAGCACATGTGGGCGTGGGTCAAAATCAGTGACGGGCTTCAGCTCGTAGGAATCATCCAGCTCTTTGCCCATAAAGGCGATTCCGTTTCCGTCTATTTCTCCTGTACCGGTAATGGATATTTGTTTTAAGTCTTTTCCACTGATCCACATCATTCCTTCGCCACGGTTTTCGCGGAATGCGCTTTCTGTATAGATGCTTTCATCGGGGTTGGCCAGCAATCGGGAGTTGGGTTCCAGATGAAGGTTCACATAGGATTTCAAATATAGCGGACCGCATAGAAAGGTGTGTCCGGCAGGAATGATTACGGTTCCGCCACCGGCAGCGGAACAGGCATTGATGGCGCGTTGTATAGCGGCGGCATCATCTGTTTGTCCGTCTCCTTTGGCTCCATAGGTCATGATGTCGTACGTGTTCCCTTGATGGGAAGTACTGCATCCTGTCACAAACAACAGGAGGCAGCATAAGAGGCTGATGATAGTTTGATTCTTCATATGGGTTGTTTTTTATTTTTTGTACTTATTTCATATTGTCGGGAGGCAGGCTGAGGGCGGATGCTCCCCAGTTTGTATTAGGGTTCGGGCCCATCTGGAACTCTAATGTTCCTCCCTGTATTATATCTTGGTGTGTAAAGTAATTCTTGTCATATTCTTTTCCGTTTAGTTTTGCTGACTGGATATATATATTTTTTTTGTTGGCGTTGTGGGCTAATATGGTGAATGTCTTTCCGTTTTCCAAGCGGATGCTCATCCGGGGAAAAGAAGGACTTCCTATTATATAATAAGGTGTACCGGGACATACCGGATAGAATCCCATAGCAGAAAATACATACCAGGCAGACATCTGTCCTGCATCATCATTACCTGACAGACCACCGGGAGCGTTCAGATATTCTGTTTCCATAATATGACGTACCTCCCGTTGGGTTTTCCAAGGTTGTCCGGCATAGTTGAAGAGGTAGGCTATCTGATGACAAGGTTCGTTGCCGTGCCAGTAGCGGTGTTCGCTGAACATGGAATCCAGTTTGGCAATGTATTTTTCTTTTCCGCCCATACATTCCATAAGTCCGTATATATCATGGGGGGCATACCAAGTATAATGGCAGGGAGCTCCTTCGGTGATGAAGCGGGTGAAAGAAAAGGCGTTACCGGCATCGGTGAGGAAACTTCCGTCAGCGTATCTGCCTTGGGCATATCCGGTGCTAGGGTTTATTACGTTACGGTAATATCGTGCACGTATCATTAATGTATCATAAAGTCCTGTTTTTTGTGGATCAGGAAAGTAATCATCTGATGTTTCCAACTTTTGCAGGACTTGGGCCAATACGAAATCATCGTATGCATATTCTAAAGTACGTGACACTTGTTCGCAGGTATGAAAGGCTTCCGGTACGCTGTCTTCCAAAGGAATGTATCCATATTTCAGATAAGAATTCAAAGCACGCCGTCCCATTCCGTTTTTATATTCTTCATAGGTGGCGGGAGTCCTGAATGCGTTCCGGAGCATTCCTTCGCAAGCTTTGTTGATATCAAAATTACGGATTCCTTTGATATAGGCATCTCCCAGTGCGGAGATGCAATGATCGCCTATCATGGCTGCGGTATAACTGTTCCAACAAGGAAATATAGGCAGCCAGCCGCCTTGTTCATATTTGTCCACCAATGATTGCATCATGTCTCCGGCTTTCTTTGGGGTTAGGATATTGACTAAAGGATGGAGAGCACGGTAAGTATCCCACATACTGTAATCTTCATAGTAATTTCTACCGTTGGCTGATTGTCTGAACGGGTGTCCTGTGGAAAAAGAAGGATAGCGCCCGTCTACATCATTGAATGTACGTGGCAGGAATGAGGCACGGTAGAGTGCTCCGTAAAATTTCTCTTTATCGTTTCGGTTGTTTGTCTGTACTGTAACTTGTGAAAGCCTTTGTTCCCAGATGGAGTTCAGTTCCTGTCGGGTGCGGTCAAAATCCCAATGAGGTATCTCGGTGTCCAGATTCTTTTGAGCGCCTTCCATGTCAGTAAAAGAGGAAGCGGCTTTGATTAATATGGGTCCTTCTGAGTGTATTTTGAACCGGAGATATGCACCTATACTTGTTCCATCGGCTATCTGTCGTTGTCCGGCGAAGAGACTGTCATGCCGGAATGTACCATATTCTTCTATTTCATTTTGATATTCAATGATAAAGTACCCGTTGTATCCGGCGGGTTCTCCCCAGCCTTGATAGATGCGGTGGACGGGATTGTATCCGCGTATCTGTTTTTTTATGGTATCGATTTCAATATATCCTTTCCCTTCATCACTGTTAGGATTGACTATGAGATAAGCATCTTCCGGTTGGTTATAAGTGAATCGGAAAATGGCTGAACGGGAACGTCCGGTCATTTCTGCAAAGATGGAATAATCTTTGAGAAGGACAGAGTAATAGGCGGGCGTTGCTGTTTCTTCTTGGTGAGAGAACAGGCTTCCTCTGTCTTGGGGAAGATATTTCAGTGTACCCGATACAGGCATCAAGGTCATGGAACCGTAATCCTGTGTACAACCTCCGACAATCCAATGTGAATTGCGGAAACCTTGTATTTTCGTATCTTTGTAATAATAGGGAGCCTTACATTTTGCTTCTGTATCTTGTGTTTGGGGAGTCCAAAAGTTCATTCCGTTGGGCTCTAGAACAGCAGGCAGCGTTTGCCCGTACTCTTCGGTATTTTTGCCGAAAAGTTCTGCGGTGTGGGTTGCGCTTGGTGCAGTGCCCGTACGGGTATCTACGTAGAACAGTAGGGATTCTTCCTGATGACCGATACAAGCAGTAAACAGGCTGCATATAATCAGCAGGTAAGATAGGGTACTTTTCATAGCTCTTCTTGGAAAAGGGTTATTTTTTAATCTCCTGATGGAGTATTTTTATAAAGAGTTCCGGCCGGTCCAGATTGACTAAATCGGGATGGACTTCAATCGCTTTTTTATATTCTTTTTCACTCGCATTCTGAATAGCAGCCATTATCTTGATATGATTGCTTTTGCAGAATTCTTTGAATTGAGGAGTGATATTGAGGATATCTGTTTCTACATAGGCCGGGGTGCATATTTTCATCCATTTCTCCAAAGCCGCTATATTGGAGGCATTTACTTTAATCTTCATTTCCGGAGCGATTTTGATAAATTCTTTCAGCATTTCTGAGTCTGCAAACCAGAAGAAACTTTTATTTTCATATCCTTTTTGGCGTACTAATGTAATCAAATCTTTTATCGGAGTTCCTCGTTTTACATCAAAAAAAATGTGTGCCTTTCCTTGTAGGGTATCTAGCATTTCGGCTATACGGGGTACGTGAATGCCGATAAATCGAGAACTGAACCAACTGCCGGCGTCTAATTTTTCAATATCTTTGGATAGCATATCTTGAATGGGACCTTTACCGTTGGTAGTACGGTCTAAAGTTTCATCATGCAGATTATAAAGTATATTGTCTTTACTTTTGCGCACGTCCACTTCTATCCAGCCGGCTCCATGTTTCAATGCAGCTAGAGCTGATGGAATGGTGTTTTCCGGCGCTATATGGTTCGCTCCTCTGTGTACTACGATTTCGATAGAGTCCTGGTACATCATTTTATGGGCATGTATAGGAAATGGGAATAATACCAAGATGGATGTCGCGATATGAAGTAATAAGATTTGATGACGTTTCATGAATTATTTTTTGCTTTAAAGGTTTTTATAAGAGCTTGCCGTAACAAGCCCTTATAAAAACTTATTTAATTTATCAATAACCGTAATTTTGCTTCCAGTTGGTGTTTGAATTCATCAAGCCGACAGATACAGGGAAGATTCTACGCCATTTCTCGGTCTTGGCTTCCGGATGATATTGATTTTTATATCCCCAGTCGTCTTCGAACTTTCCAAAACGGATTAGGTCATTGCGACGCCATGTTTCTGCGTAAAATTCACGTGCACGCTCTTCAAGCAACTCGTCCAATGAAGGAGAATGCTCCAATAATGGAGCGTTACAGTAGCTGCGTATTTGGTTGAACAGGGATTGTGGCGTATCACCGTTCGTAGCTGTTGCTCCCCGTAGAATAGCTTCTGCTTTCATTAGCAGAATATCTGCATAACGGAAGATAGGTACATCATTGCTTTGATTCCGGTTATAGAGGTTATAATCGTCTGCTTGAATAGCCCATTTGATGCATCGGTATCCCTGGCACCATGCGTTCAAGTCATTTCCAAGATCCATTTGGTCATTCAAGATGGTGATATTCTTGGTGAGGACAACTTGTTGTCCGTTGTATATATAAGGTTCTGTTCCCATTGTATGTGTGCTGATGTCATAATAGTTGATCGCACCTTTCATGATGATGTCATTGCGTTCATCTCCTTCCAGGCAAAAACGGTCTGCTGCTTCAGGAGTGACGATGAAAACGCCTCCAGCATTTTTGGATAGTGTTATACCGAACAGTCCTTTGCCGTCCGCGCCGTCATTGTTGAATTTAGGCCAGAATTGAAAACGGGCGTAAGTATTGGCTCTGGTTGATGTTTCATTATTTTGGTATGGCATTGCATAGATGAAATCTTTGATCTGATAGCCGTTGTCCGGCATGAATTTCTTGCGATAACCATCACTGAGGTTGAAATGACCAGAGGCGATGATATCATCGCAATATTTTATGACATCATTCAATTTGGAATTAGTCATGCTTGGATCATAAGTAGCTACATCATCACAGGTATAAACAGCCCAGTTTATATAGAGTTTGGCAAGGAGAGCCTCAGCCATCCATTTGGTTGGCTTGCCATAAGTGGAAGCATCAACATCTTCTTTTAAACCGCCGGAAGCCAAAGCACGAAGCAGGTCGCTTTCGATAAATTTTGTAATTTCGGAACGGGGAGAACGGTCGATAGCTTCAGAATCGCCGATCAAATGGTCTAATTTGGGAGTTGCTCCGAATGTATCCATAAAAATAAAATGATAGAAAGCACGCATGGCAAGTGCCGGAGCAATCAAGGCTTCTTGTTCGGCATTGTTTTCATCCTCTCCACCCAGGTCAAAAATTGCTTGATTGCACTTTGTGATTGCAGCCGGAATATCACCGGCCCAGTCCACGTGTGCGTCTCCTGGAAGGCTGGCATGAAGAGAGGAATGGATATAATTGCCGCCATCATACCAGTTACCACCAAATGTCACTGCCATGAATTCATCAGAGGACAGCAGGGCAGCTTCCATATAACGACGTCCTAATGCTCCGCCGAATCCATAATACAAACCTGCCATTTTCGCTTCTTTGGCAATTTCGGAATCCGGGTATTCTGTATAAGTGGATTTAAGATCCACATCTAGATCTGTGCAGGAGGAGAAGGTGAACAGACCACCTACTAGCCAGGTTATTAATTTTATGCTATTTTTCATATTAGTTTTCAATTATATGGTTAGAAATTCATGTTTACACCGATCATAAATGAACGGGTACGCGGATAGTAATTGGTGCGTCTGTCCATACCCGGTTCCAAGCCTCCAAGGTTGATTTCCGGATCACGACCGGAGTAACCGGTAATGGTGAATACATTATTACAAGTAGCGTATAGCTTGAGCGAGTTTATCCAGTTACCAATTTTGCCGAAAGTATATCCCAATGAAACCGAGGACAGACGGAAATAACTACCGTTCTCTATCCAGCGATTGGATGGTGCTTGAGATTGTGTGTCTGTAGCACGGTGTTCGGTAGCTACGCTTTTTAATACATTGCGGCCTTCTTTCACAAAAGAAACATTAGAGTATTGTTCTGCAGTGGCGTTGTAGATATCTTGTCCAAGAACACCAGTAAAGAATAAATCGAGATTCCAGTTCTTGTATTGGAAGTTATTGCTCCAGCCTAAATTTAAATCAGGTTGTGCACAGCCGGTAATAGTACGGTCTCTATCAGTTTCAGGATCTGTGGTCGTTTCGCCTGTACGCTCACCCGTTTCAGGATCGTGTACATAAAAGATGGATACTCCTTGGTTATTGTAGCCGGCCCATTCGTAGGTGTAGAAGGTGCCGATAGGATGTCCTTCCATGATGCGCTGTACGTCTGCATTTGAAGAATAACCTGCGATTTCAGGATCGGCTGCACGGATATAATCTACGGAATATTCACTGTTGGATATACTTTCTACGTTATTTTTATTATGAGATAAGTTCAAACTGGTTTGCCAAGAGAAATTTTTTGTTTGTATAGGAGTGGCATTAATGGTAAATTCAATACCTTTATTGCTGATATCTCCCACATTGGCCGGCATGGTTCCGAAAGGATAGCGGTTTGTGGAAACCTCGTAAGTGTATATCAGGTCGCTGGTACGCTTGTCATAGTATTCGATGGTTCCTCCTAATCTGCCTCCAAAGAAGCTGAAGTCCAGCCCGATGTTCAACATGGCTGTACGTTCCCATTTTAGGTCTGGATTGGCATTTGAGGCGGCTGCCAGGGTATGGTAACTATTCTGTGTGCCATTGGCGTTTGTATAGTTGAACCAACCTGAAGTACTGTAAGTCTGGATAGCCGAATAAGCTCCGAATCCGAGTGAGTTACCACTAACACCATAACCAACACGGAACTTCAAGTCATCGAAAACATTTAAATCTTTGATGAACTTTTCTTCGCTCATACGCCATGCCAACGATGCAGATGGAAAAGTTCCCCAACGGTTGTTCTTTCCAAAAGCAGAGGAGCCGTCACGGCGAATTGTTGCTTGAAGCAGGTATTTGCTGTTGAAGGAGTAGTTGATACGTCCATAAAATGAGATCATACGTAAAGTTTCCAAATGACCGTTATTATTGCTGGTGATACCGCCATTCTGCCAATCCATTTTATTGGCAAGGTTCAGATTATAAAAGGTGGTGTTATCATTGTAAAAGTCGTAGACATCCAGACCGAAACTGTCATTGTCATCATTCTGTTCCCATGAATAACCGGCCATCAGGCCCAGTTTGTGGATATTGGCGAATGTATGATCATAGTTTATGTATGTTTCAAGAATTTTTTTCTTGTTTTCTGTTGCAATACGTTTAGCTTCGCCATTTCGGGTGTTATATTGGGATTTGCTGGTATGGTATTCGTTCCATATATATTGTTCGTCTTGATAGGAAAGACTTAAGTTCCATTTCAAGTCCTTAGTGATATCTAAAGTACCTTTGGCTGTTCCTTGAAGGAGTTTCTTGTTATTTTCAAAAGTATCTTCATTGATCATGGATACAGGATTGAAGTTTTGGGAGATAGTTTTGTCGCTATACCAAGAACCGTCTGCATTGGTGACAGGAACTAGTGGAGAATAATAATTCATGGCATCGAATACGGATTGGCCATCTTTGGCGGAATCAACGGTGGTACCTTTTGATTGTGCGGCATTCACATTAAAGGCTAAGGTGAGCCGATCATTCAGTGCTTTGGTTTGCAAGAATGCGCGGCCGCCGAAACGCTCGAAATCTGTACCACGTACGATACCTTGTTTGTTTTGATAACTCATGCTGGCACTGTATTGAGTCTTTTCTGAACCGCCATTGATAGAAACGTTGTGGTTATGACTGATTGCTGTGCGCAGTACTTCATCGTTCCAATTGGTGTTTGCTCCTTTGTCATTCGGAAGAGTGATGTTATTTTCCTTGGCATAGGTGCGGAGTTCGTCGGCAGTCATCATATCTAAACGCTTGGCAATGTTGTCAAATGCAAGATATGCGCTGTAGTTTACAGAAGTGTGCTCACTTTTACTACCTTTTTTGGTGGTAATCAAGATTACACCGTTAGCAGCCTTGGAGCCATAAATAGCCGTTGCAGAAGCGTCACGAAGTACGTCAATGCTTTCAATATCTTCGGGAGCAATCAGACTTAATGACATACCGGGAATACCGTCAATAACATAATAAGGTTCCATTGCCGCACCGGTACGCAGAGAAGAAGCCCCACGTAAAGAGATAGAAGCTGTACCAGAAGTCGGGTCGCTGCTTTGTACTACCGTCAAACCAGGAACTTTACCTTGCAACAACTGTCCAGGGTCAGAATAAACTCCTACATTCAGTTTGTCTGCTTTCACAGTGGTAATGGAGCTGGTTACATCCTTACGACTCATACTGCCATAACCTACTACCACAACTTCATCTAATGTTTTAGAATCTTCTTCCATAATAATCTTCAGAGAAGATCCTTTTACTGTAATTTCCTGGGTAGTGTAACCCACGTAAGAGAATACGAGTGTCTTTCCTTGTGCTACATTCAGTGTAAACTGTCCGTTAAAGTCAGTGATAACACCGTTGGTAGTACCTTTTTCGACTACATTCACTCCGATAAGGGGTTCTCCGGTCTTGTCTGTGACAATACCGTTAACTTGATTTTGAGCAAATGCCAGTGTACTGTTTAATAGGAGTAATGCAAAGACTACTATCTGTGCAAATGTCCTTTGGGTTAGAGATTGTACGTTTAGCATAGAATTTAATTTTGGTTTTGATTAATATGTTCTTGTTTAATACTGCATAGTTCTCTATATATTATGAATTGGTTGTTACAGTTTGATGTATATTTTCTTAAGATATAGCGGATAACCGATACACCCCAAAAACAGAGTGAAAACGAGGGCGTAGACAGCTGAGGCAAGGTAGGCGTCGGTTATTCCTGAATGAATGGCTGCATAGGCTGCCGCCTTCCATCCGGTACTTCCCATCATAATGGCAAGTACTTCGCTCAGTACATAGAGGAATAGGGGGTTGACGCCGAAGATGATGAAGAAGCGGCACCATTTTTGTTTATTCCTTATGTCTATATAATACATTAATGTGGCAAGTGACATGGAAGCCGCTCCGCAGGTCACCAGAACAAAAGTAGGAGACCATATTCTTTTATTTAAAGGCAGCGCATCTGCCAACAAATAGCCGATACTCATCAGAATGAATCCGGTCAAGAACAAACGGAGCACTTTGTTTTCTGTCTGATGGCTTTGTATTATCCATTTTCCACATGAAAAACCGATACAAGTGTGGGCGATAGCAGAGAGAGTGCTTACAAATCCTTCCGGATCAATCGGGCTCTTCTGATAGAGATGTGCTTCGCCGAAAAGTTGCCTGTCAATGATGGATAAAATATTGCTTTCATCGCAGGTATAACCGTTCCCCATGCATAATATGACAGTGTAACTTACCAGTAAGATAAAGGTTAATGTGGGGATGAACTTATGATTCATAAATAGGGCTGTAAAAGAAATAACACAGTAACATAAAGCAATGCGTTGTAGTACCCCGGGGATGCGCAGATGGACAAAAGGCAGGAAGTCACCTTCACATACATGGTCAAACCAACCGATTGCCCATCCGATGCATAGAATAAGAAATGTGCGTTTCAATATCTTGGTTACCACTTGTAAGGAAACGTTGAAATTGAATTTGTTTAATGAAATATATGTTGAAATACCCATGATGAACAGAAAGAAAGGAAAAACCAAGTCACAAGGTGTCAGTCCGTTCCATGCAGAATGTTGTAAAGGTGCATACGACACTTTGCCTCCTGCATTGTTGACCAGAATCATTCCTGCTACAGTGATGCCCCTGAGTGCATCGAGTGACAAAAGCCTCTTTTTAATGGGCGGTGCCTGCTGTGCGGTTTAATATATTTTTCTTTTTCATCTTACAATCAATTGTTTATCAATGTTATAGCCTCTTTTGCTACTTCTATACAATCACCTTCGGCAGATGCCGCATAGGTGTTCTTTGCCAGTGTCCATGGTTCTTCCAGGGCATACCAATCTATGGTCATGGCTGGATTATCGGCAGTGGGGGTTGATGAATTACCTACTGGCAGTACAGGAAGTTTGCCATCCAGTTGGTCTTGCAGTACTTGCCAGTATTTTTCCCAACGTTTATAATAAAAGTCGCGCAGTAGTCCGTTCCATTCTTTATGGGCATAATCTCGTAACTTGCCGATGTCGGCGCAGTAACGGTTTCCCCATGTGGTGATTTGTACGCGGGCATTCCATTCGTAGAGGTCTTTCTCTTCAGATGTACTTCCTAGATTGCGCGCTTGTTGAATCCAGTTCCCTACTTTGAATTCTTTGCGTGTGCCCAACAGTTTGTCTTGCATTATCAGTAGTTCCAAGAACTGTCGGGTATGTGTGGCATAACTTTTTTTATCGAAGCTTTTAAAGTCGGCAACAGCGTAATTGTACACTATTCGGGCACGGTCGGCAATGGCTTGTCGGGTGATATCAACTAGATCATATTCAAAGTTGTTGTTACCGCGATATTTGTGTGCTACGCTCACCATCAATCGTGCGGCTTCTGCTGTGGTAGTGGGGTCGTAATAGTTGCACATTTTGCTCCAGCTGGATGCTTGGAAATTATTCAGTGATGGGCGCCCGCAAAAGATACTTTCGTGAGGACCTTGTTGGTTGTTGCCTGCCGGACAGTTGTAGATACCGTTTGCCAGGATCTGCCAAGCTTGCCAGATAGATTCATCGTCTGTGCCATAGCGTGCGCGGATGTATTGTTTTATCCATTCTTCTTTGGTAAACTTTTCTGCACGCCAAGGTAGTTCGCACATCAGTTCGAACATAACGGGATTATTTTCAATGCCTTCCATTGTCAGACCGATGCCTTTTAGCTGAGCGGCCAGTGGGTTGTCTTTGGTCAGGTAAAAATTATGAAGAAGTTGGTCCATCCTTCCATGCAAACCCACGTTCCCACCGAAATTTTCCAACAGGCAGAACAACCAGTTGTGTTCTTCGTATCCTTTGTCTCGTTTCCATATAGAGGGAATGCCCCACATGGGACGGCATTCGCTAAATAAATCAAGGATGAGCAGATCGCCGGGATTCAGCGCTTTCATCATTTCCGGGCGTGGATTTTCTGTCCATCCCTGCACCACCCACACAGCTTTTGGATTAGCCTTTTTCATTGCATCCATAATAGCCTTGCCAGCTTTGCCGAAGTCTAGTCCGGCAGGCAAGCTTTTGGCTTCATGAAAAGGATCGATGGAGTAGTAGTCACTTGTTCCATACAGCTTTTCGGTTTCTTCGTAAAAAAGGCTGGCAATCTGGGTAAACTTGGGATCGTCGGGCAGTAAGATTCCCGGCCGGTCAAATCCGTTCCATTTGTTGAGAGTGCTTTGGGCGGATTCCGAGGAGATGTTGCTTAATGTTTTCTCTTCTTTTCCACCATCAATACGTTTTCCCAAATCCAGTTTGGAGGGGATCATACCCGAGTAACCGGGCAGTACGGGGTGCATTCCCCATTCTTTCATTCGTTTCAATATCTTTTTCTGCAAGTCTTCTTGCTGTTTATACCAATTATCGGGGTTAGGGCCTCCCCATCCTTCCAGATTGTTCATTTCCCACCAGGCAAGGAATGCTGGTCCGGCAATAAAATCATTGATTTGCTGTTTGGAAAATCCTAAGCGGAGTAATAGGTTACGCCACACACATTCATGTCCTACGGCAGCGAGCGGCAGGTTGATTCCGTGTAGTGCCATCCAGTCCAGTTCCTTTTCCCAACGTTTCCAGTCCCAGAATGCCATGGAGTAAGAGTAGGTGCAGTAATTGAAGTCATAACGCAGGGCTAGGTTTGTTTCGTGGCGTTCCTTACGGAGGACGGGAGGAAGAACATCGGGTAGTGAGGCATGCATACTGTTCCATGACAGGTGGATTCCGGCATGATACTTTAAGTACCAGTTGATTCCGGTTGCTATATTAATATAGGTATTGCCTCGTATCACTACCTTGTCGCCTTTTTGGTCCAACTCGAAAAAGTCATTTGAGCTTTTGTGTAGTTCGACTACGAACTTGTCCGATGCTCCCTTGTCTATCCTTTCCAGCATTTCCTTGATGGGGTTTGCCAGTATACCGGAGGGGAGTAATATCAGCCAGCTCAATAATAAGAATGTGTTTTTCATATACATTTGCATTTCTGTTTTTTACAAATGTAAGGGAAACAAAGCTTTTTATAGGAGAATATGGTGCACAAATGGAGTAAAATAGTAAAGTGAACTATTTTTTTCCAAAATATTCGCTTGGAAGTACTCCAAACAGCTCTTTGAAGCATTTTGTGAAATATTTAGGGTCGTTAAAACCTACGGCATATGCGATTTCTGCAACAGAAATGTCACATTCTACTTTGGTTAAAGTGTCTTTTGCCACATTTAATCGGTAGTTTCTCATGAATTGACCAATGGATTGCCCTGTCAAAGATTGTAATTTCTGATTGACTAAGGTTTTGCTGTATCCCATATCGCGGATAAAGCGCTCTAAGTTATAATCCGAGTCGGCATAATGTTCTTTCATTAAATTGATTGCCGATGTCATAAATGTGTTGTCTTTGGAACTAGCGTTTATATTCAATGTTTCACAATTCATACTAGTGGAGAACATGGATTTGTATTTCTGGCGTAAGGCAAGTATATTTCGGATACGTAATCTTAGAATAACCTCATCAAATGGTTTGCACAGATATTCATCTACTCCTATTTCATAGCTGATTCTTTCTTGGGCTTCAGACCGGAGGGCAGTGAGCATGAGAAAGGGGATGTGGGAAGTAGCCAGATTAGCTTTTACCCGGCGGGATAATTCATTCCCGTCCATGACGGGCATCATCAGGTCGCTGACAATCAAATCAATCGTTTCTCTTTGAATCAAGTAAAGAGCTTCTGCACCGTTCTGTGCTTCTTTTAATTGATAATTGTTTTTGAGAATGGAACAAATATAAGTACGCATATCTGCATTATCTTCAACAATGAGGATGGTTTCCTTTTTCTCGTTTCCATTGGCAGGAATGGAAAGTGGATGTTCATTCTGCTCATATTTTTCTTTTTCTGATTTGGCTTGGGGGATACCTTTTTCCAAAGGTAATAGTATTCTGAAGAAAGCTCCTTGCTTGGGATTGTTTCCTGCATAGATGTTGCCTCCGTGCAGAGAAATGATTTTCTTACATAAGAATAGTCCGATTCCTGTGCTGCTTTGTCCATAAACGGGATATTTGATGCTCTTTTTGGATTGGTAGAAGCGTTCGAAAATACGTTCTATATCTTCGGGTACGATACCATTACCTGTATCTTTTATATCTATGAACAGCCAGGTATGGTTGTTTTTGTCGGTAAGGGAAGCCACATACAAACTTATTTTTCCATAATCGGGAGTGAATTTAACAGCATTGGATATCAGATTAATAATGGCTTTGCGCATATATTCAACATCAAATATCCAAAACGGGGTACAGAGCCGGAAGTAGGTGATGATGTTTATGTTCCGTTCATGAGCAAATACTTCGAAAGGCATTAATATATTTTGTATAAGGCGGATAAAGTTTTCGTTTGTCTTATTTAATACAACTTTGTCTGCATCTAACTTTCTGAAGTCCATTAATTCATTGACTAGTGATAGCAGATAATTGGAATTCCGTTCAGCTATTTGTAGCTGTTTCTTTACTTCCGGCTCATGGCTTTCGTCAAGGGCGCGTTGGATGGGACCGTTGATTAAAGTGACTGGTGTCCGGAATTCATGAGTGATATTGGTGAAGAAAGCAATTTTTTCTTCCGTTACCTCCTCGACGTGTCGTGCCATTATTTCTAGTTGTTTATTTTGTAACTCTAGCTCATGGGTGCGTTGGGCTACTTCTTTTTCCAGTTGTTTTTTCTGTTGACGGTACAGACTTATTTTCCATTGATAAAAATAATAGCTGCCTACGGTGATCAGAATGGCAAGCAATAAATAGAACCACCAGGATTTATAGAAATAAGGAGTGATGGTTACTTTGACTTCCGTTATTTTATCGGACCAATGTCCTTTCTCGTCTGTGGCACGGACTTGGAACACATATTTTCCGGAGGGAACGAAATTGTATCTAGCAGTATGTTCGCCAGGAAGGGTTTCTGTCCATTCATTCTCATAATTTTTCAAGCGGTAGGCATATTTCACTCGGTTACAGTTTCCATAGTTTAAGGTGGAAAACTCGATGGAAAAACCATGATCTTTTTCGTGCAGACGGATGGTATGTAAATTTGTTACCGCGCAGGGAGTTTTTCCGTCTGCTGGAGGATAGACCATGGTACCGGCGACACTGATTGAGGTCAGTTTGACTTTGGCATCCTGCTTTTTTGTCTTGGCTATATCGGGGGTGAAAGCGACTAATCCGTTTATAGTACCGAAATATAACAGGTTATTTTGGGGAGAATAATAAGATGCGTTCCAATAAAACTGATTATTGGGCAGTCCGTCTTCTTTTGTATAATTGGTGAAAGTCATGGTTTGTGTATCCAGTTGGGCGATGCCGTGGTTGGTGGACATCCACAGATGTCCCGTTTTATCTTCCACAATACCTATAATGGTATTATTGGGTAACCCGTCCTTGCGGGTGTAGTTATGAAATGTGAACTGTGTTCCGTTTTCTTCCGCTAGTTGATATAGTCCGTTCCCATTTGCCCCCAGCCAGATGGTACCATTATGATCTTCTATGATACAGTTTATTTTTTCTAATTGCAATGAAGTGGGTTCCGTCAGTTTATGTTTTAAATAGGTATAGCTGAATTGTGCGGAGGAAATGGAGAACGAGTGTAAATCCATAATGAAAACTCCTTCAGATGTTCCCATCCAAAGGCGTTTCTTGCGGTCGATAATGATGGACCCTACCGCATCGAATTCATTGTCGGAACGGTCAAACAAGACCCGGGTGAAACGCTTGGTCTTTTTATGGTAGAAATGAAGCCCTCTGGTAGTACCAAACCATAAACCATTGTTCATGGTGTCTTCACAGGCGCTGCTCAGGAAATCTCCTTCCAGTCCTATGGAGTCTTCCCGGATATGGCGTTGGAAAGTTTGGTTATGGGGGATGTTCAGATTTAGTTCATTGATTCCGACTCCCCAAGTATATGCCCATAAATGATTTTCGGAATCAATGAGAATGCCACGGATAGAGTTGTTACTGATGGAAGTGGGATTGTTCTGGTCAAAAGTATAATGAATGAACTCATCGCTGCCTTTGCTCTTTTTGTTGAGTCCTCCCTCTACTGTTCCTACCCATAGATTTCCGTCTTTGTCTTCGCTGATGGCATTGACCGGATTGGGGGAAAGAGAGGTTTCTCGAAGATAGTTATATTGCCACACATACGTTTGCAGACAATTGGGAGTCAATAAATTGATTCCTCCTATCTCGGTCCCTACCCAGATATTCTCATTGTCGGTCAGCAGGCAGTTGATGAAATTACAGTTCAACGACTTGTCAGGCATTTCATTGTTTTGGCGGATATAAGTAAAAGTATCGGTATCTCGATTGTATACATTGAGTCCGTTCAGAGTAGAAACGATGACATCTCCTTTGCTAGTCAGTTTAACTCCGGTTATATAGGCTTGACTTAGCATTCCGGGGCGATGATTGGAGTAACGGTACCGTTTCAAACTCTGCCGGGTATGGTTATACTTGAAGAGTCCGCGATTGGTTCCTATCCATAACAATTCCCCGTCAGTTTCCATGCAGAGAATTCTCCAGTCTTCTGAAAAGGGTTTCAGCAGCTCCGATACCATGCTGGTTTTCAGTAAGTGGTTGCTTCCTTTTTCAATACGGCATACATGATTATCTATGCCTGCACAGATGTATTCTTGCAGGTCAATAACAGCGTGGATGGGGGATTCTGTATCTTTTTTCAGTTTATAGTAATCTTTTATTTGCCCGTTTACGCCTAGTTCCAGATACCATAGATTCTTGTCTGTCGATATCCACAGATTGTCCTGCTTGTCCCGATAGATGGATGCAATGTAGTTACTTGCTAGAGATTTCAATTCGGCAGGCAGTTCTTTGTCCGTGTCTATCTGTGTATAATGTTTCAAGTCAATGAGGTCTATTCCTTCTTCCGACCCTATCCAGAGTCGTTGAAACTTATCCTCACAGACTTTATGCACGTAGTCGTTTTTCAAGCGAATGGAGTGGGACTGGGAATTATAATGAATAAATTGATAGAAGCTCTTTCACTAAACTCATTATTTGCAAGCCTGTCATTTAGTTGGTAGATTTTGACGGACAATGTTTGAGGGTCAATCCTGTTCAATCCTTTATTAGTAGCTACCCAGATATATCCTTGAGTGTCTTTGTAAATATCATTGATGAAGTTATGGGGTAACCCAGTATCTTCTGTAATGAAGCTGAAATTATATCGGTTGAAAAAGTTATGTAAGTTTTCTCCAAATAAGTTCAATACTCCTCCTGTAAGTAGAAGAAGTGCTATAATGTGCGTTTTCATATTAGTAATTGTTTCCCAACAAATGTAAATAATAGTAAGATAGTTCCAAAACATTTGAGTGGAAATCTTGTATCTGAGAGTAATATAAGGAAAATGGCGGCTGGAGATTACAATGGAATTACAAAAGAATGTGATGAAGGCTTTTATGATATGTATGATAACAAAAAAGGCTCGCTATCTGCGAACCTTTGTGCTCTTCGTCTTGGACTTGAACCAAGGACCCTCTGATTAACAGTCAGATGCTCT
>ENA-OPBO01000905-OPBO01000905.1-human-gut-metagenome-genome-assembly--contig:-NODE-905-length-23085-cov-9.333087_pt1 | contig 23085 bp, 20 predicted proteins | sample MGYA00241071_ERZ501458 | MGnify/ENA primary metagenome ERZ501458 (study PRJEB25962, sample SAMEA2042509) | human gut metagenome | biome: human gut; feature: human-associated habitat; material: faeces... | reverse complement strand
GAGCGTCGGATGCAGGGTGAAAGCGAACTTCTTCAGAGAGATGTACATGGACATTCCCATCATAAACATGAATAGCGGATAAATGACATCTGCCAGGGTCAAGCCGTTCCAGGGAGAATGTGACAGGGGCGGATAGATGTGTGCCCATGTCCCCGGGCTGTTCACCAGTATCATGCAGCCAATGGTCAGTCCGCGCAGTACGTCCAAAGCTAACAAACGTTGTTTCATGATGATATCAGATTAGGAAAGTTGGATGATAAGGTTCACTAAAAAAAAGGCTGCCGGAGCAATGAATCCGGCAGCCTTTTGCCTTTATTTATTAGTATTCGGGATTCTGGATGACCTTACCTTTACTTTCATCGATGACGCTCTGCGGCAACGGCATCAGGTTCATGTAGTCCTGTGCGGTCGGCGACTTTTTGTATTTGCGGGCATACTCGATGTAGCGTCCGTAACGAATCAAGTCGGAACGGCGTACCCCCTCGAACCACAATTCATGGCCGCGCTCTGTCAATACGGCTTCCAGGAAGGCGTCGGCGTTGGCGAAGTCGGCCGCGGTGTATGCGGTCAGTCCGGCACGGGTGTGTACACGGTTCAGCAGTCCGATGGCTTCCGATGTCACGGCGTTGCCTTGGCGGACGATGGCTTCGGCAAGCAGGGTCAGCACATCGGCGTAGCGATAGACAATCCAGTCAATCTGGCTCTCCTCGCCGGTAGCGGCAGGGTCTTCTCCATATTTGATGGGCATGGCGCCTTTCACCAGTACCGAACCGGGATTCTGTTCGTTATAGTGTACGCCGTCTTCACCGATGAAGTCACCGACCAGTACTTTCAGACGTTTGTCGGCGGGGTCGAACGTATGATAGAAATCCCAAAGCACGCGGTAGCCGCCCCATTTCTGGATGCTTTCGTTCTTGGTCGGGTATTCGCTGGAAAGCACGTGCGCCTGCCACAATTGCTGGTTTACGCTGCTGCTGCAAACGCATGCCCAGATGGTTTCAACGTTTCCTTCGTTCTCCAGGGTGAAGATGTCTTCGTAGTTCTCCATCAGGTCATAGCCATATTCCGGCTTCATCAGTTCGCGACCGCATTCGATGGCTTTCGCCCAATTCTTCTCGTGCATGTAGAGTTTCATCAATACGGTGTAGGCAAGTCCTTTGGTGAAACGGCCGTAGTTGTTGTCCGAAATCTTGTAAGAGGCCGGAAGAACGGCGATGGCGGCATTCATGTCCTCCTCAATGAACTTCACCATCTCTTCTTGTGAAAGGCGGGGAGCCACTTCTTCGGACAACGGGCTATTCAGCAGTTCCAAAGAGGCTACCTGGATAGGACCGTACAGGTCATACAGCGTATAGGCCAGCCAGCCGCGTCCGCAGTGCAGTTCCGCGTTGAGGCGTGCTTTCACGTCATCCCTCATGGGGACGTTGGCGATGCGCTCCATGGTCAGGGTCATCTTGCTGATGTCGCGGATATAGTTACGATAGAAAGAGGTGACTCCGCCTGAATTGGGGGGGAAGTTCATGTTGATGACATCCGGCCAGACGGCGTCGTTCCATTGGCAGTCACCGATATCGGTGGACATGTCGCCGATTACGTGGATACCGCCTTGCGCGGAAGTGTATAATCCGCTATACCAATTGGAACGGAAAGGAGCGTATGCGGCAGATGTTACCAGTGAGCTTGCATCGGCTTCGTTGTTGGGGAAGATTCCCGGATTAATCACGTCATACATCTCTGACTCCAGATTGGTACAAGAAGCGCAGAATGCTGTTGCGACGAACGCTAACGAAATTTTGGATAATATCTTTTTCATTTCAATCTTGTCTTTTTAAGGTTATTAGAATGTGATGTCGATTCCAAGGCTAAAGCTTCTTACGTTGGGGTATGCCCAAACGGAGTTGTCCGTTTCGAGGTCGAGTCCGTCATACGGAGTGATGGTGAACGGGTTGTTGATGTCCGCATAGACACGGATGTTAGACAACGCTTTCTTCACCGGAATGGTGTAACCCACGGTGATGTTGCGGCAACGGACGAACCAGCTCTTCTGCAGATAGTAGTCGCCGATGCCCCAAGTGCTCTTGTCCTGGAAGTAGCCCGGGCGTGAAGCCGACTGGTTGTCGTGTGTCCATACGTCGGCAGCGCTGGTAGGCATGTTGTAGCCGCGATACATATTTACGATACCGGTCATACCGGAAGCGCCGGTCAGCCAGAGGTCCTTGTAGGAACCGGAGTTCAACACATTGAACTGTCCGTAGAAGTAGATGTTGAAATCGAAGTTCTTGTAGCGGAGCGTATTGTTCAATCCCACCAAATATCCCGGGTCTGAACTGCCGTAGATGACCTTATCGGCATCGTTCAGTCTGCCGTCAGGCTTGCCGGTCTTCAAAGGAATGCCATACTTATCTACTTTGATGGAGCCGTCTTCGTTATATACATAGCCGTTGATATCCTTTATCTTGACTTGTCCCGGCAGTGCTCCCGGCATCCAGTCCACAGTTTCGCCAGCCTGAATCAAGCCGTCGGACAGATAACCGTACATGTAGCGGAGGGGCGCGTTGTATTGTGAGTAAGCGGCAGGCTTCCAACTGTCGTCGCGTGTGTGCCACTTGTCACGATAGAAGGAGAAGGTGAAGTCGGTGTTCCAACTGAAGTCCTTCGTGTTGAAGTTGGTGGTGTTGATGGTCAATTCAAAACCTTGGCTTTGCGTCTTGCCGATGTTGGCGGCAATGGAAGATACTTCCTGGAAGGACAGCAGGCTGCGGCTGCTCAACAGGTCGGAAACAATCTTGTTGAAGTATTCCGCGGTCACATTGAGACGGTTGTTGAAGAAACCCAGGTCGAGACCGAAGTTCCATTCGGTAGTCGTTTCCCATTTCAAATCGGGATTGCCCATCTGGCTCAGGTAAACGCCCACTTCTTCCGTTCCACCGAACTCGTTGTTGTTGCCGGTGCGGTAGTAGCTGATGGCGCGGTTGCCGATGTTGGAGTTACCGGTCTGGCCGAAGCTGGCGCGCAGCTTACCGTTGGAGAGCACGGATGCCAAGGGCTTCATGAACTCCTCTTCGGTGAATCTCCATCCCAAAGCTACGGAGGGGAAGTAACCCCAGCGGTTGTTCTTGGCGAAGTTGGAGGCACCGTCGGCACGCAACGTGGCGGTCAACAGATAGCGGTCTTTGTAAGAATAGTTCAAACGGCCGAAGAAGGAGGCCATCTCATCTTTGGATGCGGAAGAGCCTACGGACGGTTTGGGGTAAGCGCCGGCACCTAAGTTGTTGTACAAGAAGCCGTCAATCAGGAATTGGCTGTTGCCTCCCGACAGGGACTCGTCTGTGAAGCGTTGGAAAGAGTAACCCACCAATGCGTTGAAGTTGTGGTCGTTGACCCGCTTCGTGTAGTTGGCGGTCAGTTCCAGCAGGTAGTCGGACTTGTCATATTGTGCGATGTCTGCCTGTCCGTCCTTTTTCTGTCCGTACAATGTGGTCTTCGGCATATAGACGCTGCGCTTCTGGTAGTTGCGGTCGATACCAGCGTTTAGTTTCAAGGTCAGGTCTTGGATGGGTTTCACCTCGACGAAAGCGGTGGCGAGCAGTCTCTCCTTCTTGGTCTTGTCGGTGATTTCCAGCAACGATACCGGGTTGGGCAGGAAGGCTGCCTGTGAATTCAGGGTATAATCGCCGTTCTCGTCCTTGATAGGCAGCAGCGGGTTGAACTGCGCGGCGGCCACCATGATACTGGCGTACTCGTTCTGTCCTGCACCCAGAGGAACGTTGTCCGTCTGGTTTCTGGAGAGAGTCAGGTTGACGCCCATGTTGACATACTTGCTCACCTTTTGTTCCAGATTGATGCGGCCTGTGTAGCGCTCCATGTCATTGTTCTTCACTACACCGTTCTGCTTGAAGAAGTTACCGGAAATCAGGTATTTGGTAGCCTCGGTACCGCCCGTTACGGAGATGTTGTGCTGGGTCTGGAAGCCCGTGCGGGAGATTTCGTTGAACCAGTCGGTATTGTTGGCGGGAGCGTTGATTTGATTGTCCGTGTAGTAAGGCTTGTAGGGTGAAGCGGCTTCGCTTTCGCTCTTGCCTCCATAGACTCCGATGCCGTTGGCTCTCATCCACTCTTCCTTGGCGTAGCGGTTGGATTGCAGCATGAAGTCGTGTGCGTCCAACATCTCATATTCGCTTGCCAGAGTCTGGACGGTTGCCGTACCTGAGTAGGTCACCTTTGGCGCACCGGTCTTTCCCTTCTTGGTGTGATGATGATGACACCGTTGCCGGCACGCGCACCATAGATGGCGGTGGAGCTGGCATCCTTCAGCACTTCGATGGATTCGATGTCGTTCGGGTTGATGGAGGCAAGGATGTTGTCCGAGCTACCTGCGTCGTATCTGCCGGTTTTGACGGCATCGTCGGCTGCTGGGCTTACGGGGAATCCGTCGATAATCACCAGCGGGTCGTTGCCGGCATTGACGGAAGCGGCGCCGCGGATGCGGAAACTGGAACCGCTACCCGGCTGTGCGCTGATGGTGTTCACCTGCAAACCTGCTGCCTTACCTGCCAAAGCGTGGCTGATGGTAGATACGGTACCCACGGGAGCGTCGTCCATCTTCACGGAAGCGACGGCACCGGTCAGGTCTTTCTTCTTCATGGTACCGTAACCTACGACTACCACTTCGTCCAGCAACTCCGTGTCTTCATTCATGACGATGGCCATCTGCTTGCCTGCCTGCGGTTTGAGAACCTGTGTCTTGTAGCCGATGTAGGAGATTTCCAGTTCGGCCTTGGCAGAGCTTACGGTCAGGTAGAACAGACCGTCGATGTCGGTCACGGTTCCGTTGGTCGTCCCTTTTTCCACTACGCTGGCACCGATGACGGCTTCGCCGGTAGCGTCAACCACCTTACCTCTTATTTGTATGCCGGATGTCTGCTGAACGGCTTTCACGGCTTCCGTAGAGAGGATGATTTTCTTGTCCAATACGGTGTAGGTCACATTGGTTCCGGCGAACACTTTTCCCAGAACTTCAAATACATTTCCTTGGTTGGCGGAAACGGACACGCGGCGTTTCAGGTCAACATGTTTGTTGTTGAAGAAGAAATCAAAACCTGTTTTTGTCTTGATTTGCTCCAATACGGATTCCACTGTCTGATTGTTTGCTTCAATGCTGATAGTGGTTTTCTGTGCATACGTTTCTGCGGCATGAGTCAGGCTCAATGAGCAGACGAGAAATAGAACACATAGTCTCATAAACAAGGGGATTTTGTTAAATGATAGCCATAATGACTTTCTCATCCAAAAAGTTTGGATGCTAAATGAATTTTGCATAATTTTGTAAAGACTGAGGTTAATAAAAATGTTGTTTTGAGGCTTGTCGGCAAACAAGCTTTAAAAGTTTTTCATTTTTTCCATGCGGTAGGTACGTCCATATCTTCCGCATGTTTTTTTGTTTCAAGGTGCTCTTCGTTTCATAATTCTTTTTTAGAAGGTTAATAAGATGTTGTTTTTCTATACTTAATATATTTCGATTTGTTGCTTTTTATCGGTGATGTCATCACTGTCCAGATAGCGCCAATGTATTTTGGACGAGATTTTGAAGTACTCCAGGATGCGTTCCAGCCGCTGGCTGGAGAACGTTCCGGTAAACGAGTACTCTTTGAGGTGCTTGTTTTTCACCACAAAGTCCACGTTGTAGCGTTTGCCCAGCATTCGGAGCACGTCTTCCATGGAGGTGTTGTGGAAGATGATATTGCCGTCTTTCCAGGCTGTCTCCGATTCACAGGTGGTGGCATACATTTTCGTCTCACCCGATTCCGGGATGTACACCAGCTTCTGGTTAGGCTTCAATGTGACCGTCTTGGCTTCTCCTGCCTTGTCCTTCAGGTGGAAGGCTACGCTTCCCTCCACCAGTGTGGTCGATATCCGGTTGTCGTGGGCGTAGGCCTCTACGTTGAAGCTGGTTCCATATACTTCTACCTGCGATTGGTGGACGGTGGAAACCACAAAACGTCTCTTTTTGTCCTTTGCCACTTCAAAATAGCCTTCGCCTGTCAGTTCCACTTCGCGGCTCTTCCTCGTGAAGCGGGAAGGGTAGCGCAGGGTCGATTCCGAATTCAGATAGACCACCGTGCTGTCGGGCAATACCACCGAGGTGGTCATTCCCGGGTTGGTCTTTATCTCCATCATTTGCGCCAGTTCCATCCGTCCGTTGGCGGTCTGGTACATCCACAAGACGGCCATCAGCAACGGGATGGAGAGCATTGCCGCTATCCGTTGCGGCCATACCCACCAGGCGATTGTGCGGGGCTTCATTCTCTTCTTTACCTTCTTCAAAGCCTTTTCCGTGTTCACGCGCTTCGCCATGTGCAGCGTGTCCGTCGCCAGATAGAGCGCGTGCAGTTGGTTCACCATCTTCAGATGGGCTTCGTCTTCCGCTATCCATTCTTCTACCAGCCTGCTTTCTGCTTCGGTGGTTGTCCCTTCGCAGAAGCGGGACAGCAGTTCTTCTATATTCTTATATAGATGTGTATCTGTCATTTTTCTGAGCTCGTTTATTATTAAGACAAAGTCCGTTGAAAGATTCCTAAACGAAAAATGATGTTTTTTTAAAAAAAGATGCTTTTATTGTAAAATAGACGGTAAAAACTTATCTTTGCAAGCAAGTTAACTATGGGATAATGAAATGAAAACAGACAGGAATATGGAAGACATGACTTTATTGCATTCCCTTCGGAGAGGAGAGCAAGAAGCGTTCGACGGTCTGTTCAGGAAGTATTATCCGATGTTATGCGCATACGCCCACCGATTTGTGGAACAGGCAGACGCGGAGGAGATTGCGCAGGATGTCATGCTTTGGATGTGGGAGAGACGTTCGGAACTGCCGATTGAATCATCCCTCAGCCAGTATCTTTTCAAAACGACCTACCATCGGGCGTTGAACCTGATAGCCCGAAAGGAGGTGATAAGCCGCGCGGAGGCTTTTTTCTACACCAAACATCAGGAGATGCCGGAAGAGGTGGACTATTATCAGATAGAGGAACTGAGCCGGAAAATCGAAGAGGCGATAGACGCGTTGCCCGAATCCTACCGGAGCGCATTTGTCATGCACCGTTTCAAGAATATGAGTTATAAGGAGATTGCCGCCGTGTATGATGTCTCCCCGAAAACCATTGACTATCGTATCCAGCAATCGTTGAAATTACTGCGGGAAGAGTTGAAGGATTACTTGTCGGTGACGCTCTTGTTCGCGTTGGGTATCTGCTGACCCGAAGACCGCTTCTACTTGTAAAGAAACGGGAATTTTCCCTTCAAACGCTCCAAAAGACGGATTTTAAAAATATCAACAAAAAACGGCTCCAGAAGTACTTCTGGAGGGGGTAGGGACAGTCGTTATCTGAGGGTGCCTCAAGTAACGACTGAGGGTGCCTCAAATAACGACTGAGGCTGCCTCAGATAACGACTGAGGGTATCACCGTCGAGCATGGTGTTTGGAAGGCTGCTTTTTGTCGTGATATTTTCTCGTTTTCCGGGCGGTTCTTAGATAATACTTAACGTGAGTTTCGACACACCCTAATTACCATGCGGCATGATAGCTTCAACAACATGCAGTTTGTGAGCTATCGCTTATATCGAACTCACGTTAGTCAGGGATAAAAACAAAAAAGGGCGGCCGGTTTGAATTTCGGCACGCCCTTCTGTTCTTTATAAGTTCGGTTTGTTCCGTTCTGCGGCTTTACAGTCCGGCAAGTTCCATCACCTTATCCACCGCCGCCGTCAGTCCTTCGGGGTTCTTGCCGCCGGCTGTCGCGAAGTGGGGTTGTCCGCCGCCGCCGCCTTGAATCAGCTTGGCGGCCTCTTTCACCAGCGCGCCGGCTTTCAGTCCGCCGGCAACGAGGTTGTCGCTCAGCATGACGGTCAGCATCGGCTTGCCCTCAAAGGCGGTTCCGGCAACGAAGAAGAGGTTCTCGGCGATTTGTCCGCGCAGTTGGAAGGCGATGTTCTTCACCATGTCGGCGGGGATGCCGGGAGCGCAGAACTTGATGACCTGTACGCCGTTCACCTCTTTCAGGTCTTTCAACAGGCGTTCCTTCAGTTGCGCTTCCTTTTCCTTCATGAAGTCCTCTACCTGCTTCTTCAGTCCGGCGTTCTCCTCAATGTACTTGCGGATGGCTCCGGAGAGGTCGGGGGCGTTGTTGAAGAGCGCCTTCAGGTCGCGCATGGTATCTTGGAAGGTGTCGAGCATCTGTTCCACCCGTGCGCCTGTGTAGGCTTCGATACGGCGCACGCCGGCAGCCACGGAGCTTTCGGAGATAATCTTCACCATACCGATGTTTCCGGTAGCGGCTACGTGCGTGCCTCCGCAGAACTCAATGGAAGTACCGAACTGGATGACGCGCACATGGTCGCCGTACTTCTCGCCGAAGAGGGCGATGGCGCCCAGTTCCTTGGCCTCCTCAATGGGGATGTTGCGGTATTCCTGCAACGGTATGTTGGTGCGAATCTTGGCATTGACGATGTGTTCCACCTGGCGGATTTCTTCGTCCGTCACCTTCTGGAAGTGGGAGAAGTCGAAGCGCAGGGAGTCCGGCGTAACCAATGAACCTTTCTGCTCCACGTGGTCGCCCAGCACCTCGCGCAGGGCGGCATCCAGCAGGTGGGTGGCAGAGTGGTTGGCGGCGCAGGCGGCGCGCTTGTCGGTGTCCACACACGCCATCATCGGCGCGTCAATGTGTTCAGGCAGCTTCTTGGTGATGTGGATGGGCAGGTTGTTCTCCTTCTTGGTGTCGATGACTTCGATGGTCTCGAACTCATTCACCAGCACGCCCGTGTCGCCCACCTGACCGCCGCTTTCGGCATAGAACGGAGTCTTGTCCAGCACAATCTGATACAAGGTCTGGTTCTTCTGCTTCACCTGACGGTAGCGCAGCACGGAGGTCTCGTATTCCGTACAGTCATAGCCCACAAACTCGGTGGTGCCTTCCTTCAGCGTGAGCCAGTCGCCGGTCTCTACGGCGGCGGCGTTGCGGGCACGCTGTTTCTGCTGTTGCATCTCGGCGTCGAACTCCTTGATGTCGGCGGTCATGCCGTTTTCGCGGAGAATCAGTTCCGTCAGGTCGAGCGGGAAGCCGAAGGTATCGTATAAGGTAAAGGCGTCTTTGCCGCTGATTTCGTTCTTTCCGGCTGCCTTGGCGTCTGCCATGGTCTTCTCCAGCAGGCGGATGCCTGTCTCCAAGGTGCGGAGGAAGGAGTCTTCCTCTTCTTTGATGACCTTGGCAATCAGTTCCTTTTGTGCGTTCAGTTCGGGGTAGGCGCCGCCCATGTTCTCGATGAGCACGGGGAGCAGCTTGTACATGAACGCCTGCTTCTGACCGAGGAACGTGTAGCCGTAGCGCACGGCGCGGCGCAGGATGCGGCGGATGACGTAGCCCGCTTTGGCGTTGCTGGGCAACTGTCCGTCGGTGATGGAGAAGGCGATGGTGCGGATGTGGTCGGCGATGACGCGCATGGCGATGTCGGTCTGCTCGTTTTCGCCGTACTTCTTGCCCGCCATGTCGCCGATGGCCTTCAATATCGGTTGGAACACGTCCGTGTCATAGTTGGATGTCTTGCCTTGCAGGGTGCGCACCAGTCGCTCGAAGCCCATACCGGTATCAATCACTTTGGCGGGCAGTCCTTCCAGACTTCCGTCTGCCTTGCGGTTGAACTGCATGAACACGAGATTCCAGATTTCGATGACCTGCGGATGGTCTTTGTTCACCAGCTGGCTGCCGGGAATCTGTGCCTTCTCCTCTTCCGAACGCGAGTCGATGTGTATTTCGGAACAGGGACCGCAGGGACCCGTATCACCCATTTCCCAAAAGTTGTCATGCTTGTTTCCGTTCAGGATGTGGTCTTTCGGCAAGAACTGCTCCCAGTACGAGGCAGCTTCGTTGTCGCGTTCGAGTCCTTCCTCTGCACTTCCTTCGAAGACGGTGGCATAAAGGTTTTCAGGATTGATTTTCAGTACATCTACCAGGTATTCCCAAGCCCACGAAATGGCTTCTTTCTTGAAGTAGTCGCCAAACGACCAGTTGCCCAGCATCTCGAACATGGTGTGGTGGTACGTGTCGTGTCCCACTTCTTCCAGGTCGTTATGCTTACCGCTTACACGGAGGCACTTCTGCGAGTCCGCGACTCTTTTGTTTTTGGCCGGGTGGTTGCCCAGGATAATGTCTTTGAACTGGTTCATGCCCGCGTTGGTAAACATCAGCGTGGGGTCGTCTTTTATCACCATCGGGGCCGAAGGAACAATCAGGTGTCCTTTGCTCGCAAAGAAACTCTTGAATGAGTCTCTGATTTCGTTTGCTGTCAACATATTCTATTCGAGTTTTTAAATATCCGGATTTATAAGTTTTGAGTTTTCAGTCTGCCTTTTGTCCGGCAGTAGCACCTGCCCGACGAATCCTCTGCAGAGGAACATCAGCCTCGTTTGTCGGCTAAAACAAACAAAGTCAAAAGACTAAAGAACTTAAAAACTCAAAAAAACAGCGCAAAGATAGCTTGTTTTTATTACTTTTGCCCCATCGACCAGCGAAAATATTTCCAAAAGATGCGCAAAGTATACTACATATATAATCCTCGGACACAGACGTACGACCGTATTTATCCTACTGTCCGCCAGCGGATGATGAGTTATGCCCGTCGTCTGTTTATCGGCATGGGCCTTGGAGCAGGTTGCTTCATTGTTCTGTTACTGATTTTTGGTTCTCCCTCCGAGAAAGAGTTACGCCAGGAAAACAGCCGTTTGCAGGCACAGTACAATGTACTTTCGCATCGGATAAACGAGGCGATGGGCGTGCTTCAGGACATTCAGCAGCGCGATGACAACCTGTATCGTGTTATCTTTCAGGCCGACCCCATTCCTTCAGCCATTCGTCAGGCTGGTTACGGCGGTACCAACCGCTACGAGCATCTGATGGGGATGGCCAGCTCTGAACTCGTTATCAATACCACGCAGAAGCTCGACATGCTGACCAAGCAGCTCTACATCCAGTCGCGCTCGTTCGACGATGTGGTGGAGATGTGCAAGCAGCACGATGAAATGCTGAAGTGTATTCCGGCCATTCAGCCCATATCCAATAAGAACCTGAAACAGACAGCTTCGGGTTATGGTACACGTATTGACCCTATCTATGGTACTACCCGTTTCCATTCAGGCATGGACTTCTCGGCCAATCCGGGTACAGATGTATACGCTACGGGCGACGGTACGGTGGTGAAGATGGGCTGGGAAACGGGATACGGCAATACGATTGTCATTGACCACGGTTTCGGCTATCAGACGTGGTACGCTCACCTGAAAGAGTTTCGTACCAAGCTGGGCAAGCGTGTAGTGCGTGGTGAAGTGATTGGAGGTGTGGGCAATACGGGTAAAAGTACCGGTCCGCATCTGCATTACGAAGTCCACGTGAAAGGTCAGGTGGTGAATCCTGTCAACTACTACTTCATGGATCTTAGTGCTGAAGATTACGACCGTATGATTCAGATAGCCGAAAATCATGGAAAGATGATGGATTGATGGCTGGACAGGTTTTATTGTATGCTAAATTGAGGAACAAATCATGCTGAATACTGATAAGAATCTGAAATTGTATTATTCCATTGGCGAAGTAGCCGAAATGTTTGGAGTCAATGAGTCGTTGCTTCGTTTCTGGGAACGCGAATTTCCGCAACTCAACCCCAAAAAGGCAGGACGCGGCATACGTCAGTATCGCAAGGAAGACATCGAGACACTGAAACTGATTTATTATTTGGTCAAAGAAAGAGGTATGACCTTGCCTGGTGCCCGTCAGCGAATGAAAGACCGGCGCGAATCGACCTTGCGCAATTTTGAAACTGTAGAGCGCCTGAAGGCTATCCGTGAAGAACTGATAGGCATGCGTGATGCCCTCGATGCTTTCACCGAGGGGCAGACGGATATGCAAAAGGATAATGACTAGTCCTCGATGCGCGATACCTGCTTGATGTTCTTTACTTGTTTCAGGTTGTTACAGATGGTGCGTACGTCGTCTACATCATGTACGTAAAGTTGTATTTTTCCTTCGAAGATGCCGTCGTTGGTTTCAATATCCAGTTTGCGGATATTCACGTTCAGTTGGCGCGAGATGATTTGCGTCACTTCGTTCAGCAATCCTACGGCATCTATACCTTTTATATATATAGTTACCAAGAAAGAGAGTTCTTTGTGGGTGTCCCATTGGGTAGCAATGATGCGGTTTCCATAGCTGCTTTTCAGCTTGATGGCGATGGGGCACTGCCGTTTGTGGATGATGACCTGATTGTTTTCGTTGATATAGCCAAGCACATCATCGCCCGGTATAGGGTGGCAGCAGGGGGCCATGAGGTATTCTTTGGAGATGGCCTCTTCGGTCAGCTTCAGAATCTTTTTGGTATCGATCTTTTCCTGCGTATTCTTTTCGGCAGATTTTTCCTCATTAGGCTCTTTTTCTTCTTTACTTCCTCCAAACGAGAAGGAGAGTAGCTTCTTCCAACTCTTTCCTTGTTTTGTTTTGAATACGTTTCTGTCGGCATCGCCCAGTATCAGCTTTTTGCTTCCGATGGCAATAAACAGTTCCTCCCGATTGTGGAAATTGTGCAGATGGGTCAGCTTGTCGATGGCAGAATCGTCCATACGTACGTCTTCTGCTTTCAGGAAATCGGCCAAAATGGCTTCTCCGGCTTTTTGATTGGCTTTCGCTTCTTTACGCAGGATAGAAGCTATCTTGGAGCGTGCACGTGCAGTGGTAGCAAAGTTCATCCATTCGGCTTGTACACGCTGGGCTTTGGACGTCAGAATCTCTACCTGGTCACCGCTTTGCAGTTTATGGCTTAACGGTACCAGTTTGTGGTTCACCTTGGCTCCGATGCAATGGCTTCCTATGTCGGTATGCAGGGAGAAGGCAAAGTCGAGTGCCGTACAGTTCTGCGGCATGGTTTTGAGTTCTCCTTTGGGGGTGAATACGAATATCTCCGAAGCAAAAAGGTTCAGTTTGATGGTATCGAGAAAGTCGATGGCGTCCGGCTGAGGGTCGTCGAGAATTTCCTTGATGGTACGCAACCATTTTTCCAGTTCGCCTTCGTCTTCGCTACCTCCGCCTTCTTTGTACTTCCAATGGGCGGCGAAACCTTGTTCGGCAACATCGTTCATCCGTTCGCTTCGTATCTGTACTTCAATCCATTGGCCGTTGTTGCCCATTAGGGTGACGTGAAGTGCCTGATAGCCGTTGGCTTTGGGATGACTTACCCAGTCGCGTAAGCGGTCGGGATGAGGCTTGTATATCTTCGAGATAGCTACATAGATGTCGAAGCAGTCGTTCAACTCTTCATCCATATTGCGGGGAGTGAAGATGATACGCACGGCCAGCAGATCGTAGATTTCCTCAAAAGGAACATGCTTGGTCTGCATCTTATTCCAAATGGAGTAAATGGACTTGACGCGTGCCAGAATGCGGTATTTCAGTCCCATCTTGTCCAACTGTGCGCGGATAGGGGTGGTAAATTCCTTGAATACCTTGTCGCGTTCGGCAGCTGTAGCGGCAAGCTTGTCTTCTATTTCCTTGTATTCTTCTGGATGTTCGTATTTGAAGCTCAGATTTTCGAGTTCGGTTTTGATTTTGTACAATCCCAATCGATTGGCCAATGGAGCATAGATGTAGAGGGTTTCACCTGCTATCTTGTATTGTTTGTTGGGCAGCATGGAGCCCAGTGTACGCATGTTGTGCAGTCGGTCGGCTATTTTGATGAGAATGACGCGTATGTCGTTGCTCATGGTAAGCAGCAACTTCTTGAAGTTTTCGGCTTGTGCCGAAGCCTGGTCACCGAAAATACCGCCTGATATTTTGGTCAGACCGTCTACGATCTGGGCTATTTTGGGGCCGAATATGTTTTCGATGTCTTCTACCGTGTAGTCGGTGTCTTCTACGACATCGTGCAGCAAAGCGGCACAGATGGACGTGGAGCCAAGTCCTATTTCATTACACACAATTTTGGCTACGGCTATGGGGTGCATAATGTATGGCTCTCCCGAACGCCGTTTAATGCCTTTGTGTGCTTGATTGGCAAAATTGAAAGCTTTGGTGATGATTTCGACTCGTTTGCGGTGTTTGGTTGCCAGATAGTCGTTCAGCAACTCTTGAAACGCCTGTTCAATCATTTCATCCTGTGCTTTTTCTTTCATGGTTGTATTTTCGTCCATACAGTGTTCCTCCTTGTTTCACTCTCTTTTTTGCAAAAATAAGTATTTTTCAAAAGCTTGCAAGTGTTTTGGTTGTTAAAACACGAATATTTGCAAATGACGAGTTAAAGGTAAGTGCTTTCGGTCGCTTAATTGTAGGTTAGAAAGTATTGGGATAAAATAGTTCAAGTTTCTCATTTGAGAAACTTGAACAAGATTTATTTGTATATCTTCAGAGTCTTCCCAGCTCGTATATTGTTGTTCCTGAGTCCATTCCATTCTCTCAACCGTTTTACACTTACTCCGTACCGCTCAGCTATACCTCCCAAGGTATCACCGTTTTTGATGCGGTAGTAGGTCACGTCTCCACTGGCTGTACTGCTGCTCTTTGATGAACGGCTGGTGCTGGCTACAGATACAGTACGGCGATTTTTGAACAGTTCTGCCTGGCGGTGTGTGTAGATGGTGTCCTGACGGTCAATGAATGTACTGATGGCAGTAACAGGCAGGCGCAGGGTTTGAGGTTTGCTTTCGCCGGGGATAATGCTACGCTTGTATTGAGGATTCAGACTTTTTATTTCGTCCAGCGGCACGCCACAAATATCGGCTATCTGTTCGAAGTGCAGATTGCGGCTTACTTGCACGGTGTCGGTGGCATCAGGAATGTTGGTCTCCATGGGACAGATGTTGTGCTTGCAGTAGTAAGTCATCACATAATTGGCTGCAATAAAGGCGGGTACATATCCGCGTGTTTCGCGAGGCAAATAGTTGTAGATGGCCCAGTAGTCGGTTTGACCTCCCGAACGACGGATAGCTTTGTTGATAGTGCCGGGACCGCAGTTATAAGCGGCTATGACCAGATTCCAGTCTTTATAGATGTCGTACATGTCTTTCAGGTAGCGGGCGGCGGCCCAAGTTGCTTTGATGGGGTCACGGCGTTCGTCTACTAGGCTGTTACTCTCCAAGCCGTAGAGCTTGCCTGTACTGATCATGAATTGCCATAGGCCTGCTGCACCTGCACGCGATACGGCCGAAGGGTTGAGGGCTGACTCGATGATGGGCAGGTAGCGCAGTTCTAACGGTAAGTTATAGGCATCGAGTGCTTCTTCGAAAATGGGCATGTAGAAATTGCAGGCACTGAGCATAAAAGCTACTTGTGAACGCAGGCGGCTGGTGTACATGTCGATGAACTTGCGTACGATTTCATTGTAAGGCATCTCCATGATGGTTGGCATCTTGGCCAAACGATCCATGTATACAGAATCGCTGAACAGCGGATTGTCTGGTGAAGTGCTGCAATCCTTTCCTAAGTCGATGTATGTTTTGGCTTTCCAGTCGTTTAGCAGGCTGTCTAGCGGATAGGTCATACTTACAGGCAAATCAATTGTTTCCTTACGCTCGGTCCCGTTCTCGTGTATCAGCACGTCTACGCTATTCTGTGCGTGGGTGGTGGTAGGCAGTAGGGTGCATAGAAGCAAGGCGGAAGTTGCTATGATTTGCTTCAGACGTATGTTTTTTGTTATCATGGTTATCATTATAATGTGCTTTAATAAGATTGTCTTTTCTTAGAATCGGAAGCTGCATTGTACTCCAAGCGATTTGCTGGAGAAACTGCTGCTCTGATTGTTGTTGATGATGGCCGGTTCGACACGCATGCTCAGGTCGGGGCTGATGTCGAAGTTGGACAATTCGGCGTCGACGTATGCATCGACTACCGATAGCAGATATACTCCGATAAATGCAAAGATACTCATATCACGGTATCGGCGGAAGGTGTCTTTTCGTTTCCGGAGGGTTTCTGTCAATTGGGTTTTCGAAACGCGGTCCAAATACCCTGGTGGCAATAAGTCCAAAATGCTGTTCGAATCCCATTTTTCGTTGACGGCGTCTTTATAGGCATTCGAATAGTCTTTGTACATCTTGCTGTTCCATGTCAAGGCATAAGCACATCCGGCAAATCCTCCATAGAAGATGGGGAGTTTCCAGAATTTTCGGTTGTATATTTGTCCGCCGCCTGGGATGACAAGGGCAAGCCATGTGGCTTTGGTCGGATTGGGAACCCAAACTTTTCGGTTGAGGTCTTGTTGCAGACTATCGGTTGGGGTGGGCTTGACCTGCGGGCTGGTAGCCGAAGTCATTTCAAGCATTTTTCTTCTGTTTTCGGCAGCGATGCTGTCTGCTACGGATAATGAGTCGGGGGTATCGGCCACTTCGGTCAGGGTGGAGTCTGTCGGTACGATGCTCAGACTGTCTGCTGCTAATCCGATGGCCTGTGGACGTACTGAATTGGTGGTATCAGCTGTCAGTGAGTGCATTCTTTTGGAAGCGGCTCGCGGACGGTTTTGCCCATACACGGCAATCCCCGCCATTTGCAGGGTGCAAAAGAGCAGGGCAATAATCACGTGATATGTAGTATTTCTTCTTGTCATTTATTTTTTAGAGTATCAAGAATGCCGATGATGCGTTCCAGTTCTTCTTCGTTGTTGAACGGGATGCTGATTTTCCCTTTTCCTTTCTCTGAACAGGTCAACTGCACTTTGGTATTGAAGAAGCCGGACAATTGCTGTTTCAGCATGTTGAATTCTTCAGGCAGCTTGGCTCGTTTGGGGGCTATTTTACGACTTCCGCTTTTGACGGTTTCGCCTTCGCTGAGCGATTTTACAATTTCTTCGACTTTGCGTACGGAGTAGCCATGTTCCAGTATTTCTTCGAATATCTTGACTTGTAACTTCGGGTCGCCCAAGGTTACCAGTGCACGGGCATGCCCCATGTCTATCAACTTGTTTTGCAATCCTATCTGTACAGGGGCAGGTAGTTTCAGAAGTCGCAGGTAATTGGCTATGGTGGTACGCTTCTTGCCGACGCGTTCGCTGAGACGCTCTTGTGTCAGCCCGTATTGTTCGAGCAGGTGCTGATAGGCTAAGGCTATTTCGACGGAATTCAGGTCCTCACGTTGGATATTCTCAATGAGAGCCATTTCCATTACATTTTCGTCGTCGGCAGTACGGATGTAGGCGGGTATGCTGGTGAGGCCTGCCATCTGTGAAGCGCGAAAACGACGTTCGCCGGCGATGATTTGATATTCGTCGTCGGATAGCTTACGCAGGGTGATAGGCTGGATGATACCTATTTCGGCGATGGAGTCGGCCAGTTCCTGCAAGGCTACGGGGTCGAATTCGCGTCGCGGCTGGTTGGGATTGACGACGATTTTCGACAGCTCGATCTCGTTGATGGAGGAGGAGCCTTCGGTCTTTACGTCGTCCATGGAGAGCAAGGCGTCCAGGCCGCGTCCTAATGCATTTCTTTTTTGTGCCATATTTTACAAATTCTCTTTTCCTGTTATTTTTCTCTTTCTATCAGCTCTTTGGCCAGTGCCATGTGATTTTTGGCTCCGGTCGAGTCGGCATCGTAAAGGATAGTTGGCAAGCCATAACTGGGTGCTTCGCTCAGTTTGACGTTGCGTTGTATGACGGTTTTGAACACCAGTTCTTGGAAATGGCGTTTAACTTCGTCGTATATCTGGTTGGCCTGTCGTAGACGTGAGTCGTACATGGTCAGCAAGAAACCTTCTATTTCCAAGGCCGGATTCAGTTTCGACTTGATGATTTTAATAGTGTTCAGCAGTTTACTGATTCCTTCCAGCGCGAAATATTCGGCTTGCACGGGGATGATGACCGAGTCGGCAGCGGTGAGCGCATTGACAGTAATCAGTCCCAGCGAAGGAGAACAGTCGATTAAAATATAATCAAATTCATTCTTTAGTGGTGAAAGCACTTCCTTCAGTATCCGTTCGCGGTTCTTCAGGTTGAGCATTTCGATTTCGGCGCCTACTAAATTGATGTGAGAAGAGATAACCTTGAGCGTTTCAATCTCGGTGTCATGGATTGCTTCACGCACATTGGCACGATCGATAATGCACTCGTAGATAGTGCATTCGGCTTGTTTGATGTCTACTCCAAGTCCCGAAGAGGCGTTGGCCTGCGGGTCGGCGTCTACAACGAGCACTTTTTTCTCAAGGGTGGCCAGCGATGCCGCCAGATTGATGGTGGTAGTTGTTTTGCCTACTCCACCCTTTTGGTTTGCCATTGCAATAATTTTTCCCATATTCTCAATATTTTTATCGGCGGCGAAATAAGTGATTATTTCTGATAGCGCCTGCAAAAATCCGGAGGAGATTGCAAAAACGGTTGATAAGTCGCCCTTTTTGTTAATAACTTCGGAGGTACTTGAAATGATTTTGTCAAGCCTGCCGCTTTCGTCGAGTACTTTTCTCCATCAGGGGGCAAATATACGGAATTATATTGGAAATCTTTGAGTTTTGCCTTTGCGCTTGGTGAAGATTAAGATTTATTTGAATGCTTGCAGGGAGGATTGAGGAAATCAGAGCAGGGTTATGGTAAACTTCCAGATGAAGTATCCGCACAGGGCGCACTTCAGGACAGTGCCGAGCAGAAAACCTATCAGAGAGCCAAGGCCTGAACGTAAGGCGTCTTTGGTTTCGCGCCCTCCCAGCAGTTCGCCTGCAAATGCGCCTAAAAACGGACCAAGGATAATTCCCCAAGGCATGAAAAATAGGCCGACAAGGGTACCTGCCAGACAGCCACGTGTGCCCCAACGTGTGCCTCCGCTATATTTAGCACCTAATAGGGGCACGAAATAGTCGAGTACTTGGATGAGGATGACCAGCACGAGCCACACTACTAGCTCGATGGTGCTGAACTGGGCACGATCGGTGAAATGGAGCAGAAGCATGCCGATATAAGCCAACGGAGGACCTGGTAAGGCTGGAAGAATACAGCCGGCCAAGCCTACCAGCAGGCAGATGATGCCGAAGACGATGAGTAGAATGTCTGCTATCATTTGACTTGTATATTTTTAGATCGTTGCGAAGATAGTAAAAATCATGTTTGCAGACAAATTCGGATGTTTACATCTCCATAAGCAGACAGAAAGCCGAGGACAAGGCGCGGCTTATTCGAGACTTTGTCTTCGGCTATCTGGGGCATAGGTACTGAAGAGGGGAGATTATTCACCTTCTTCAAGTTGAAATACTTCCTCAACAGTTTTGCCAAATGTACGGGCTATTTTTAAGGCCAGTACGGTAGAGGGGACGTATTTTTTGGTTTCGATGGCATTGATGGTCTGCCGGCTTACGCCGACCGCTTCAGCCAGCTGCTGTTGGGTCATGCCTATGATGGCACGTTGCACTTTTAAGGTATTATTCATGGTTGTCCTTTCTGAAACGATAAAGTTTCCATTGGAAGATAAACAGAAAAAGCACGGGTATCGTAAACATGTTGATGAATACGAACGAGAGATACTCCGAACTGTAGAGGCTGAGTGTGCCTACTATCAGTATCAGGTAGTTGACGGCAATGGCAAGTGTCCAGGCTTGCATACGTAGGTGGGCGATGCACTCGTCTTCGTCTTTTTCGCGCGAAAAGGCTGTTAGCAACAGGCTGGCAGACAGGCCTATGATACAAATTTCGTCGAAAGCATTGTTGATGCCCATCTTGTACAGGAGTTCTCCGAAGAGGTCGTTTTGTTCGCTGAACAATACGTAGAGGCAGCCACATGCAAAGAGCAGGCTCAATACCATTCCTGGTGTTTTGTAGGATGGCGGTAACAAATAGTTTGTTTTCATAATATATATGTATTGGTTGATGATTACAAAAGTAATGTATACTTTACATTTATGCAAGTTTATAAGATTAAAAGTAATGTATACTTTACATGATTTAACGAAAGAAACTATTTGTAGAATAAGAAATGTATTTACTTCCGTTTTTTAATTTTACTTTTCCATACGAAATCATTATTTTTGCGTCATTGTTTTAATAAGGAATAAGTATGGAAAATCAAAGACCTTTAATATTGATTTCGAATGATGACGGCATCATGTCGAAAGGAATCAGCGAGTTGATAAAGTTTCTTCGTCCGTTGGGCGAGATTGTGGTGATGGCTCCCGATGCTCCCCGTTCGGGCACGGCTTGTGCGCTGACAACAAATGAACCTATTCACTATCAAATTGTTCGCAAGGATGTCGGCCTGACTGTTTATAAATGTTCGGGTACGCCGACCGATTGTGTGAAACTGGCTTTCGAGACTGTACTCGACCGTAAGCCCGATCTGGTAGTAGGCGGCATCAATCATGGTGATAATTCGGCTACCAATGTTCATTACTCAGGCACAATGGGCGTTGTGATTGAAGGATGTCTGAAGGGAGTGCCCGCTATCGGTTTCTCCTTGTGTAGTCACGAACCCGATGCTGATTTCACTGCTGCAGGACCTTACGTGCGCGACATTGCCCGCATGGTGCTGGAGAAAGGCTTGCCGGCGCTGACCTGTCTGAATGTGAACTTCCCCGATGCGAAAGAACTGAAAGGCGTGCGCATCTGCGAACAGGCTAAGGGGCAGTGGACAAACGAGTGGGAGAATTTTGCCCATCGCGGCGATAGCCACTACTATTGGCTGACAGGCGAATTTGTTGATACTGACGCCGATAACGAAAAGAACGATCATTGGGCGCTGGCCAACGGCTATGTAGCCATAACTCCTACTACTGTCGACGTGACAGCTTATGGTCTGATTGACGAACTGAAAACCTGGTTTTAATATTTAATGCGGAGGATGAAGAGTGGATGCCATTGATAGCCTCCATTCTTTATCCTTTATTCTTCATTTATGAAGTATTATCTGATCGTTGGTGAAGCCTCGGGCGACCTTCATGCGTCGCACTTGATGGCGGCTTTGAAGCAAGAAGACGCGCAGGCTGAATTCCGTTTTTTTGGCGGTGACCTGATGTCGGCAGTGGGCGGTACGCGGGTGAAGCACTATCGCGAGTTGGCCTACATGGGTTTTATACCCGTACTGATGCACCTGCGCACTATCTTTGCCAACATGAAGCGTTGTAAGGATGACATTGTGGCTTGGCAGCCCGATGTGGTGATATTGGTCGACTATCCAGGCTTCAATCTGAACATTGCCAAGTTTGTGCGTGCGCATACGCATATCCCTGTTTATTACTACATTTCTCCCAAGATTTGGGCATGGAAGGAGTATCGCATCAAGAATATCAAGCGCGATGTAGACGAACTGTTTTCCATTCTGCCCTTCGAAGTCGATTTCTTTGAGGGGAAACACCAATATCCTATTCATTATGTTGGGAATCCTACGGTCGATGAAGTAAGTTCGTTTTGCAAAGGTTATACTGAAAGTCATGAAGCCTTTTTGCAGAAGAATGGCCTTGATGCCCGTCCTATTATAGCTTTGCTGGCAGGTAGCCGTCGTCAGGAGATAAAAGATAATCTGCCCGATATGCTTCGGGCAGCCTCTGATTTTCCTGAGTATCAGTTGGTATTGGCAGGAGCACCAGGCATTTCGCCCGACTACTATGCGCAATACATAGGCGGGGAGAAAGTGAAAGTCATTTTCAATCAGACATATCCTTTGCTTCGTCATGCGCAGGCGGCATTAGTTACTTCGGGTACAGCTACGCTCGAAACAGCATTGTTGCGTGTTCCCCAGGCTGTGTGCTATCATACACCTATCGGCAAGGTGATAGCCTTTTTAAAGCGGCATGTGCTGAAGGTACCTTACATTTCGCTGGTTAACCTGATAGCCAATCGTGAAGTCGTGAGAGAACTTGTGGCAGACCTGATGACTGTCGATCAGATTAGAGAAGAGTTGCATCGTATTTTGTACGACGAAACATATCGCAACCAGATGCTTGCAGGTTATGATTATATGGCATCACGATTGGGTGAGCCAGGGGCGCCTGCACGAGCTGCCCACCTGATGGTGAAGTTATTGAAGCAGAAAGGATAATTGTCGCAGATGTTTAGAATTTGTTAAAAAGTACGGGAGCTGGTGCAGTAAATAGCCGGCTCCCGTATTTTTATGAGTGAACGTCCGTTGATAAAAAGACTTTTTAGAAACTTAATAAACTTTGATTATGAAAAAGATACATTGGTTGCTACTTTCATTGTGTATGGCCCTGATGCCCATACTCCAATCGTGCGATGATGATGATGAGGGGTATTCAGTTGGCGATTTTACTCCACCCCTGTGGGCCACTGTGCGTACTACGGGAAATGCTTTTTACTTGGATTGTGATGTGTGGGGCACGTTGTGGCCTGTCAACGTAGATTTAGGTTGGTATGAAGCGGTGGACGGGCAGCGGGTAATAACTGTTTTTAATCCCTTGTCCGACGAATATGCAGGTTATGACCATGCGGTGAAAATATTGAGTATGACAGAAGTTCTGACCAAGAGTGTGGAAGTGCTTACCCCCGAGAATGAGGAAGAATTCGGTAACGATCCTCTTCTTATATATAAAGGTGATATCGGAGTGAGCGGTGGTTATCTCAATCTCTTTTTCTACCAGATACTGCCGAAGGATGATACCAAGCATCGCATCAGTCTGGTAAGACCTCAAGATGATGCCGAGTACTACGACGAAGAAGGCTATATTCACTTACAATTGCGTTACAACGACTACGATAACCTGTCGGGCTATCGTAATCCTTATCCCAGCATTGTGTCCTTTAGTTTGCAAAGTCTGGATATACCTTCCGAAGCCAAAGGTATGAAACTGATTTTAAACTCGGAGGTGAACGGTGAAGTGGAGCTGACATGTGATTTTTCTACTCCTCAGGCGGTTACAGTACCTGATAATTTTGAGCAAAAGAGTTTAGAAGAGGTTCAGCTACGTTAATCCTTTTAATTGAGTCCCTTGTATTTATTTCCGAAGCCATCCTATTGTAACTTTGTCTGTGATAGGCAAAGAGTGTAGAATGACTCCACTTTATTTATGGAGAATTGATGAACCTCAAATCCGCAACCTATAGGGTTTAGTGGGATTTTGCTTGCAAAGCGACAAA
>ENA-OPBO01000901-OPBO01000901.1-human-gut-metagenome-genome-assembly--contig:-NODE-901-length-23262-cov-2.678761_pt1 | contig 23262 bp, 16 predicted proteins | sample MGYA00241071_ERZ501458 | MGnify/ENA primary metagenome ERZ501458 (study PRJEB25962, sample SAMEA2042509) | human gut metagenome | biome: human gut; feature: human-associated habitat; material: faeces... | reverse complement strand
GTGGAAATCCAGCGCGGCCCGGGATCGACGGAAACGGAAACCCTGAAGATCGTGGAACAGGTGGAGCGCTATTTCCTTGAGAATGAAAAGGAAAACGTGCATGGCATGATGCTGACCCTTGGGCGCGCATCGGGCGGCAAGGGGCAAAGCACCGCGCGCGGGAACATCCGCCTCCGCGACTGGAGCGAGCGCAAAGATCCTGAGCGGCGCGCGCAGGCCATCATCGACCGGGCGAATCAGGCTTTTTCCTCAATCATCAATGCCCGTGTATTCGTCTCCGCGCCCCCGGCGATCCGCTCGCTCGGCAACGCCACCGGCTTTGACTTCGAGTTGCAGGATCAGGCGGGGCTTGGGCATGAAGCCCTCATCGCGGCGCGGGATCAGCTGATGGAGCTGGCGCGGCGCAGCCCCCTGCTGCGGAACGTCCGAACTTTCGGGCAGGACGACAGCCCGCAGCTGGAAGTTGACATCGATCAGGAAAAGGCCGGGGCGTTCGGCTTGCCCCTCGACGCCATCAACACGGATCTTTCGGCGGCGTGGGGCGGGAAGTACGTCAATGACTTCGTGGACCGCAGCCGCGTCAAAAAGGTGTATGTGCAGGCCGATGCGCCGTTCCGCATGAAGCCCGAAGATTTCAACAGATGGTACTTCCGCAACGACAAGGGCGAGATGGTGCCGTTCACGTCCATCGGCGAGGCCCGCTGGACGTACGGCCCCATGCAGCTTGAGCGCTACAACGGCGTGTCCGCCGTGCGGATACAGGGCCGCGCCGCCGCCGGGATGAGTTCGGGTACGGCCATGCTGGAGATGGAACGGTTGATGGGGGAACTTCCCGAAGGCATCGGATACCAGTGGACCGGGATGTCCTTTCAGGAGCGCCTTTCCGGTTCGCAGGCGCCGTTCCTCTATGCCTTGTCCATCTTGGTGGTGTTCCTCTGCCTCGCCGCGCTGTACGAGAGCTGGAGCATTCCGCTGTCGGTCATTTTGGTCGTGCCCCTCGGCGTGCTGGGTGCCTTGGTCGCGACCAGCGCGCGCGGGCTGTCCAACGATGTGTATTTCCAGATCGGTTTGGTAACATTAATTGGTCTGGCTGCTAAGAATGCCATCCTGATTGTTGAATTTGCTAAAGTCCAGGTGGATGAAGGAGCGGATCCTGTGCAGGCAGCTATTCATGCGGCTCAGATGCGTTTCCGTCCGATTTTGATGACTTCGTTGGCATTTGTCTTAGGTATGTTGCCATTGGTTCTTGCTTCAGGTCCGGGATCAGCTTCTCGTCATAGTATCGGAACAGGTATTTTCTTTGGTATGTTGGTTGCAATCACAGTTGGTATTGTGATGGTTCCTTTCTTCTTTGTGTTGATTTATAAGATAAAGAAAGGTATCCGTTTGAATCAGATTTCTCGCTTGCCACGTATACCGCATATTAAGAAAGCAGCTCCTTGGATGGTCTTGGCTTTATCTATATTGGCTTTATCTTCCTGCAAGTTAGGAAAAGAATATGCACGTCCTGATCTGAATTTGCCGGAGTCAATAGATAGTTCTGTAACAGATACGGCTTCTGTTTCAGAGATTCCTTGGCAAAGTTTGTATAAGGACACTGTTCTTCAAGGATTGATAAATAAAGCATTGGAGAACAATAAGGATATGAAGATTGCTGCAGCCAAGATAAAGGAAATGGTCGCTGCCAAACGTATTTCTTTTTCACGTTTATTCCCGGCGGTAGGGGCGAATTTTCATGCCGAGAAAGAGGTTTTGAATTACGGAGGAAATAACAGAAAACCCGACCCTGAGTTTGATGCTAAACTGACATTAGCGTGGGAGCTGGATTTATGGGGAAATATCCGTTGGGCCAACGAGGCTGATTGGGCTGCTTATATGCAGAGTGTCGAAGCGCAGCGTGCATTGAAACTGACAATTGTGGCGGGTGTTGCGTCATCGTATTATCAGTTATGTGCATTGGATCAAGAATTATCAATTGTGCGACAAACATTGGAAGCACGAAAAGAAGGTCTGCATTTGGCCAAGTTGCGTTATGAAGGAGGATTGACTTCTGAAACAGCTTATAACCAAGCTGTCGTAGAGTTGGCTCGAACTGAGACTTTGATTCCGAATTTGGAACGTCAGATTAAAATAAAGGAAAGTGATCTGGCGATGTTGTTGGGTGATTATTCGCATGACATACCTCGTGGTCAGCGATTGTCAGAACAGCAATTGCCGGATGCACTGCCAATCGGTTTGCCTTCTTCTTTATTGGAGAGACGTCCGGATATCCGTCAGGCGGAATTTAGTCTTAAGGAAGCAAATGCCCAGGTTGGTGTTGCTTATACAGACTTGTTCCCTAAGATTGCATTGACTGGGAATTTAGGCTTTGAAAGCGCGGAGTTAGGTGATCTTTTGAAAAGTCCGGCTTGGTTTTTAGGAGGTAATTTATTACAACCTTTATTTGCCATGGGACGGAACAAGGCGAAAGTAAAAGTCGCTCAGGCTAAATATGAACAAGAAGTGTATAGCTATGAGAAGACGGTCATCGGAGCATTTAAAGAAGTGAATGATGCGATTGTTTCCATCCGTAAAGCTAAGGAAGTTCGTCAGTCACAGGCTAAGTTGGAGATTGCAGCCCGTAAATATTTGGAACTTGCTCAGTTGCAATATATCAATGGTGTTTCGAGTTACATGGATGTGTTGGATGCGCAGCGTGAGTTGTTAAGTGCTCAATTAGGGTTGAACTCGGCTGTATGTAGCGAACTGTTATCTGTAGTTTATTTATATAAAGCTTTAGGCGGAGGATATTAAACTATATTTAGTGGATAAAAAAGAACCTGCAAACGAAGGGAATGATTACATTCTGTTTGTTTGCAGGCTTTTTTTATGTTAGTAGACTAAAGGTTCTTTCATAGTTGATTCTCGTTGTTTTCAAAATCAATTCTCGTTGGTTTTGATGTTGATTCTCGTTACTTTTGCAAAAGTATGATAATCTCATGCTTTTTATTTGTCTTTGAAGCAGAAAGAGAGTCAAAGCTTCCGGTGGATCAAAGGCTTGCGAATATCATTTTGGCAACCTTTTTGTATTTACTAAGTAAAGTACACAAGAGGAAACGGATGAACGGAAGTTTATCCAGCAGGAAAAGATCTTGTATATAGAAAATAATGAATTGAAAATAAATATATTATAATATGAGCAATAAGCATTTTGAACAGAACGAAAATTCTTCGGAAAAAGAAAATCAAGAAGTCGTGAATGAAGAAACGACAAATTTGCAGGAAGAAAAAGAAAATTTGGCAGAAGAAACAAATGATGCTGACAAAGTGTCTGCAGAGTTGGCTGAATTACAAAAGAAATATGATGAATTGAATAATTCACATTTACGTTTGATGGCCGAGTTTGACAATTATCGGAAACGCACATTACGCGAGAAAAGTGAATTGATTAAAAATGGAGGCGAAAATGCGCTGACTCAACTGCTTCCTGTAGTAGATGATTTTGAGCGTGCTTTGCAAAATATTCATAAGGCTGAAGATTTGACGGGTGTTGCAGAAGGCGTTGATTTGATATACAATAAGTTTGTTTCTTATTTGGCAAGTCAAGGTGTAAAAGCAATGGAGGTTGTTGGTAAGCCTTTTGATTTGGATCAGAGTGAGGCGATAGCTACTATTCCGGCACCGGAAGAAGGTTTGAAAGGAAAAGTTCTGGATTGCGTACAGACAGGCTATCTATTGAATGAGAAGGTGATTCGTCACGCAAAAGTTGTCGTAGGAGAATAATAATAGTTTACCAAAATGGCGAAGAGAGATTATTACGAGGTTCTGGGTGTAGATAAAAATGCAACCGTAGAAGAAATAAAGAAGGCTTATCGTAAAAAAGCTATTCAATATCATCCGGATAAAAACCCGGGAGATAAGGATGCAGAAGAAAAGTTTAAGGAAGCAGCAGAAGCTTATGATGTACTGAGCGATCCTCAGAAACGTCAGCGATACGATCAGTTTGGCCATGCCGGAGTAGGCGGAGCTTCACAGGCAGGTGGCTTCGGCGGAGGAATGTCTATGGAAGATATTTTCTCGCAGTTCGGTGATATTTTTGGTGGTCATTTCGGCGGCTTTGGTGGTTTTGGCGGCTTTGGAGGTCAACGTGGTGGACGTCGGGTAAACCGAGGTTCTGATTTGCGTGTGAAAGTCAAGTTGTCTTTGAAAGATATTGCAACTGGAGTCGAGAAGAAAATCAAGGTAAAGAAATATGTATCTTGCTCTCATTGCCATGGAACAGGTGCTGAAGGAAGTGACGGAACAAAGACTTGCGATACATGTAAAGGTTCGGGTATTGTAACACGAATTGCAAATACTATCTTAGGACAAATGCAGACGCAGACAACATGTCCTACTTGTGGTGGTGAAGGTAAAGTCGTTGTAAAGAAATGTACACACTGTAACGGAGAAGGTATCGTACGGGATGAAGAGGTTATAACCATCAATATTCCGGCTGGTGTAGCAGAAGGTATGCAACTTTCAATGAATGGAAAAGGTAATGCCGCTCGCCATGGTGGTATTAATGGTGATCTTTTGATCTTGATAGAAGAAGAACAGCATCCGGAACTCTTGCGTGATGAAAATGATTTGATCTATAACCTGCTGTTAAGTTTCCCACAGGCTGCTTTGGGAGGTTCTGTTGAAGTCCCTACAGTGGACGGAAAAGTAAAGGTAAAGATTGATCCGGGTACGCAACCAGGTAAAGTCTTAAGATTGAGAAATAAGGGACTTCCTTCGGTAAATGGATATGGTACAGGTGATTTGCTGGTAAATGTCAGTGTCTATGTACCGGAAACTCTTTCTCAATCTGAAAAAGATACGTTGAATGGATTGGAAAATTCTCCTAATTTCCAACCCAATAAAACGATGAAAGAAAAGTTCTTTGATAAATTCAGACGGCTTTTCAATTAATATTAAATATATCCCTTTAGTAATAGTCAGGCTTTTTAATCCTTGTTTCCTTTTTATGGATAAAAGGGAAACAAAGAGACAAAAGGCCTGGCTTATTTTATATAGAAACACCATGAAAAGAATATGTAGAATAAATATTTCGCTGGAAATGGCTTTTTCGTGATAAATATTAAAAAAAATCTCTCTACTTTCCAAAAAGAAGTGTACCTTTGCCCTAAAGGATCATGAAAACCTGAAAAATATAAACTAATAAATTCTAAACACAATGGAACTTACACACATTGAACACTTGGGAATTGCTGTTAAGAGCATTGAAGCATGTCTTCCTTATTACGAACAAGTATTAGGATTGAAATGCTATAGTATCGAAGAAGTAGCTGATCAGAAAGTAAAGACAGCTTTCTTTAAGATTGGACAGACAAAAATTGAATTGCTGGAACCGACAAGCGAAGATAGTACTATCGCTAAGTTTATTGAGAAGAAAGGTGAAGGTATTCATCACATCGCTTTTGCAACACCAGATGTGCAGGCTTGCCTGGACGAAGCCGAATCTAAAGGTATTAAATTGATCGATAAGGCTCCTCGTCGTGGTGCTGAAGGTTTGGATATCGCATTTATGCATCCGAAATCAACTTGCAGTGTATTAACTGAGCTTTGTATGCCGGGTAAGAAAGACTGAATTTGAGGAAAAGTTAGAAGATAAAAATAAGGGGAAAGGAGAAATGAATGATTAATGTCTTCTTGAAAAATAAACGCCCTTGTTTTTAACTTCTAACTTTTGTTTTATGAATAAATAGGTAAATCATTACTAACAACAAATCAAAATACAATGAGTAATCAGCTTGAAAAAGTAAAAGAGCTTATCGCTCTACGTGAACAGGCACGTCTGGGTGGTGGTGAAAAAAGAATCGAGTCACAACATAAGAAAGGTAAGTACACAGCCCGTGAACGTATCTCTATGTTGCTGGATGAAGGTAGCTTCGAAGAAATTGATATGTTCGTGAAGCACCGTTGTTCTAATTTTGGAATCGACAAGACAAAATTCTTGGGTGATGGTATCGTAACTGGTTATGGAACGATCGATGGCCGTCTGGTTTATGTATATGCACAGGACTTTACCGTATTTGGTGGCGCTTTGTCTGAAATGTTGGCTTTGAAGATCTGTAAGATTATGGATCAGGCTATGAAAATGGGCGCTCCTGTTATCGGTTTGAATGATTCGGGTGGTGCTCGTATTCAAGAAGGGGTTAACTCCTTAGCCGGATACGCAGAAATTTTCGAACGGAATATTCTCGCTTCAGGAGTTATCCCGCAGATCTCCGCCATTTTCGGTCCTTGCGCTGGAGGTGCCGTGTACTCTCCTGCCTTGACGGACTTCATCCTAATGACTGACCAATCATCATACATGTTTGTAACCGGTCCGAAAGTAGTGAAAACCGTAACGGGAGAAGATATCACAACCGAAGAATTAGGAGGTGCAGAAGTGCACTCCACGAAATCCGGTGTTTCTCATTTCTTGGCAGAAAACGAAGAAGAGGGTATCTCTATCATTCGCGATTTGCTTTCTTATTTACCTTCCAACAACTTGGAAGAGGCACCGATTGCCATATGCAATGACCCGATTGACCGTCTGGAAGATCGGTTAAACGAGATAATTCCTGATAATCCGAATTTACCGTATAACATGATGGATGTCATTGAAGCCATCGTGGATAACGGAAAATTCTTGGAAGTTCACAAACGTTATGCCCGCAACATCATTGTCGGATTCTGCCGTATGGGTGGACGTTCTGTCGGCGTTATCGCTAACCAACCCAACTTCTACGCTGGAGTTCTTGACATTGAAGCTTCTCGTAAAGCTGCACGTTTCGTTCGTTTCTGCGACTGTTTCAACATTCCGGTGTTGACCTTGGTTGATGTACCGGGATTCTTACCGGGACGTGTACAGGAGTATGGTGGTATTATCACTCACGGAGCAAAATTAATGTTTGCTTACGGAGAAGCGACTGTGCCTAAAGTAACAATTACTTTACGGAAATCTTACGGTGGTGCTCACGACGTGATGTCATGTAAACAATTGCGTGGAGACTTCAATTACGCTTGGCCTACGGCACAAATCGCCGTTATGGGAGCCAAGGGAGCTATCGAGGTGTTGTATGGTAAAGAATTGGCAGCACTCTCTGATCCCGAGGAAAAAGCTAAATTTATTGCCACGAAAGAAGAAGAATACAACTCGGCCTTCGCAAACCCGTACAAAGCCGCTTCATATGGATACATTGATGATGTTATCGAACCGCGTAACACACGTTTCCGCATCATTCGTGCCCTGCAACAGTTGCAAACCAAGAAATTGACTAACCCGGCTAAGAAGCATGGTAATATTCCCTTGTAATCAAGCTTTTCACACTAAAACAAGAACGATTATGAATAAAACAAAAATCGGAATATTCCTTTCATTGATGCTGGTGTTAGGCTTTTGCTCTTCTTGCAAAGAACAGAAATCGAACAACAAACTGCTGCTGAATGAAGTGCTGGTCAACAACGAAAGCAACTATCAGGATGACTACGGTGTGCACAGCGCATGGATTGAAATATTCAACAGATCATACGGCAGCGCCGACCTTGCAGGTTGCTATCTGAAATTCAGCAGCCAGCCGGGTGATACTGCCAGTTATTTCATTCCCAAAGGTGACGTTCTGACACTCATAAAACCACGTCAGCATGCACTTTTCTGGGCTGATGGAGAACCAAGACGCGGTACATTTCATACGAACTTCAAACTGGATGCCACAAATGCCAACTGGATTGGGTTGTATGATTCCGGCAAGAAATTGCTTGATCAAGTCATAGTGCCTGCCGGTACTTTAAAAGCCAACCAATCCTATGCCCGTGTCAGTGATGCAGCCGACCAATGGGAAGTAAAGGGTGGAAGCGAAGATAAATATGTCACTCCGAGTACCAACAACAAGACTATCGACAGCAATGCCAAAATGGAAAAATTCGAAGAGCATGACAGCGTAGGTATCGGTATGGCTATTTCTGCCATGAGCGTTGTATTCTGCGGGCTGATATTACTCTACATCTCCTTCAAGATTATAGGTAAAATATCAGTTAACCTCAGCAAACGCAATGCCATGAAAGCTAAAGGTATTACTGATAAACAAGAAGCAAAAGAGAAACAACTGGGGCAGGCTCCGGGAGAAGTTTTTGCTGCCATTTCAATGGCCATGCACGAATTCCAAAGCGATGTACACGATGTGGAAGACACGATACTTACCATTACCCGTGTAAAACGCAGTTACTCACCGTGGAGTTCAAAGATTTATACGTTGCGTGAGACTCCTCACAAAAAGTAAGTCACCCATAATAAAATAAAACGATGAAAGAATATAAATATAAAATTAACGGTAACGTATATAAAGTTGCCATTGGAGATATTGAAGACAACATCGCTCATGTAGAAGTGAACGGTACGCACTATAAAGTAGAAATGGAAAAACAGCCGAAGGCGGCACCTGCAAAACCGGTAGTACGCCCATTGCCGAACTCTCCGGCTGCTCCTACTACTCCGGTAGTAAAACCGGCCGCTGCTTCTACCGGCAAGTCAGGTGTAAAATCTCCGCTTCCCGGTGTAATCCTCGATATCAAAGTAAATGTCGGCGATACAGTAAAGAAGGGACAAGTTATCATCATTTTGGAAGCCATGAAGATGGAAAACAATATCAATGCTGATAAAGACGGTAAGATTACAGCCATCAATGTAAACAAAGGGGACTCTGTTCTCGAAGGTACTGACCTCGTAATTATTGAATAATATGGGAGAATTTATCACATTTTTAGGAAACAACCTTGCCGACTTCTGGACTTATACAGGTTTTGCCAATGCAACGGTAGGACATGTGGTAATGCTTCTGGTAGGTTTGTTTTTCATATACTTGGCTGTAGCCAAGGAATTTGAGCCGATGCTATTAATTCCTATCGGTTTCGGTATGCTGATTGGTAATATACCTTTCAATATGGAAGCCGGATTAAAAGTCGGTATCTATGAAGAAGGTTCCGTACTTAATATTCTGTACCAGGGAGTAACCTCCGGTTGGTACCCGCCACTCATATTCCTGGGTATCGGTGCCATGACGGATTTCTCTGCTTTGATATCGAACCCCAAATTAATGTTGGTTGGTGCAGCAGCCCAATTCGGTATATTCGGTGCTTATATGATTGCCCTTGCCATAGGATTTGACCCGATGCAGGCTGGTGCAATCGGTATCATTGGTGGTGCCGATGGTCCGACTGCCATCTTCCTCTCTTCCAAACTGGCTCCTAACTTAATGGGTGCCATTGCGGTATCAGCCTATTCATATATGGCATTAGTACCGGTGATACAGCCGCCTATTATGCGTTGGCTGACCAGTAAAAATGAACGTCTTATCCGTATGAAACCTCCCCGTGTGGTTTCACATACGGAAAAAGTAATGTTCCCGATTATCGGTTTGTTACTAACCACATTCCTTGTACCATCCGGTCTGCCTTTGCTGGGTATGCTGTTCTTCGGTAATTTACTGAAAGAAAGTGGAGTTACACGTCGTCTGGCAAACACAGCCAGTGGTCCGCTGATTGATACCATTACTATTCTGCTTGGTTTGACAGTAGGTGCTTCTACGCAAGCATCCGAGTTCTTAACCCTTGATTCAATCAAGATATTCGGTCTGGGCGCCTTATCATTTGTCATTGCCACAGCATCCGGTGTCATCTTCGTGAAGATTTTCAACCTCTTCCTGAAGAAAGGCAACAAGATTAATCCGTTGATCGGTAATGCCGGTGTATCTGCCGTACCCGACTCTGCACGTATCTCCCAAGTAGTAGGTCTGGAATACGATCCTACCAACTATCTGCTGATGCATGCCATGGGCCCGAACGTTGCCGGTGTAATCGGTTCCGCTGTAGCAGCAGGTATCCTGCTGGGATTCTTAATGTAATACATTTATTCATTCCGTTATCCGGCTTGAATTCCGAACTATTTTAGAGCCCCTTCATTTTTGGAGGGGCTTTTTCGTTAATCTATCTAAAACAGATTACGATTATTTCGTAAATACATTCTTTTTAGTAACTTGCAGTCAGTTTAACCTCATATAAATGATATACTGTATGCGAAAGCTTTTTATCTCCTTATGTTTCAGTGCATGCTGTTCGCTTCTGGCGGCACAGACCACAAATCCCATTCAAGAGGCGATGGCCAACTACGATTATGAAACAGCCTTGATGCTGATCGATCAAGAAACCCCGACCGTCCCCCTACTCTACCAAAAAGGGAAAGCGCTGAAAGGGCTGGGCAATAACCTTGAAGCTCTGAGCGTATTTCAGGAAGTCGTAGCTCAGGATTCTCTCAATCCCCGGGCATACATTGAAGCTGCCGAATGCTGCAAATCACTTGCCAAATATAGCGAGGCACTGGATTACTACCAAAATGCGCTCCACATAAATCCGGACAATAAATACGCACGCATCCAGTATATCAGTCTGCTGATGAACATGAAGAGATACCGTGAGTCTCTAAAGGAAAGCAACCTGCTGGCAGAAAGGGACAGTTCCGCCTATGTACTACACCTTAGAGCCGAAAGTATGGGGCAAGTCTATGACAACACAGAAATCATGCATGTGATAGATGCCTACCTGGACATACAGAAAAGATATCCCAATGATTACCTGTCTGCTGCCAAACTCGGCAACATCTATGTAGCAGGCCACCAGTATGAAGACGCCATAAACATAACGGAGAAATACCGTTCCATAGACTCCACCAACGTCCTTGTGAACCGCATCAATGCCCAAGCCTATTGCCTGAACAAAGATTACCCCAAAGCAATAGAAAGATATGAACAACTGTTACAGGAAAAAGACAGTTCTTTCCAAACCTGCTTCTACGCCGGAATCAGCTATTATGCCCTCGAAGACTTCTACCCAGCACACGACCTGCTGGAAAGGGCTCTTAAAGATGACAATACCAACATCAACGTTCTCTATTATCTGGGACGCGCCTGCTCCAAGACATCATGGAAAGAGGATGGAGTGACTTATCTGGAAACTGCCGTAAGCCTCGCCATGCCCAGCGACAGTGTCATGTCCCGCCTATATGTGGGGCTTGCGGACTGCTACAAGATGGCATTTCAATACACCGACCAGGCGAATACCCTTCTGACGCAATACGAAAAATACGACCGGCAGAAACACAAACTGCTCTACGACGCAGCCTTTATCTATTATTACTATCTGAAAGATGCGTCCAAAGCAGAGAGATACCTAACGGCCTACCTGAAAACCCGTCCGAAAAACAGCAAGGACAAAGTGCAGGAAGTAGATGCGGACGGAGTTCCCATCATCGGAGAAGACAACCGATACAATGCCGCCGAAAACTGGCTGAAGGACATCAGAGAAAAGCGCAAGAAAGAGGACTTCTTCAAGGGAAAGGTCGATACCGCCAGCGTAACCCCCATCAAATAGCCCAATGAAAACGTTTGCATAATATAATAAGGTACAGTAACGGAGAAAGATTAACTTTCTCCGTTATTTGTTTTAAATTAGCGCAAAAATTAACCGTAAAGTTACTATCATGAAAAAAGTATTCTTAATCTTGGGAACACTCTTACTCTCCCTCAGTACGTATGCAGCTATGAATGTGAACAAAATCGACCCTCCGTTTTGGTACACCGGCATGCAGAACCCGGAACTCCAGCTGATGGTCTATGGCGAAGGCATCGGCAACGCGGCAGTATCCGTCAATTATCCCGGCGTCTCATTGAGCAGCACCGTCAAGCTGGAAAGCAACAACTACCTCCTGGTCTATCTGAAACTGGACAAGGATGTAAAACCCGGCAAATTCAACCTCACCTTCACTGAAGGAAAAAAGAAACTCGTAAAGGAATATGAACTGAAGGCACGCAACAAGAAAGGTTGCGAACATAAAGGTTTCGACGCCTCCGACGCACTGTACCTGCTGATGCCCGACCGCTTTGCCAATGGCAACCCGGACAATGACCAGATTGCGGGCATGGCCGAGTACAAGATAGACCGCAATGACCCCAATGCACGCCACGGCGGTGACCTTGCCGGCATCGAACAACACCTGGACTACTTCTCCAACCTCGGCGTCACAGCCCTCTGGTTTACTCCGGTACTGGAAAACAACATGACCGGCGGTTCCTATCACGGCTATGCCACCACAGACTACTACAAGGTAGACCCGCGCTTCGGTACCAACGAAGAATACAAGCAACTGATTGAAAAAGCCCATGCACGCGGCATCAAAATCGTAATGGACATGATTTTCAACCACTGCGGCGTAGAGCATGTATGGATTAAGGACATGCCCTCCAAAGACTGGTTCAACAACCCCGACCACGAAAACAACTTCGTGCAGACTTCCTTCAAACTGACCCCGCACGTAGACCCTTATACTTCCCAGTACGATGCCGACCAGATGAACGACGGCTGGTTTGTACCTTCCATGCCCGACCTCAACCAGAAGAATCCTCACGTTTACCGCTACCTGGTACAGAACAGTTTCTGGTGGATTGAATTCGCCAACATCGACGGCATCCGCATGGACACTTACCCGTATGCCGACTATGATGCCATGAGCAACTGGATGAAAGAGCTCAACGAAGAATATCCCAACTACAACACCGTGGGCGAGACCTGGGTTACCGAACCCGCCTACACCGCCTGGTGGCAGAAGGATTCCAAGCTATCAGCCCCCAAGAACAGTAACCTCAAGACCGTCATGGACTTCAGCTTCTTTGACAAGATAAACACCGCCAAGAATGAACAGACCGAAACTTGGTTCAAGGGACTGGACCGCATATACAATAACTTCGTATACGACTTCCTCTACCCCAACCCCGCTTCCGTACTGGCATTCATCGAAAACCACGACACCGACCGCTTCCTGGGCGAAGGCAACAACCTTCCGATGCTGAAGCAAGCCTCTACCCTGCTGCTTACCACCCGCCGCATTCCGCAACTCTACTACGGAACGGAAGTCATGATGAATGGCGTGAAGAGCAAGAGCGACGGCTATGTCCGCAAGGACTTCCCCGGCGGATGGACCGGTGACGCAACAAACGCACTGACCCCAGCCGGACGTACCAAAATACAGAACGAGTGCTACGACTTCTACAAGACCATCCTGAACTGGCGTAAAGGAAACGATGTGATTGCCAAAGGCAGCATGGTGCAGTTCATGGTACAGAATGGTGTTTATGCCTACGCACGCCAGTACGAAGGCAAGACGATATTCGTGATGCTGAACGGTACAGATGCAGAGACCACCGTTCCTTTGAAATTCTACAAGGAAATCCTGAAAGACAGCAAGCAGGGAAAAGATATTCTTAGCGGCAAGGCCATCACCTTCGGTGAAGAGCTGAAGATGGGCCCCAGAGAATCATTAGTGATAGAATTATAACGCGCACTCCACACAGAGAGCTCATTCTTGCAAATCTCCCTTGCAGATAGCTTGCAGACACCTCGCCTGCCAGCCATCTGCAAGGGATTTTTAGTATGGAATAGGTGTCACGGGGATATGCTTTTCACCGGTCTCAAATATAGCTAATCTGTTAGTTCATAACGGTGAACACTTTGTTCCAGTATAGAGAAACAAAGTGTTCGGATATGTAGAAACAAAGTGTTCTTACGTATTGGAACGAAGTGTTTTTGCATATTGGAACAAAGTGTTCTCTTTATTGAAACAAACTGTTCAGTTAAGGGAAACAGACTGTTTTGTTAAAGGAAACAGACTGTTGTACACGTTGAAACATCCGCTTCTGAAATAACCGGCGAACTTAACCATCCCACAACACCGGCCTATATATAACAAGTCAGCCCTTGCAACATCAATATTGCAAGGGCTGACGCTATATTCGGATTATCTTTCGATTAGTCCAGTTGAGCCAATTTGTTCTCTGAACCAAGCACGTTGATGATTTTATGCTTGTACAGTTTTTCCATATTGTCACGAGCCGGACCCAGATACTTACGCGGGTCGAATTCTGCCGGTTTTTCAGCAAATGTCTTGCGGATAGCAGCTGTCATAGCCAGACGTGAGTCAGAGTCGATGTTGATTTTGCAAACAGCAGACTTGGCAGCCTTACGCAACTGCTCTTCGGGGATACCGATAGCAGCTTCCAGCTTACCACCATACTTGTTGATAGTATCAACTTCTTCCTGAGGAACTGAAGAAGAACCGTGAAGAACGATGGGGAATCCCGGAAGTTTCTCCATTACAGCATCCAGAACGGCAAATTCCAAAGGAGGAGGAACCAGACGACCGGTAGCAGGGTCAACGTGGCATTGTTCGGGTTTGAACTTGTATGCACCATGAGAAGTACCGATTGAGATAGCCAGTGAATCGCAACCTGTACGGGTAGCGAAGTCAATAACTTCTTCAGGATTAGTATATGTATGGTGTTCTGCAGAAACTTCATCTTCTACACCGGCCAATACACCGAGTTCGCCTTCTACAGTTACGTCGAACTGATGGGCATAGTCAACTACCTTCTTAGTCAGTGCAACGTTTTCTTCGTACGGAAGGTGTGAACCGTCAATCATTACTGAAGAGAAACCGGAGTCGATACAGCTCTTGCAAGTTTCGAATGTATCTCCGTGGTCAAGGTGAAGAACAATTTCAGGATGTTTGCAACCCAATTCCTTAGCGTACTCAACAGCACCCTGAGCCATGTAACGCAACAGCGTAGCGTTGGCATACTGACGGGCACCCTTAGATACCTGAAGAATAACCGGAGACTTTGTTTCAACTGCAGCCTTGATGATAGCCTGCATCTGTTCCATATTGTTGAAGTTGAATGCCGGAATAGCATATCCACCTTTGATAGCCTTAGCAAACATCTCTCTTGTGTTTACCAGTCCTAAATCTTTGTAATTAACCATTTTGTTTAAATTTTATTGTTAGTGAATTAAAATTCTACGCAAAAGTAATCATTATCCTTTAAAGTAAAGAACTTGACGGGAATAAAATATCCGGCTCATCCTACCAAATCCATTCTATTTTAAAGCTATTGGCTTCATTTAACAGATTATTGTAATCTCTATATTACAAACTCTTTGCATTTATCTCTGCCAGCCATACTTTTGCCATCTATACTTCTATCAACAAAAAAGCCGGAGAACATGTTTGCTCTCCGGCATCTGTTTACACATTATTATGTAATACTAATTTTTCAGATAGATGATGGTCGGCAAATGGTCACTGTAACCGTTCAGCCAAGTCCTGCCCCCATGCGTACGCAAGGGGGAACCTTTGTATTTGCCATCCTGCTGAATCAGATAATCGCGGATGAAAACTTCATTGTGATCATAGCGCAACCCTTTCTTAGCCTTCAGCAACGGTTTCGAAATGACAATCTGGTCAAACAAGTTCCACTTGCCCCGATAGAGCAATGTCCCCACTCCCTTGTCTTCCAGTGTCTCCCACCAGGGATTGTAGAATTCGCCTTTCTTCACCTGCTTCGGATATTTGCGCGCTCCCAGCACCTCCATGCTTTCGTCCATCGGGTCGTCATTCATATCCCCCATCACGATGAGCTTCAGCTTCTTGTCGCTACGCATCAGAGAGTCCTTCAAGGCCTTTACCTGCCTGGCTGCATGCACACGCACCGGTGACTTTGCCCCACGGGAGGGCCAGTGGTTCACTATCACGCAGACACGCTCTCCCGCCAGTTGTCCGTCCACAATCAAGAAGCCACGCGTCAAGTGCACCGTATCCCCCTCAAAAGGAGTGGAAAGCACCAACTTTGAGTGGGTAACGCTGAATTGCTTCGGGTCGTACAGCAAGGCACAGTCGATGCCCCGTCTGTCCGGTCCTTCATAATGCACGAACTCATAATTGGAAATGGCCGGCTGCTTCACGAGGTCTTCCAGCACCCGGCTGTTCTCTGCCTCTGCCACACCGATGAATGCCGGACCTTCCGGCACTAAATCACGCGAAAGGGACCCCAACACTTTGGAAAGGTTCTGCAGCTTGGACTCATACTTCTTTGCCGTCCATTGGTAACTGCCGTCGGGCAGGAACTCATAGTCATTCTTACCTGCATCATGAATCGTATCAAATAAGTTCTCAAGATTGTAGAACGCAACACTATACAGTTTCCGTTCCGCATTTTGTGCCCCCAGCGTTGCCACGCACAGCCAGAAAGAGCATAAGACAAGTAGTTTCCTCATAAATTCACAAGATTAAGTCCTGCAAAAATCAGAAATAAAATGCGATAAACCTACTAAATAAAAATAAATCTGAATTTATTTTGTAGAGTCTCCAACTTGCACTATCTTTGCGCTCTGAAAAGAAGACCATTACACTATTTATTACCAAAATAGTAACAGAATATAAATTTTTAAAAGAAAATATCAAAATGAAAAAAGGTATTCATCCTGAAAATTACCGTCCGGTAGTATTTAAAGATATGTCAAATGGTGATGTATTCTTGTCTCGTTCCACTTGCAACACGAAAGAGACTATCGAATTCGAAGGTGAAACTTATCCGCTGGTAAAGCTGGAAATCTCCAGCACTTCTCACCCGTTCTACACTGGTAAGTCCAAGCTGGTTGACACCGCCGGTCGTGTTGATAAGTTCATGAGCCGTTACGGTAACCGTAAGAAATAATCAGTTTCAAGCAAACTGAAAAAAGGGAGTCTTTCACTGAAAGGTTCCCTTTTTTGTTTCCGCCTCCCGCTGAGCGATAAATAGGGAATCTCCTATCACAGAATAGGGGAAAAAACAAGAAAGGGGAAAAACACTTTCCTATTTTTGTATCATCGAAACCGAAAACATACCATAATCATGAAACGACTCGCCACCCTATTCATCCTAACAATCCTTGTCACAACGGCAGGGTTTGCCAAACCCAAGCACAAGGACTTAAGCGGAAACATCGCCATCAAAGGAGAATTGACAAAAGAGTACCAGCAATCTCCCGCCGGTACCCCGGTCATTATCCGCCGGGTTGTCAAAATGAACAATCCCGGTGAAAACAGCGATAACATTTACTATGCCGTCGAAGTGAATGGCATACAAGAAACCATTCCTTCGGATGAGATGGGTATCATTGCCATATCCGCTCCGGAAACGGACCGGGAATTCTGGCAGCAAATATACCTGAAGAATCATCTTTACGAATATTTCAACGACCGCGGTTACAAGCACAAACTGCGCCAGGAAATCGACGAAGAATGCCTGGACTATCTCGATAAACTGAACGAGATAGCCTATCAGGACGACTACATAACCTCGTACGTGCAAGGAATATTCTCCAAACTGAATGCCACCACCATTGACAGCAATCGTGGAGAAAGCCTGAACATACGTATCATCCAGTCGTCCGAACCAGATGCCTTCATGCTTCCCAACGGCTCCATGGTTATCAGTACGGGCCTCCTCTGCACTCTTGATTCCGAAGACGAACTGGCCGCCGTCATCGCATGTGAGCTGGGACATTTCGTCCTCGACCATCAGGTAAACAACATTTACCGTGCCGAGCGGCGTGCCAAGCGTGCAGCTTTTTGGGCAGATGTCTTTGCCACTACCGCCAGCGCAGCCCTCGATGTGGCCTACTGGGACGATAATGAAGATGCTTATGCCGTCAGTCTGGTGGCAGATATCGGAGCCATCGCTTCCCTTTTGAGCATTCCGGCAACGGACCGGTTGGGGATGAAATACAAAACTTCCCAGGAAATCTCTTCAGACCGCCTTGCGCGCCAACTTCTGGCATTCAAGGGCTATAATCCCGACGGAATCGCATCGGCCCTCGGTAAAATTATAGGGTATTACAACCTGCACCAACGCAACAAGGACATTCCTCGCTACGGCAGCATCGGCGACCTGCAAAAGCGTATAGAAAAGGCCGGTGAATCCCATAGCCTGAGTGCCCGCCCCTACCTACGGACCACCAGCGATGTCGTTTCTTTCAACGCAAGTATGAACTACGCCAACAAGCGCTATAAGGAAACTGCCCGGCTGATACGCAAGAACATTGACAACAGACTAGCCACGGACAATGACTACATCATCCTGGTAAAAGCGGAAATGGCACTGTCTAATACGGAAGAAGTGAACAACCGCTGCCTCGCCATGCTTGATAAAGCCCAGGAGATGGCAGGAACAAGCCCCAATCTGGACATATATAAACAAAAAATACTATTATTGATGCGCATGAACAAACAAGCCCAAGCCGCTGATATACTGAAAGAATATATCACCTTGCTTTCGGCCTACGAAGGCCAGGGCATAGAAGGAACCGAAAAGGAATGGACCAATAAAGAGATAGGTTGGGCAAACCAAATGCTGGACAGGATAAGCAGAATATAGAGAAAGGAATAACTAAGAATGAAGAATGAAGAATTTGTCATGCGGCATCATTGCGCAGCCAAATTCTTCATTCTCAGTCATTTATTCAAACTACTGTTTGCGGAACGGCGGCTTCACAACCACAGCTTTCAGCTTACGTCCCCGCATGTCAATGCAGATTTCCGTACCGACTTTGCTGTACTCGGGTCTGATATACCCCATTCCGATACCAATCTTACGGGTAGGCGACATAGTTCCGGAGGTAACCACACCGATGGCAATACCGTCTGTACTATACAGCTCGTAACCATGACGGGGGATACCGCGGTCTATCATTTCAAATCCCACCAACTTACGGGTAGTGCCTTCCGCTTTCTGTTTTTCCAGCATCGGGCGATTGGTGAAGTTCTTTCCCTCCACAAACTTGGTAATCCATCCTAAACCCGCTTCAATGGGCGAAGTGGTGTCATCCAAATCATTGCCATACAAACAGAATCCCATTTCCAGACGAAGCGTATCGCGCGCACCCAGACCAACTGGCTTAATGCCGAACTCCGCGCCTGCCTCGAACACGGCATCCCAAATCTTCATGGCAGCCTCCGGATAGAAGTAAAGTTCAAAACCACCCGCGCCGGTATATCCGGTATTGGAGATAATGACATCCTTTTCTCCGGCAAACTCACCGTGGGTAAAAGTATAGTAAGGAAGGTCGGAAAGATTAATGGAAGTCAGCTTCTGCAAAGCCTGAATAGCCTTCGGTCCTTGCACAGCAAGCTGTGCCATGTGCTCGGAAGCATTTTCCAATTCAGCGCCTTCCGTGTTATGAGACACACACCAGTTCCAGTCTTTCTCAATGTTCGACGCATTCACGACAAGCAGGTATTTCTCCGGCTCATAATGATAGACCAGAAGGTCGTCCACAATGCCTCCATTTTCATTTGGGAAGCAGGTATACTGTACTTTCCCCGGTGTGAGGGCAGCTATGTTATTGGAAGTCACTTTCTGCAGAAAGTCCAAAGCATGGGGACCTTTCACCCAAAATTCTCCCATGTGTGAGACGTCGAATACACCGACACCCTGACATACTGTAAGATGCTCGTCAATGATGCCGGAATACTCGATAGGCATATTATATCCCGCAAACTCGTGCATCTTGGCACCCAGCGAGATGTGTTTTTCGGTAAACGGAGTGGTTTTCATGGAACTATTAGAGTTATGAGTTATGAATTATCTATTTGCTTGCTACGAGCTCGGCAATCTTGACGATGACGTTCATGGCTTTCTCCATGTTCTGGATAGGCACGAACTCATAGCGGCCGTGGAAGTTCAAGCCACCGGCAAAGATATTGGGACAAGGCAGGCCCTTGAAAGAGAGCTGGGCGCCGTCCGTACCTCCGCGAATGGCTTTTACACGAGGCTCTACACCTACCGCCTTCATGGCGGCAAAAGCGGTGTCGATGATATGCATCACCGGTTCAATCTGCTCGCGCATATTATAGTATTGGTCGCGAAGTTCCAGAGTAGCGGTACCCGGACCGTATTCTTCATTGATTTTTGCCACAAGACGTTCCATCTCCTTCTTGCGCTCTTCGAAGCGGGTGCGGTCGTGGTCACGGATAATGTAAGAGACTGTTGTCTGCTCCACCTCGCCGGTAATACCTATCAGATGATAGAAACCTTCGTAACCTTCGGTATGCTCCGGAGCCTCGTCAGCCGGAAGCATGGACATGAAACGGTTGGCAACGCGGATAGAGTTAATCATCTTATTCTTGGCATAGCCCGGATGCACATTCCGTCCCTTGAAGCTTATCTTGGCAGAGGCCGCATTGAAGTTCTCGAATTCAAGTTCACCCACTTCTCCGCCATCCATGGTATAGGCCCATTCGCAGCCGAACTGCGCTACATTGAACTTATGGGCACCCAGACCGATTTCCTCATCCGGATTAAAGCCGATACGGATTTTACCGTGCTTGATTTCGGGGTGCTCCTTCAGATATACCACCGCCGATACAATTTCGGCAATACCGGCTTTATCATCGGCACCAAGCAAGGTCTTGCCGTCGGTCACAATCAAATCTTCCCCTTGATGGTCGAGCAGTTCGGGGAACTGGGCAGGAGAAAGAACCACATTCTCTTCGGCGCAAAGAACAATGTCCTTACCGTCATAATTCTGCACGATACGCGGAGAAACATTCTTGCCACTCATATCGGGGCTTGTATCCATGTGGGCAATAAAGCCGATGACGGGCAACGGCTTGTCTGTATTGGCAGGAAGAGTGGCGAACAGATAACCATTTTCGTCCAACGTGATTTCTTCCAGACCCAAAGTTTCCAATTCTTCTTTCAGATACCGGGCAAACACCATTTGCCCCGGAGTACTCGGAGTAATCTCAGTCTCTTCACTGGACTGAGTATCGAAGCTTACGTACTTTAAAAAACGTTCTACTAAAGTCATGATGAATAATGATTAGTGATTAATGGTTAGTGATTAATGGTCAGTGATTAGTAATTGGCGAAAAGCATTATCCGAATGGCATTAATCATTAATCACTAATCATTAACCACTATTTTGTGCTGTAAAGATAAAAAAAGGGGCGTGAACTGCCAAGCAATTCACGCCTCTTTTTTATTTCTTAAGGACAAAATGTCAATCAAAAATGGCTGCTACCATCAAAACAATGCGTACATATCTTACACTTAGGCAATCCGATAGCCTCAACCAGAGTTTCCAACGTATTGAACTTCAAGGATGAAAGTCCGAAACGCTCGCGGATAACGTCCACCATCTTTTCGTATTCGGGTGAGCCGGTAGTGGCATACTTATCGAGATTCTTATTCTCGTCACCCTCCAGTTCCTTGATGACACGACGGGTAATCAGTTCCATGTCGCTTTTGGAAGCCGTGAATCCTACAAACGGGCAGCTATATATCAATGGAGGACAAGCAATCCGGATATGCACCTCCTTGGCACCATACTCATACAGCACCTTCACATTGTCGTGCAACTGGGTCCCCCGGACAATAGAGTCATCACAGAACAGCAGACGCTTACCCTCGAGCATGGCACGATTGGGAATCAGCTTCATCTTTGCCACCAGCGAACGCAATTCCTGCTTGCTGGGAGTAAAACTACGAGGCCAAGTCGGAGTATATTTGGAAATGGCACGATGATAAGGAACTCCTTTACCTTCGGCATACCCAAGCGCCATACCTACACCCGAATCAGGAATACCGCAGGCACAATCCACCTCTGACTTATCTGTCTGTGCCATCTTGAAACCGGAGGCAAAACGCACTTCCTCCACATTCTTACCTTCGTAGCAGGAAGTGGGGAAACCGTAATATACCCATAGGAAGGAACAAATCTGCATTCCCTCATCAGGCTTGCGCATCTGTTCCACACCATCGGCACGCAGGCGAACAATCTCTCCGGGTCCCAAATAACGGTCTATCTCATAACCAAGATTCGGAAAGCTGCTCGACTCACTTGTGGCGGCATACGCTCCGTCTTTCTTGCCAATCACAATCGGAGTACGTCCCCAGCGGTCGCGAGCGGCAATGATGCCGTCTTCCGTCAATAACAGCATGGAGCAGGAACCTTTGATATGCTTATACACATTTTCAATTCCTTCGACAAATGTCTTTCCTTGTATAATAAGGAGGGCGATAAGTTCCGTCTGATTGGTTTTGCCCGAACTGAGTTCGGCGAAGTGCATGTTTTGGGCCAACAGTTTTGTTTCCAGTTCTTGCAGATTTACTATTTTGGCTACCGTTACAATGGCAAAGCGACCGAGGTGGGAGTTAAGGATAAGGGGTTGAGGGTCTGTGTCACTGATGATTCCTATTCCGGAATTTCCTTTGAACTTATCCAGTTCATCCTCAAACTTCGTGCGGAAATAAGTGCTTTCCAGATTGTGAATGGAACGGGTAAACTGCTCCGTTTCTGCATCGTATGTAGCCAACCCACCACGTTTTGTCCCTAAATGTGAATTATAATCTGTGCCGTAGAACAAATCGGTCACACAGGCCCTTTGTGAGACTGTTCCGAAAAAACCTCCCATATAAGATTCTTTTTAATTAGTGTTAGTTTTGAAAAAGATTGTGCAAAAGTACAAAAAAGAATCTGACCGGAAAAGAAATTATGAATAATGTGCCTATTGAATAATTTGCCAATATTAATAATTTGCCAATGTGTCAATGTGCCAATATGCCAATTAAAAGAATGTACTCATTAATAATGTGTCAATGTGCCAATGCATTAATGCCAATGTGCCAATCAACCGGCAAAATGAGAGCGCAGCTAATTGGCATATTGGCAAATTGACTAATTATTTAAATTTCTTCATTTTCTTATCTGCCGGAGTAGCTTCGATTATGCTCATTGCAAAACCACCGCTACGGGCAAGTTTAGTAGAAATCTTTGTTTTGTTGGTTGCCAATCCTTTTTTTATCTGGTAGGAAGTAGGATTGGATTCATAATCGGCATCTTTTCCATCGGCATAAAGAGTGGCTACATATTGTTTCCCCGGATCCAAAAAGTCTAACGTGAAAGTTGCTGTACGGGCATTTTCATCGGTAATGCCCCCCACAAACCAATTATTAGTGCCTTTCGCCTTACGGGCTACGGTAATGTAATCTCCCGGTTCGGCTTCCAGATATTTGCTATCGTCCCAGTCCACTGCCACGTCTTTGATAAACTGGAAGGCATCCATGTGACGTTCATAGCTTTCGGGAAGATCGGCTGCCATCTGGAGCGGACTGTACAACGTCAGATAAAGAGCCAACTGTTTAGCCAGCGTAGTATGTACAAAACTATGCTCTCCCGTCAGAAAAGAGAGTTGCGTATCGAAGATACCCGGAGTGTAGTCCATCGGGCCGCCAATCTGTCGGGTAAAAGGAAGCAGTGTGGTATGGAAAGGTTTGCTGCCGCCAAATGCTTCGTATTCGGTACCACGGGCAGATTCATTACCGATAAGATTCG
>ENA-OPBO01000896-OPBO01000896.1-human-gut-metagenome-genome-assembly--contig:-NODE-896-length-23326-cov-2.623910_pt1 | contig 23326 bp, 16 predicted proteins | sample MGYA00241071_ERZ501458 | MGnify/ENA primary metagenome ERZ501458 (study PRJEB25962, sample SAMEA2042509) | human gut metagenome | biome: human gut; feature: human-associated habitat; material: faeces... | reverse complement strand
CCTACATCCGTATGACCCCATTGAGCGATATCCAACCCCTGATCCCGAAGCTTTTGGCGGAATGTATCAGTACGCCCCGATGCAGACCATCATCAAAGCCGTGCTCAATATCGGTACAATCATCGTATTTTTCATGGCTGCCGAATGGCTGAAGTTAGAAGATACTTCAATCAAACGCGGTGAATTTTATATTATGACCCTCTCTACCCTGTTGGGTATGTACCTGATGATTTCTGCCGGACACTTCTTGATGTTCTTCATCGGGCTTGAAACAGCCAGTATCCCAATGGCAGCATTGGTTGCTTTCGACAAATATCGTCATCACTCTGCCGAAGCCGGAGCCAAATACATACTGACAGCTTTATTCTCAAGCGCCTTGCTGCTGTTCGGCCTGTCCATGATTTACGGTAGTTGTGGTACACTTTACTTCAACGACCTGCCTGCCCACATCGACGGCAATATGCTGCAAATAATGGCATTCGTATTTTTCTTCACCGGTATGGGATTCAAACTGTCACTGGTTCCTTTCCATTTGTGGACAGCTGATGTGTACGAAGGTGCACCGAGTGTGGTCACAGCCTATCTGAGTGTTATTTCCAAAGGTTCGGCTGCCTTCGTTTTACTGACGGTACTCATTAAGGTATTTGCTCCGATGATTGCCGACTGGCAGGAGGTTCTCTACTGGGTTACGATTGCTTCCATCACATTGGCTAACTTATTTGCCATCCGCCAACAAAATCTAAAACGGTTGATGGCCTTCTCCAGTATATCACAAGCAGGATACATTATGTTAGGTGTGATCGGTGGTACTGCTGACGGAATGTCATCACTGGTCTATTATGTACTGGTTTATGCCGTAGCCAATTTAGGAGTATTTGCCGTTATTACCATCGTGGCACTACGCAGCCATAAGTTCACGCTCGAAGAGTATGCAGGACTTTATAAAACCAATCCGAAATTAGCATTTGTGATGACCCTATCCCTATTCTCACTGGCCGGTATTCCGCCATTTGCAGGGTTCTTTTCCAAATTCTTTATCTTCATGTCTGCGTTCCAGGCAGGTTTCCACTTACTGGTATTTATCGCTTTGGTCAATACGGTCATCTCATTATACTACTACCTTCTGATAGTAAAGGCAATGTACATTACTCCTTCAGATGATCCGATACCGACATTCCGCAGCGATAACTGTACACGGATAGGGCTGGCCATCTGTGTACTCGGTATAGTAGGTTTAGGAATTGCAAGTATTGTTTATCAGACGATAGACAAATTCGCGTTCGGATTATAAATAGTGATAAACGGATTAGCAACAAGTGATTAGTTAGTAGTGGGATGCGTTTTCATGCCACATGATACTAATCACTTGTTGCTAATCCGTTTATCACTATTTTAACATACCACCGGTAAAATAAACCAGAAACAGGAACCTTCTCCCTCTTTAGAATCCACTCCTATTTCACCTCCTAACTGTTCAATGATGCTCCGGCAAATGGACAATCCCAATCCTGTACCATGAATAAATGAATTCAACTTAACAAAACGATCGAATATCTGTAGCCGGGCTCTTTCTGCGATACCGATACCCGTATCGGATACATAAAAACGAAATCTGTTATCCGCTAATTGTTCGTATCCGACTCTAATGCTTCCATGAGAAGTAAACTTAATAGCATTATTTACAAAGTTAGAAATAACCTGATGTATCCGGTTACGATCACACATAATAAAACACTCCGGCAGATGTTTGTCGAATATCAGTTCTACCCCTTCGGGCACCTTTCCTTGCATACTACGTACCAAGTCCTCACACAGTAAATTGACATCCATCTCACTGATACTAAATTCAAAAGTACCAGCCTCTATCTTAGATAAATCAAGAATATCAGATATCAATTGCAGCAACAGTTCATTGTTTTCTTCCACAATATCCATGTATTGCTTCCGTTCGTCCATATCCTCCGTCTCTGCCAGCAATCCGGAAAATCCTACAATTGCATTCAATGGTGTACGTATTTCATGACTCATATTTGCCAAGAAAGCGCTTTTCAAGCGGTCGGCTTCTTCCGCTCTTTCTTTTGCATCAATCAGTTTAGCTTCAATTTCTTTCAATTCGGTTATATCATAATTGATGCCGATAAGTTCTATCATCCCCGCCTCAGGAGCAAAATGAGACAACATTATATTCATCCGCACCCAGTTCCATTCCGATAATACATCCCCATTTTCGGTTTCCGCCATTTCCGATTTCGTCTTATGAATACGTACTTCTTTGCGGAAACTCCCGATACGTCCGGTCTGAACCTCCTGATAGAAATCAAGAACCTCTTTACGATCATCGGGATGCATCTTACCATACACACCAACGACATCGGATAATGGAGTATCTTCCTCCTCTCCCATATTTTTGAACCATTGCTTGATAGCATACCCCTGCCTGTCAAGAAGATTAAGTTTGGCATATCCTACCTTCGCATAGTCGGAAATCAAAAGAAAAAAATTCTCAAAGTCTTGTATCTTATTGATAGCATCCAAGCGTTCCGTATTGTCTATATTCAGAAAAATATGCCCTAAGAAATTACCTGCTCCATCACAAAGCCGGCTTACTTTAGAATAAAGTGCTATATATCCTTTTTTCTTCGAATCATAATATCCTTCAATACCGGAGAAAGGATAATTCATGCCGAAATCCAATGACTCTTCATACTGCATCCGTTCCTTTACATCCTCAGGTACATTAGGATTCTGATAAACATTGACACCTAATACATCCTTTTTCTCACGAACTCCGAATATATCCATATCTTTATTATTGATATCGATCATAAAGCCATTCTGGTCATAGATTTCTATCCCCACGGGTATATTGGTAAAAATATTACGGAAAAGCTTTTCATTACGGTCGAGTGCCCGGTGAGCCAACTGGGTCTCTGTGATATCGACAAAGAGTGCAACAACCTCATCCTTTTCCGGAGAATAAACAATACAACGGCTGTTTTTCCCGGAAGCGGGGAAAGGCACTTCAAGTTCCTTATAGCAATTTTCATCTATAATATCGGAGATATAATTGAGATTTCCCATATAATTGAATCCCAACTCACTGGCACATTTTCCAACATATCTTTCACGCGGAATACCGATTATATCAGCAAACATCTGGTTAGCATCAGTAAGAAGATAATCAACTGGAACTCCCGCACTATCACGCAGAATACTCATATGAATATATCCTATAGGCATGTAGCGGAATAGATTACGGAGAAAAGTCCGTTCATGCTCGGACGCATCCTTAGCCACGCGCAATTCAGTACAAATACTGATAATATCGGCCAAAGAAGAGAGCCATTGACAATCATCATTACTCCAAGAGTGACTGTGTTTCACCAAGTCAACGCCCAAATATCCCCGAACTCTATCTCCCGACTTGAGAGGAACGACAAGCAACGACTTAATGTTCTGTTTACTAAGAATATCATACTCTGCAGATGCTTTCTCTTTCAACTCGTCAGGACTATTAAGAACAATGGGCTGGCCTAAAAGTATCCTCTCTGTCCACCATGGAAGACTCCCTGCCGGAATATTCTGTAATATGTCGATTTCCGGTTCTACTCCCTCGGCCAACACTTCAAAGATACAACTATGATGTTCACACTTTTCATCGTATTCAAAGATATAAGCACGTCCACCTTGAAAAAATTGGAGAATATCGTTTAATATGCTATTGATTCCAGAAGTGATATCTTTATCCTGTATAAAGCGATAAAGAGACTGAGAGATTGAATTTTGGCGGGATAATTGTTCGTTCACGCGAACCGCTAAACGCTCTGTCGTGTCTTTCTCCGCTCCTTCTACACGCCGGAGATATCCAAAAGCGACCGGTTCCCCTACTTCGTTCTCTCTTTTATCCCCTAAATGTGAGTGAACCCAAATCTCCTTCCCATTAATAACAAACGGATACGTTTGATCATATGTATTCATATAAGACAGAGAAGCAAACTCGCGCTTAATACGTTCACGATAATCCGGACGAATAAGAAGACAAAGCGAATCGAAAGTCAATTCTTCCTCTTTGTCAAACCCCAACAGATCATTAATATATTCGGAACAACGAAAACTGCGGGTTGTAAAATTTGCTTCCCACCACCCTACCTGTGCTAAAAAAGACATTTCACACAAGCGTACGTAATCGCTATTATCACAATGGGTAATTACCATAAATATCATTTTTCATTTGTAGCAACAAAAATAGATAATTAATATTGCAAAGTGCTATATTCGAAACAATATTATATATACAAATGAAAACTGGAGAATTTACGACCCGTAAACCCTCCAGTTTTAATAAATAGAGACAAGTTTAAATTACTTTTTCACAATGATTTAGAAATTATATTTTGTCCAGCCAAATACACTTGTATCAGCTCCCGTATTACTGCCGGCCTCATTCAAGACAGCTTCACCATTCAGCTTCTTACCGGTCAGTTGAAGCGAGTTCGTAATGCTGATAGTAGATGCGGCATTACCTGCACCTTTTCCATCATTCATGTCTACCAGATCGATAGCACCGCCCGTACCTTTCACCAGTGCATTCTTGATGGTTGCCTTGGCACCACGGCGAATCTTGATAACATCCTGCATGCGGTCTACATTGTCTGTCGTATTAGCAGCATTGTTCACAATGGTCATGCCGTCTACAACAAAATCCGACTGACGCAGGTGATTCGGATAGAGTCCGTCAAAGTTTCCATCCGCTTCAATGCCGCGCGGATCAGCTTCTGTACTGGTATAATCACTTTCCCAAATACCATAGCAGTTGCTCAATGTTCCGCAATATCCCTGGGTAAAATCAAACATATCGTCATCGGGATTTACAGCAAGCAGATTCTTCACGTTCACTGTACCTCCAAAAAATTCGATGGCATCATCGGCACTTTCCAAAACATAAATATTTTCAATTGTCGTACCGTTTCCTACTCCATTCAAGGTAAGGCCGTTGTGTTCAATGTCCTGTGTAGAGCGTGCACCGGCATAACAGATCGAAACATAAGTCATCACACCCGAGTTGTCGGCAGCATTGTTACCTCCATAAGGATATTTATTATTGATCTCGGCCAAAGCCGTATTACTTTTGTCTTCCTTATCACCCGAAATAGGAGCTTTACCATTGATGATGATACCTCCCCAGTGACCGGACTTGGCATTATCCTCATCGGCAGTGAAAATAATCGGTTCATCTTTCGTTCCATTAGCATAGATTTTTCCACCTTGCGCTACAAGAAGATAATTACTAAACCCTTGGCGAGCTTTAATCGTAGTACCAGCAGGAATCGTCAGTTCTCCTCCATTTTCAATCACTACAATACCACTCAGGATATATTCCTTTGCTTCGAGAGTTTCTTTTCCTGTTAATGAGCCGGTCAGCGTATTACCGTTGAAAACGATACTGCTTCCATCACCACCATTGCCATCACCTTCATTATCATCACCACATGAAGTCAATGCTAAGGCTGATACCATTGCGGTACAGACCATGAAATTCAAAAATAATCTTTTCATTTTCCTTAAAATAAATTAGTTAGTAATAATCTTATTCGAATGTCCGCTTTTAGAATGTACACGACACTCCCAGACTGATGCTTATTCCCTTTTTATAATCGCTTAATACTATCTCCCGTCCGTTATCGTCTGCCTTACGACTCAATTTATGTGCCGGATTGAGCAAGTTACGGGCTTTCAGATTAAGCGAGATATACTTATTCAATTTAGCCTGTGAGACAAAGTCGAGAGTCGCAATACTATGTTCCATGATATCCTGATAACCCTGCGTCCCGATTGTGTAAATTTTATCACTGACATAATTGAAAACCAGAGTATTGATAAAGCTACGATCTCCACTCGTATAATTGTGTGAAATATCAAAATTGACAATCCACGGTGCCGCACCTTCCAACTGCGAACCGGTAGTGACTGTAGCTCCCGGCACTTTAGCATGGGTATAGATGTACGAGCCATTAAAGCCGACAGAAAGACGATTCATACCCGACGTACCCTTCCCTGCCGGACGGGTAAAGAGATTCTTACGTACTTCCAGTTCTACTCCCGCTACCGTAGCATGATCTGAAATATTTTCATACGACAGATAATTACCGGCACTGGCAACCTCAATGCGTGAAATAGGATTTTTTATATACTTATAAAAGGCGGTCAGCGAAACAAGTTCTGTCGGAGTAGGATTGAAATCCCACTTCAAATCAAGGTTATAGTTATCGGATGGTTGTAACTTTTCATTACCCTGGCTATTAAAGTTCACTCCAACATAGCGATAGGGAGAAATTTCTTTGGGTTGCGGTAAGGTGTATGTTTTGCTGGCTCCCAAGCGGAAGGCCTGTTTGGAGGTAAGGTTGTATTTCAGATTCAGACTGGGTAGGAAATAGTTCTTACCGATCTTCCCACTACCCTTTTCTCCCCCTTTGTTCACATCATAATCCACACAAATGTCCACACGATCGTATTTAACACCCAAATTCAGGATCCATGCGGCATCAAACTGATAAACAGCTTCCACATAGGCAGAATGAATATCTTTCTTCACCGTATATTTGTCAACATTACGTTGAATCTCAAACCAGCCGTTTTTCAGATTCTCCTGATTGTAATAACTATCCAGTGAAAAATCCTCCAACCGGAAAACAGAACTGTGTGCAACCGTCATATTATATTCCGTAGCTTCAAAATCATCATTCACAAAGCGTCCGTTATACCCGATGCGGATATTGGATATCTCCTCCTGATCATCCGCCAGACGGTAAGTTAAACCGGCTTTTACATTCAAATCATTTTCATTCAGTTCGGAGAAGTAACGCTGTTGGGAATTACCTTCGAGCAAGGTATATCCTTCGGCTGCCTTACGCAGATTATTGATACGCCGATCCGGTTCCGAACCTTTTACGACGTTGTACGAAACCCCCGCATCAAAACTCAGCGTTTTGGTCAGCCCCCAATTAGTCATCAACTGATTGACAAGTAACCAATTATCATTAGCCTGCTGACGACGGGTAAATCCCATGTTATCGTAATCATCATTGAATTTTCCCGAGTCCATCCCGTCATAGTCGCCTACCGACTGCACATTATCGTGTACCATCATAAAATTATAGCTTAGATGGTGACGGTTGCGGTAATCATAATCCAGATTAGCAAGAGCCAGTTGACTGATTTTCTGCTCATAAACCTTTCCTGTCTGGTCTTTATAGATAGTTCCGTTCGTAGTTGTATTGCGCAAAACCTCTTCGGCATATTGATATTCCGTATTGTGTGCGGCTACAAGAAAAAATGAAAGAGCATCTTTTTGCGGTCCCACATAAAACCTTTTTCCACCGGAAACCCCGTAGTTGCGGTTTATCTGTAAGTCATGCTCAGACGGATCCAGACTGTTCTTAAAATTATAATTGTTCTCCATGCCGGGTTGTGTCTTGTCAGCAATCCCCAGAAGATTGACTCCATCCATCTTAAGAAAGTCTGTCGTCAGAGTCTGTGTATTGAATCCTCCGGAAACCCCGATATTGAAATGTCCGCCACCAATCAACTCTTTTGAAGTTATGTCGATATTGGCACCACCCACATCGCTGCTACCACCGGCATTAAAGGCTTTATTCACGCCGACTGTCTGGATAATATCCGTAGAAAAAAAGTCAAGAGAGATGTTTTTATATTCCGGGTCCTCCGAAGGAATAGGAAAACCATTAAAAGTAGTGGCATTGTAACGATCGCCCAATCCGCGCACAAAGACGTTTTTCACACCTTCCTGTTTAGATACTCCAGCCACTTTGGATACTGCTCCTTCCGCATCGCTCACCCCTTTACGCGAAAGTTCTTTTACCCCTACGGCTTGCACGGCAATCACCGCTTTTTGCTGTTCCAACAGAAGCATATTTTCATTCTCACGGTTCTTTTTGGCCACTACCACTACATCGGCAAGCTCCTGTGCATCTGTTTCCAGCTCCAAATTCAAAATAACCAAATTCCCATTCTCTACACGGACTTTACGACGAACTTCGGTTTTATAACCTACATATTTTACTTCGATATCATACATCCCTTCAAGAACTCCCACACCATTAAGCTCAAAATTACCATCCAAGTCGGTAACAGCTCCTGCTTGAGTTCCAACAAGGCGTATCGTTGCACCTATCAGAGGTTCTTTGGATAATTTGTCTTTTACAGCACCTTTAATTTTAATATTGGCAGCCATCGCTATAGGAGTATATAAGGCGATAAACAAGACTGCAAGGAATAGTTTTACAAGAAATAGTTTTTTCATCGAACTTTGCTATGCGTTTTTATTACGGGTGCAAAGTTAGAGGGGGACGATTACGGAAGTAATACGACTAAAATACAAGAAGTTTAAATTTGTGTTTCGATATTGTTACTGATAAACAATGTATCAATGAACCGACGTGTTTATATGCCAATCAGTCATGCTATTACTCATCACCAAAGCGCTCCATCACCTCCAGGCACATACGTCCATTATGGTAAGGGCATTTCCAGAAACCGGCCTTATCATCCGTGCGATTCACTGTATCATCGGCACGAATACTCCAATACCATTCACCGTTTTCCCTGTCGATAAGGCGAGATTTGATAAACTCCCAGCAAGCAGTAGCTTTTTGCAAGGCTTCTTTGTCCTCAAAATACTGATAAATATTCATATAACCCACTACGGTTTCTGCCTGTACCCACCAATGACGATCAGCATCCAAATGCCCCGTAACAAGATTCTTTTCATAAATCATCCCCCTTTCCGGTGTAAACCCTTCACCAGCAGCAATAGCTATCCGCCTTATAATAGGTTCCACTTTTGCCAGTATATCTGCCTCCCCTAATTCCAAAGCAGCTTCGTGAAGAAGCCAGGATGCTTCGATATCATGTCCGTAAGAGACAATAGGATATTTACTATTCCAATCATCATCAAAAAACAACCGTAGATGGAAAGTCTTCCTATCTAATATTTTATCTGTAAAAAGCGTAATAAGATTACGCAACTGATGTCGTAATCGCTCATCTTTCCACACTCGATAAAGATTGGTATATGGTTCCAAAATATGCAGATGTGTATTCATCGTTTTGCGTTCGTTAGCATCTTTTTCACTAAGGCGCATATCCTCTATTTCTCCCCACTGACAAGTAAGTGCCTCACAATAGCCATTTTTAAAACGGTCAAAACTATGTTCTTCGATACTTTCAAAAAGCAAAACTGCATACTCAAGAGCCTCTTTGTCTGTTGTGGCACGATAATATTCACTTAATCCGTAAATGGCAAAACCGATAGCGTAAATCTGTTTTTTGGTATCGAGCGGTTCCCCCTTGTAGGTAAGACTCCAATAAACGCCCCCAAACTTTCTATCATAGAAAAGATCAACGATATATTCTTTGGCACGCGTAGCTATTGCAAGATGTTCCGGACGCTTCAATAAACGATAGGCAGCAGAAAACGTCCACAAAATACGAGCATTAAGAATAGCTCCTTTTTCAGCTTCGGGCACTAATTCCTCCTTACCGGTAATACAGCCATAAAAACCACCGTATTGCTCGTCTACCATCCGTTCCATCCAATATGGTAGAATATTGGTAGTAAGTACTTCTTGCATTTCCTGTGTTAATATAGATATCGATTTCATTTTTACTCTTTCCTTTTCTTCTCTAATTCAGTGGTAATTACTTTCATTTTTTTCTCACTCAACGGATACATACTGATAAATAAAACACTCAGTATCGTACCTATCGCAGGGAGAAAACTCAAAAACATCTTGATGCCATGAATGGTCTCCTCGCTTTGTACGACATTGGCTTGAAACCCAAAATAAGCCAATAGCCAACCCGTAACGGCCGTACCGATAGCCCAACCGAACTTCTGACTCATGGAAGAGGACGAGAATACCAATCCGGTGGCCCGGTTCCCTGTTTTGAGTTCTGAATAATCGGCGCAATCGGCATACATCGACCATAACAAAGGAAAGATACTTCCCGCACAAATACTAATTAGTATTTGGAAAGCAAATATAAGAGCAATATCACCCTTATCAAACCAATAAAAGATAATACTCAGCACAGTTGCAATCATCATTGCCCCCATATAAGTAGCCTTTTTCCCTATACGATTGCTGACCGGAGCCGCAAGGATCACTCCTATTATATTGGCGGCCTGTCCCACAGCCAAATAGATTCCACTCAATACAAATGAAACTCCGAAAAATGAAATCACAGAATACTCTTCTTCCACCACAAAATATTTGAAATAATAAACAGTCGCCCCATCCCGGATAGAGTTGAATATCAGAGCAGCAATACCCGCCCCCAGTAAAATCCACCAAGGTTTGTTGTGAAGCAAGTCTTTCAAATCCTCCTTCAGCGGACTCTGCTTCTCCCTAATAGGCTTCACTCTTTCGCGAGTCCATGCAAAGCATCCATAAAACAATGCGGCACACATCACTGCTATTATCACAACTCCCATCATCCAACCATACTGCTCACTATGTCCCTGCTTGAAATAATTCACCATAGGCATAAACAGTAATAAGGCAACAAAACTACCGATATAAGCAAACGTCATGCGATAAGTGGAAAGCGTGTTCCGCTCTTTCGGCTCAGGACTCATCACCCCCAACAAGGAAGCATAGGGTACATTAATAGCAGAATAAACCATCATCATCAATGAATAGGTTATATATGCATATACCAACTTACCCGTATCATTCAAGTCCGGAGTGGTAAATGTCAATATACCGATCAGTGCAAACGGAACCGCCAAAAACAACAGATAAGGACGGAACTTCCCCCAACGAGAATGAGTACGGTCAGCAATCACTCCTACAATCGGGTCAAAGGCCGAATCCCATACACGGGTAATAAGAAACATCGTACCGACCATTGCCGCTGGAAGTCCGAACACATCAGTATAGAATATCATCAAATAGGAACCGAATAACTTCCAAAACATGGAAGATGCCATATCACCAAAGCCATAACCTATTTTTTCTTTAAGTTTCATCATAACAAACTAAATGTAAGATAAGAAATCATATATAAAATTTTCGAATAGACGATTTACGATCTGCTCACTTCACATGTACTACTATCAAAAATTCATCTTTCTATTTGATAGTGCTCGAATTCATCACAGTATTTATCTCGATACGTCCCTTTAGATAAGGATTCGTCTTTTCGTCCAGCAATTTAACTACTTTATCTTTAAATATACTCATAGCCAATACTTTTTTATTTAGCACTCAAATTATCCTTTCATCTTCACACTGTGTTGTTTCTCTTTCCTGTACACTATTTTTAGGGAAGTAAAAAACGACATTGCAAATTTAGTGTAGTTAAAACAAAGTATTTGATACTATTTTATCATTTCATCATACTATTCTTTTCATAAGAATGTCTCTTCTGTATATTTTCTGCCCCTTCCATCGGCTTCACCTTTTTGCTTCAATGCTTTGTTCACCGGCGATACAGGGTGAAGGGCCGTTGTTGATTTCCGATCTCTGTGCAAATGTCTCCCAAGTACCGGGCATACATGCGGTGAGCACCGAGCATACGGATCATGAACACCGAGCATACGGGTCGTAAGCACCGGGCATACGGGCGGTGAGCACAGTAGCCGGAAAAACAAGACGTGCCTTCACCCTGTATCACCGATGGATAGGGAATTTGATTAAAGAAGGTGAAATCGGTGAAGGGGATAAATCCTATGTGAATAATATATCCCGATGGGCAAAATCGTCCCTTAGGAGAAGTTTCAAAATGAAATGACCCGGTCAACCGGAACAATAGGTACCAAGTTATTTCTTAAGCATTACTGAATAAATAGAAAGATTATTCGAGTATATTGTTCCTGAAAACGTATATCTTTGTTTCCATAAATGGTATATAAACCCAATAAATAGAATTATGATAGCACCTGTTTATTCAGCCGACAATGACAGATACAAGAATGGTATGAAATACCGTCGTTGCGGAAAAAGCGGCATTATGCTTCCAGAAATTTCACTGGGGTTATGGCATAATTTCGGAGATGTAGACACATTTTCAAATAGCCAACGAATGGCTCATTATGCCTTTGACAAAGGAATCACCCACTTCGACCTGGCAAATAATTACGGTCCGTCTTATGGCTCGGCAGAAGAAACCTTCGGAGAAATTATGAAAAAGTCATTCATGCCTTACCGCGACGAACTATTTATCTCCACCAAAGCCGGACATGATATGTGGCCCGGTCCTTACGGTGAATGGGGATCACGAAAATACTTGATGGCAAGCCTCAACCAAAGCCTGAGACGTATGAACCTTGAATATGTGGATATCTTCTATTCACATCGTTATGATCCGATTACTCCACTTGAAGAAACGCTTCAAACATTAGCAGATATCGTCCGCCAAGGAAAAGCATTGTATGTAGGCATATCCAAATACCCGAAAGAGGCTGCAGAATTTGCTTACAAATATTTAGAAGAGAGAGATGTACATTGCCTGCTCTATCAAGGAAGATATAATCTGTTCAACCGCGAACCGGAAGAAGAGGGCATTCTGCAACAAGCCAAAGAAAACGGTACGGGATTCATCGCTTTCTCTCCATTAGCACAAGGATTGTTGACCAACCGGTACATTAACGGAATTCCGGAAGATTCCCGGATTGCCCGTGGAGGTTTTCTTAAAAAAGAACAGTTGACAGAAGAAGTATTATGCAAGATCAAAACTCTGAATGAAATAGCCGAACAACGGGGACAAACTTTGGCTGAAATGGCATTAGCATGGGTACTAAAAGACGATTTAGTAACTTCAGTCATTATCGGCGCAAGCTCGGTCGGACAATTAGAAGATAATCTGAAAGCAATAAACAATACTTCGTTTACGGAAGAAGAGAGGAGAATCATCAGTGATTAACAGTTTAGTGATAAGTGATTAGTAGCTACGCGCTATGTTCCGAATGATACTAATCACTTATCGCTAAATCACTTTCTTCTTCTTTCTATAATTTTCCCGAAATTCTTTAGGTGAACACTCTTTCTTTTTTTTGAATATCCGATTAAAATTAGAAAGGTTATTGAAACCGCAATCATAACAGATTTCAGCCACTGACATAGTAGAATCCACCAATAACCGGGACGCAAAACCAAGGCGTATATCGATAAGATAGTCAGACAAGTTTTTTCCGGTACGCAGTTTAAAGAAGCGGCTAAAAGAAACGGCAGTCATACCCACCATGTCCGCCAACTGATTCAAGCGGATCTCCTCTTTATAGTGTAAATTGATATATTCCTGTATCTTCTGTACCCGCCGGCTGTCAGAATGAATATCGATCTTTGCAAATGAAGAACTGGATAATGTACGGGCCTCTTCTTCGAAAAGAGAAAGTTCATAAAGAATGGTCATAAACTTCAGTACGGCATAAAATCCCTGGTTCTCGGAAGCCAGTGTATCGAGCATGGAATATACCTTCAATATGGCAGACATAGGAAAGCAAAGTCCTTTCTGAGCGCGCTCCAGCATCCGGCGAATCGAATCAAACTGATTCTTATGAATGAAGCTTTTGAAAAAAAGATCAGAAGAAAACTGAATCGTAATCTCCCGTATCTCTTTTGAGTTACATTCATTCTGCTCCCAAACATGTTCCAGATCTTTACCCGTAATCAATACCAGATCATATTCTCCGATTACTTCAGCTGAATCGCCAACAATACGCCTCACACCGGCAGCTTTCTCACAAAAGTTCAATTCAAACTCTGCATGATTATGAATAGGATACGTAAACTCCGTTTTATGCCGCTCGGCAATATAAAAGCAATCCTTATCAGATAGTGGGGTTATTTCACGGATGATATGATTCTGTTGTGCATTCATAGCTAATAAAGTATTATCAGCCACAAATATAAAACACTTTTCTTAGTTTCTCTTACTTAACTCCCTAAAATCTTCACCTGTAGGATTCTGAAACACATGTAAATCAAATTCCGGAATAATGGCAAGAACATGATCGAAGACATCGGCCTGTACCCCTTCATAAGGTACCCAAGCTTTAATTGCAGAAAAGAAATAAAGTTCGAGAGGAATACCTTGCTCGGTAGGCTGCAACTGACGTACCATACAAGTAAGATCCTGATTCACCGTAGGCAGACTCTTCAAATAATTCGTCAGATAAGCCCGAAATACCCCTAAATTCGTCTGACGACGCCCATTCACTAAAATGGAATTGTCTATTCCATGTTCTTTATTATAATCCTCTATTACCTTTTCCGTCTCCTCAATGTAATCTTTCAATAACTGTATTTTCTTGTATTTAGCAAGCATTTCCGGGGTACAAAACTTCACGCTGTTCATATCGATTCTGATAGAACGTTTGATACGACGTCCTCCGGACTCTTGCATGCCGCGCCAATTCTGAAAAGAATCGCTGACAAGGGCATAAGGAGGAATGGTAGTAATAGTATTGTCCCAATTCCGTACCTTCACCGTATTCAAAGTCACTTCAATCACCGTACCATCAGCACCATATTTCGGCATCTGGATCCAATCGCCTACCCGTAACATATTATTAGCCGAGAGTTGAATACCGGAGACAAAGCCCATAATACTATCTTTAAATACCAACATCAAGACAGCAGCCGAAGCACCCAGACCGGTAAGCAAAACCATCGGTGACTTATCAATCAAAATACTGACAATAATTATACCGCCAATAAAGAAAAGGATAACTTGCACCGTCTGCAACAAACCTTTCAGAGGACGGTCGCGAAACTGCTCTTTCTCACTATATACATGAAAAAGCGCAGTCAATAAAGAACTGATAAACTTCAGAAATACAGCAATGATATAAATCATGCAAATACGCTGTATGAAACTTAACAGCCCCAAATTGGATATCGCCAACGGCAACAATATATATAGCACAATCGGCGCTACTAAATGACTGACATGAGTCAGCACTTTACGGTCGAAAACAATATCATCCCACGTCGCCTTGGTCTTTTTCACAAGTCTGGCAACAGCTGTCAGAATAATATGACGACAAATAGCATCTCCCAGAAAAGCAATTGCAAGAATTACAACTAAAATAATGCCACTCGTTAAATCATCAGCCCACGACTGACTAAATCCCCACGACAGGAGAATTTCATTAATAAAGCCTGTAACTTGTTCCATTAAACTGTTTTTCAGTTGCTGTTTTAATAAGGCAACAGCAAAACGCCTTGTTTATCATTCATCCTTTCTCAAGGAATTCTCTTACATCATCACGCAACCATTGATGAAGATACAGCGCTTTGTAAGCACTGTTTTTCTTCAGCATAATCTCCACATTTATCTGGCTGTTCTGATAACAAGTCAGTTCATTGCGGAATTGTTCATCATGTTCGGCCAATTTCTTTATTTCCTGTTCCCGCTCTCTGCGCAAAGCAGTACAAACCGGTATCAAAAGTTTCATTACCACATTATCCATAATATGATGCCCTTGAATATACAAATATGTGGTTTCCGGTACCAACCCCAACTTCTCAAGTTCAGTGCCCAAAGCATCCACCTGACTGATATAATACGGGAAACGCGTTTCCAGTTCAGACAATTTAGCCGACACCACCCTTTGCATGGCTTCCAAACTTCGCTCCGGATGCCGCAAGCTTACATCCATCAAACGAATATATGAATTAAAATCACTCATTGGAAAGGTATGCGTATCATGTTGCCTGTAAAACCATACATTCCATAGAAAAAGAGGATAAGCTATCTGAGAATACCTTCGCATGAAAGCTGCAAAATCAATCAAAGAGCGATCATTCAATGTGGCCTGTACACATACCTCATGCAAGCTCTCTGCAAAGCAATGATGATTCTCGATCGCATAGGTATAAGTCTGAAAGATATATTTGTTACGGTTTATTTTCCGAGAAGTGGCAGTAGCACCCTGTAAGAGAAAATCATAGTCACTGTCTACACAAGCTATGAGACTTTTTCCCAGTTCAGCCGTATTTAATGTATTCATCAATACCATCTTCTTCCCTTTCGCCAAAGAAGTAGCCGAAGGAAGCATTACCTGAAAGTAACACTCGTCATTTTCAAACTCTTCAAACAGGGTACGCCAAAAAGGTACATCATCGTAACTCTCCACATAAGCTACAATCCTTCGGCGGGCTTTCTTGGAATACAGCCTGTTTGCAGCATTGAAGTAAGAAGATGTAAGATTATCGCGTAAAGTTTGAGCCATAGAGACAGTTTATAATTTATAATTTATGATTTATAGTTTATGGTTTATAGTTTATGATTTGGTTGCACCGCTTATTTTCACAACCTATCGAATGTTTATTCAGAACTTTCAACTCTCAACTTTCAACTAAATAGGTTTGTCAGCCATATTCGTTGTTATATCACTCACCTCGGTCACTGCATCGAGCCACCCTTCCATTATAAGGGCAGGCGAATGGGTAGTAAGGATAATTTGTACGTTCGGATTCAATTCACGGATCATGGCAATAAGTTTTTGCTGCCATTCAATATGAAGTGATGCTTCCGGTTCGTCCATAAAAAGAACATAATGTTCATTATCCTGTACCAACACAGTCAGCAGGATAACAAGCATCTGCTTTTCACCGGAAGAAAGCTTGTAGGGCAATAACAACTCCCCATCCTGATAAAAAGCAATATCATTTCGCTTACGGTCTATTTTCTTCCGGGTATAACTGAAGAGTTCGTCTATCTGATCCTGAAAACGTTTCTTCGCCAATGATAAGCCGGCAGCTTCCTCCCGTCCCTTTTCCGTATTACCGGCCAGGAGTTCGATCATCTTATTTCCTATATTCACCTGATAGTCCAGATAGCGGCGCTGCAGAAGATAAAGTTGCCAGTCGAGTTCGGACTTTACATTCTTATCTGCCATCCGGGCTGTGAAATCACCCATAACCAAAGGGCGGTCGTAACTGCGAATCACATCATAAGGGATATAAGTTGCCTCCGGATCATCAAAATAAATATGTACCCCCTGCTTTACACCATTCTTCATTTCACCGGATAGTTCTTCCAGGTAATTGACGGAACGGTTCAGAATCGTTGTTTTACCGACACCATTGATTCCGGAAAGGATATTCACATCCGGACGCAAATCCCAGGCAATATTAAACCGCCCCCACAATCCGTCTATTTCAATGCGTCTGATATAATTGGCCTGTTTTTCCATGCTATTATTGCTTTATATCAAGGCAAATATAAACAATTCAAATGATAAATTGGTTACCTTTGCGGCAGTTTTCAATATAAGGTAACGAAAAGATGAATATCAACAAGAACGTACAAGGACATCTGTTTGCCCTAACTGCCAATGTAATGTGGGGTCTAATGGCTCCCATCGGTAAATTTGCTCTGCAAGAGTTTTCAGCCCTCTCTGTCACCACTTTTCGAATGGTAGGTGCGGCGGCCGCTTTCTGGATTCTATCCATTTTCTGTAAACAGGAGTATGTGAATCATAAGGATATGCTTAAAATATTTTTCGCGTCCTTATTTGCACTGGTTTTCAACCAGGGAGTTTTTATCTTCGGATTGTCCCTCACCTCCCCCATCGACGCCTCTATCGTAACAACAACTTTGCCTATTATTACCATGATCGTGGCAGCCATCTATCTGAAAGAGCCGGTCACCAACAAGAAAGTTCTCGGTATCTTTGTCGGAGCGATGGGGGCATTGATATTAATATTGGGCAGCCAAACTTCCGGAAACGGAAACAGCAGTATCTGGGGAGACCTTCTCTGCCTGCTGGCACAGCTTAGTTTCTCAATCTATTTAACAGTTTTCAAAGGACTTACCCAACAATATTCGGCAATAACCATCAATAAATGGATGTTTATTTATGCATCGATGTGTTACATACCTTTCTCCTATCACGATGTGGCTGCTATCGAATGGAGCACCATTTCAACGCTTGCTATCTGGCAAGTCCTTTATGTCGTATTGGGAGGAAGCTTCATAGCTTATATCTGTGTGATGACTGCACAAAAATTACTTCGTCCTACAGTAGTGAGCATGTACAATTATGTACAACCTATCATCGCATCTATCGCTGCCGTAATCATGGGTATCGGAACCTTCGGCTGGCAAAAAGGAATAGCTATCGGACTCGTATTCTTGGGAGTATATATTGTGACCCAAAGCAAGTCGAGGGCGGACTTTGAGAAGGCGGGGAAAGAGGTGTGAATTAGTAGTTAGTAGTAAGTAGTTAGTAGTAAGTAGCTGGTAGTTAGAATCCTTTCGGATAACCACGTTGACACACTGCATAGATTCTAACTACTGACTACTAACTACTTGCTACTTACTACTAACTACTAATTCTCACCACTCTATAAACTTACCGCGTGCCTTTCTTTTTTTCAACTCTTCTTCCAGGCATTTTTGGCGGTCTTTAGCAATATAACGACGGGCAAAGATATTAGGAACAGCAACTCCCAATGCTATACAAAGAATGATAAGAGCGGAATTGATACCGTTGAAGAAAGCAACCGTCACCTCTCCTACAACCCCATGCATGTCAATAAAGCCAAGCAAGGAACGATACATCAATACACCGGGAATCATCGGGATAACCGAAGGAATGGTCAATACGTGATTGGGAACATGAAACCAATGTACAGCTTTAACAGCAATCAGGCTGACTACAAAACTTCCCATAAACGAACCTATTACCGGACCGAATCCCAACTCAAAATTCACAAAGTTACGGGTACATACGGCAATAATACCTCCTATAGCCACCACCCAAAGCAAACGACGCTGGATATTGAAAATCATGGAAAATCCCATAGCCGCAATAGCGGCAGCAATGGCATATACATAATAAGGATCATGGGGAATCATACTTAATTCACTGAATTTCTTGTCGATAGTCACATCCTCCATAACACACAGACGGATAGCCAATACAATACCAAAAGCCATAGCCCCCACCATCATAACCGTATTAGCCGCACGGGTAATACCCACCAGCAAATAATTGTCTATCATATCGTCAACAAAATTTATCAACGGAACCCCCGGAACAATAAATAAGGCACAAGCTAAAAGCGGATGATAAGGAGTAGAAGACCATCCGGTAAATGAACTGGCATAAGCCAAACAAGTAGATACAAAAGCGGCAATCGCAATACTCATATATACATTAACACCAAACTCGATAAAACGGGCACGTACGCGAAAACCGACAAATGCAGAAATTGATGCTAAAAGAAAAGCCATCCAGTCACAGCCGAACAATTTGCAAAAGCCACCACATGCAAAACCGGCTCCCACCGCTACCAGATATGGAACATAATTACGAGGCGTGTGGGAAATTCTTTCCAACTCTTTCTCGTATTCATCCAAAGAATAGTCTTGTTCGATAGCACGCCACGACAATTTACTGATAGCAGAAATGGCCGTCATATTAATCCCATGCTTCTCACATTTCTGGAATTTAGAAAAAGAATGTGCTTCATCACTTACATTAACCATCAACATCGTATAGCTGACATCAATATGAAGCTTTTCTTCCGGTAGCCCCAAATAAGCAGCTACACGTTTCATATTCCTCACTACACGGTTTGTATCCGCCGCACTCTCCACCAGTAACTTACCTGTACGCAACAAAAGATCCAATTTACGTCGCAACAATAAAGTTTCTTCCTGCTCAATTATCTTATTATCCGTCATCTTGTAAATAGAAATAATTAATTTTCTTTGGGGGTGCAAAGGTACAATTTTCTTTTCAAATTAGAATCTAAATAATGTATCAATTGAATAATATGCCAATGGGTCAATATGCCAATGTGCCAATTACCTGCGTTATCATTCCGCATGCTAAATTGGCACATTGGCATATTGACCCATTGGCACATTATTATCTATTTCTTCAATTCATCAAAATAAGTATCAAGCAATGTTTTTGCAGCCACAAACGAGGTCAGATTCCCTCCTAACACCTGCTGTTCCTTCTCTGACAACATAGATTCTATTTTGGCATTATGATAGAAACTGTCACGTAACTGTTCGTTAATGCTTTCGTACATCCAATACTTACTTTGCTCATTACGACGATACTCAAAATAGCCGTTCTCTTTTACAAAATCGATGTACTGGTATATCATATCCCAAATCTCCTTTACGCCCAGATTGTAAAAGCCGGAATAGGTCAATACTTGAGGTGTCCAACCGGAATCGGGAGCAGGGAAAAGATGAAGAGCGTTACGAAACTGTGCCGCTGCCAGTTTGGCCTTGTCTATGTTGCTACCATCGGCTTTATTTATCACAATACCGTCCGCCATCTCCATGATACCACGTTTGATGCCCTGAAGTTCATCACCCGTACCGGCCAACTGAATCAGCAGAAAGAAATCCACCATAGAGTGTACAGCCGTTTCACTTTGCCCTACGCCTACTGTTTCTACAAAGATCTTATCGAAACCGGCCGCCTCACACAGGATGATCGTTTCACGGGTTTTACGGGCTACCCCTCCCAACGAACCGGCAGAGGGGCTTGGACGAATAAACGAATTGGGATGTACAGACAGTCGCTCCATACGGGTTTTGTCACCTAAGATACTCCCTTTACTACGTTCGCTACTCGGATCGATGGCCAATACAGCTAATTTTCCACCTTTTTCGAGTACATGCAAACCGAACACATCGATTGAAGTGCTCTTACCAGCTCCCGGAACACCACTGATACCGACACGGATAGAGTTACCTGAGTAAGGCAGACATTTCTCTATCACCTCCTGCGCCACAGCCTGATGTTCGGGACGCACACTTTCCACCAACGTCACTGCCTGACTGAGAATGGTTATATCACCTTTTACTATGCCCTCCACAAACTCGGCCACAGAAAGCTGTCGTTTTTTAGGTTTACGTTTCAAATAAGGATTTACTGACGAAGGCTGTTCAATGCCTTTATTAACAACCAACCCTTTATACTCTTCGCTGTTTTCCGGATGTTCCATGATGGTGATATTTAAGTTATCGTTTTACGTTGATTTCCACTTTCGGCTGCGCCGGGTCATTGGTTATCATCAGTATGCGCAAGTGATGTTTTTTCTTTCCTGTGTTCTTTTTATGGATGGTTACCCGCAACTTAGTCGTTTCCCCCGGCTGAAGAACTGTCTTTTTCAGACTCACTCCTACCGAAGAATTAAATACCTGCAACTTACTTATCTGCAAAGGTGCTTTCCCTACATTTGTAATAACAATATCATGAGAAGCTTTGTTCTTTTTCGCGAGACGGGCACTGAGATCGATATCTGTCTCAGACAGACGAATGACAGGCGCATTTAAACTATCCTGTTCCGTCATTCCGGAGAAATCGGGAAGAAGAATGGCTGATACGGGAATCTCGTTTTCTTCGCTGACCTTATCACCGGCAAAGCGGGCCAAATAGACAGAAGCCTGCGTCAATCCCAAATCGGTCAATTGCTTGGTATCAAGGGTCAGCTTGACAGTCCCCCTCTTTCCATTCAGAACCACATTCGGTTTCTTCTCCATTTTCAGATAAGGAGGCAGATGCATCAATACCGGTTCGTATGGACGATCGGACAGATTTACGACACTAAACGTAAGAGTCGGTTCTTCACCACGATGGGCATCCGGAAAGGCAAATTCGTTCCGGTCCAAACGAATGGAACCGATAGCATAAGGATGTGTCTTCGTAAAATCAGTAACTTCCTGCACTACCTCGCCTACAAATTTCAAATAGACAAGGCTGGGTTGTGCATTACTATAAATACCCACAGTTTTCTCAAAATGTCCGAGTGCCTTCGCATCAAAAGTAGCACTAACCGTTCCTTTCTCACCGGGAGCGATGGGCGTTTTCGTCCAACTGGCAACGGAACAGGCACAAGAAGTGGTAACATTGGTCAATACCAAAGGCTTGTCTCCGGTATTCGTAATGGTATACTCCACATTTACAGGATGTTTCCATTCTATCTGCCCGAAGTTATGTGTCTCTTTATTGGAAGAAAGACGAGGTTGGGCAATGACAGACAAAGTAATAATAAAAAGGGTAATTATAAAGGATATACTGCGTTTCATGCTCTACATATTATATTTGGAGCACAAATGTAGGAGTTTTCAATGAGAAAAGGAACGGATTGAAAGGATTATTAAGGGTAGATGGTAAAGAATGCCGGTTACATCCATCAAAAATGTAACCGGCACTGATTGGCACTTGATTCAAAATACAACTTGTCTATCCGGACAAATACAACCGGCCTTCAAGTGTAAATCATTTTATCGTCACTTTCATCGAAGCGGAGTGAGAAACATATTCGGGTGCATATGCACTTTGGATGGTTGCCAGTCCGGTTTCATACATTCCGGCACGACTGATACGATAGCTATATTCAAGAACATAAACACCTTTGCCCAATCCATCGAAGAAGAAATTGGTTGAAGCATCTTTGATATCGACATAATAACCGAAACCGTTGTTCCAGCGATAACCGGATAACGTACCGATAGGTTCGAAACAGGCGGCACGCTGGTCTTTCAATTGGATGAAATCCATCGGACGACCCAAACGGACCGTAAGGCGTGAAACGACTTTATCTCCTACAGCCAACTCCGTAGCGGCTGTTATCGGTTGTAGCTGACGAACATTATTCACCAAACGCTCCACATACAGTTTCTTCTCTACACTCAGTTCGTTACCTTGCTGTTTCACTTGATCGATATCTTCCTGATACTGTGCATAGACTGCTCCCCAGGCGATACCGGCATCCCGTTTTTCGACAGTTATCTTACGGGCATCCACCACTTTCTTGTCAGTGAAAGTCTTTTTAATGTAGCCCAATCCGGGAACAATCGTTTTGGCAGGAGCCAAAGTTTCCAATACCTCATTAGCAACAGTAATACGTACATCACCTTGATTATCGAGCAGATTGACACCACGTTGCAACAGGGCAAAAACCGCATTTAGCGTAGTCACCGGAGAATCCCATGCCTGCGTTTGCTTCTGCTTCAAGAGCCAGAGTTTCATCTCTTCCACCGTAGAGGAGTCGCCGGATACAAGTTCAAGAGCTTCCATTACCGTGACATGGGCCGGGATCTGTAAACCGCCCCAAGTATAAGGATTCTCATTGAAAGCAAAGAACATTCCCTGTTCGTCCGTCTTTGTCAGATGTTCTTTCAGAGAAGCAACAAATTCCTGCGCTTCTTTCTTTTGTCCGGCTTTATCGAGCACGATAGCAGCAATCGCCTTCGCATTCATTGAAGCTGTCGGAAGCAACTCTTTCACTTTAGAAAGATAATAAGCATACGCAGCTTT
>ENA-OPBO01000895-OPBO01000895.1-human-gut-metagenome-genome-assembly--contig:-NODE-895-length-23332-cov-6.339692_pt1 | contig 23332 bp, 19 predicted proteins | sample MGYA00241071_ERZ501458 | MGnify/ENA primary metagenome ERZ501458 (study PRJEB25962, sample SAMEA2042509) | human gut metagenome | biome: human gut; feature: human-associated habitat; material: faeces... | reverse complement strand
GATTTAGGGTAACAATGTAGCTCAAAGCGTACGCTAAAACAGTGCACGTTTGGAGCTTAATTCTTTCAATTGTTTCTTGAGCTTAGTGAAAGTTTTCGATTCGTCGTAAGGGGGTTTTCTCTTTCATGTAAGAGAGTATTTTTGGACGTGTTCACGAGCAACAAAGAGCGCTATTCTTGATACGAATAACATCTAGTCATCTGTTATGCCAATAAGGGTGATATTGAACCTTATTCTTTTTCGAACGATTTTGCTTGGGTGGATCCTGAACCGGCAGATCGGGTACTCATTTATCGGGGAAACAAGGTTGTGGTAAGAAAGCAGGATTCAACCGATGAGCCACTTCATTTTCCGAGCTATGAAGTCCTGGTAGAAAAAGGGGTAGTGGGACCTCAAGTAGTAGCTGAAAAGGAAGATTGTGCCATTCCTGTACGAACTGACGGAGTTAAACCTCGCGGGCTTCTTTTATTCACGGTAGGTGAAACCGCATACTTTCGTTGCGAACTAAAGGAAAGCGCTTTAGATGCCTTCTTGGAAACAGGAGAATGGGTGCTGCTTCCAGTAGGGCAGTTACGTAACTATGCACCAAAATATCGGGCCTTTGCAGGAATGGTGGGATACGAATATCACGTATGGTACGACACGCGTCATTATTGCGGACGCTGCGGAACAAAAATGCAGCATGGAATAGTGGAGCGTATGCTGCAATGTCCCAAGTGCGGGTGTATGGAGTTTTCTCGATTGTTCCCTGCAGTAATCGTAGGTATTGTAGATAGGCAACGCGATCGCGTTTTGGTATCGCGTTATGCGGGGCGAGAGTACGCAAGCTATGCTTTAATTGCCGGTTTTTCTGAAATGGGAGAAACGGTAGAGCAAACAGTTCATCGTGAAGTAATGGAAGAAACCGGTCTGACTATCAAGAATTTGAAATATTTCGGTTCCCAGCCTTGGCCTTATCCGAGCGGTCTGATGATTGGCTTCTCGGCAGAATATGTAGATGGAGAAATTCATCTACAGAAAGAAGAACTCTCTCGTGGTAAATGGTTCACGAAAGAGAATCTCCCTATTCTCCCAGAGAAACTTTCCATCGCCCGAAAACTCATCGACGCCTGGCTGGCGGACAAACTCTAATAATGAGGACAAACTCTAAAAGTGAGGATAAACTCTAAAAAATGATGAAAGAGAAACTTTGGAATGCAAACTACATCAAGGTGATGACTACCAACTTTCTGTTGTATTTCGCCTTCTATCTACTCACACCTTTGCTCCCTCTCTATCTGAGCGAAAATTTTGGAGCCACGAAAGATGTGATTGGAATTGTGCTGAGCGGCTATACGGTTGCCGCCCTCATCATTCGTCCGTTCAGCGGATATGTGGTTGACAGCTTTTCGCGCAAGAAGGTTCTGATGGTCTGTCTCACGGCCTTCGCCATCTTCTTTGCCGGCTATATTGCAGCCAGCACCATCCTGATGTTTGCCATCTGCAGAACCCTGCACGGAGGTCCGTTCGGAGCCGTAACGGTTGCCAACAGCACCTGCGCCATCGACGTTCTTCCGGCAAGTAGGAGAAATGAAGGAATCGGACTCTACGGACTGAGCAACAATTTTGCCATGGCAATTGCTCCATCCATCGGAATCTATCTCCATAATGCGGTAGACAGTTATTTGATTCTCTTCTGGATAGCTTTCATCGTGGCGATAGCCTCAGTTGTGATTGCAGGAACCATCCGTCTCCCCGAAAAGGAAATCGTTAAGAACAAGGAGAAGCTTTCTCTCGACCGCTTCTTCCTGACGCGTGCCTGGCTCCTTGCCATCAACATCGCCATGTTCGGTTTCTGCTGGGGCGTTCTGAGTAATTATCTCGCAATCTACAGCAAGGAGGAACTCGGCATTACGGGCGGAACGGGCACTTATTTTGCCCTTCTTTCCATGGGTCTGTTCCTGTCAAGATTGCAGGGAAGAAAAGCCTTGAGCCAGGGAAAACTTACCCAGAATGCGGCCGAAGGAATGCTGCTTTCGCTTGTTGGTTTCATCATCTTTGTTGCCGTCAAGCACCCGGTAGCCTATTATCTTTCGGCTTGTCTTATCGGCCTGGGAAACGGTCATCTTTACCCAGCCTTCCTCAACATGTTTATTAATGTGGCTCGTCACAACCAGCGTGGAACGGCAAACAGCAGCATTCTTACAGGTTGGGATTTGGGCTTCGGAATCGGCTGTCTGCTAGGCGGAGTCGTGGCAGAACATTTCGGTTACAACGGAACATTCTGGATGGTTGCTATAGAAAATGCAGCTTCCGTTCTCCTCTTCTTCGCCGCTTCGAAACAATTCTTTGAGAAGAGACGCAGAGAATAGAAAACAGTTGATAAAGAGAAATATAAGATTACGAATAAAAAAAGAGCACTTCATCCGAGACAGAAGAAAGTCTCAGGCGAAGTGCTCTTATTTTTATCTTACTTTTCTGTTTTTAGAAAGGAAGATCATCTGCGCTACCACCCTCTGCTGCAGGAGCTGCAGGCTGAACTGGAGGGAATGCTGCAGTTGCGCCATTAGCAGGAGCTGCTGGCTGAGCAGGAGCTACAGGAGCACCTACTGGAGGAAACGCACCTGGCTGCATTCCGCCCATAGCACCAGCAACGGCGTTAGGGTCAACACGCTGGATGTTCCAAGCACGAACGCTGTTGAACCAACGGCCCTGATACTCGTGAGCATCAATATCGAAAGAAACCAGGAGTTCCTCACCACTCTGAATGTTGAACTGAGCCAGACGGTCTGCTCCGAAAACATCAAAGCACAATTTCTTTGGATACTGCTCGTGGGTTTCAATTACGAACGACTGAGCTTTCCACTCTCCTCTTGCAGAGACGCCGCTTCTTTCAGGCAAAACGGCAATAACCTTTCCTTGTAATTCCATATGATAATATTTAAAGTTTTTCCTTTGTTTAAAGGGTGTTTTTTTCTTTCTGACTGCGAAATTACTAAAAATAGTTCAAAAACTAGAACTTTTCTCCAATTATTTTTGCTTATCAGCGATATTTTTTGTATTTTTGTGCTCAATTAGGTGATATTGCCTAATTAAATTAAGGTGAAACAGAAAACAAAATAAAATTTAAATAAAATACTCATGAGATTTACAGTATCAAGTTCTGCATTGAGCAGCAAGCTCAACATGCTCGCAAAAGTGATTGGAAGCAAGAATTCGTTGCCAATCCTCGATTGTTTCCTTTTCCAAGTTGCTAACGGTGAAATGAGCATCACGGCTAGCGATAGTGATAATGTCATCAAGAGTACACTTGCTCTTACCGACCACGATGGAGAAGGTGAGTTTTGTGTGCCTAACCGCGTAATCCTCGATGCGTTGAAGGAACTGCCTGAGCAGCCTCTTCACTTCGATGTGGATGCTGCCGGAGAAGCCGTTGCCATCAAGATTGTTTACCAGAACGGTCTTTACAACTTCACAGGTCAGAGCGCAGAGGAATATCCTCGCACACAGAGCATGAACGATGCTTGCACCACCGTTTCTTTGCCTACAGAAATGCTGATCAACAACATTTCACGCTCGCTCTTCGCTACAGCCAACGATGAGTTGCGCCCTGTCATGAACGGTATTTACTTCGACCTGACAGCAGATGCTCTCGCTATCGTAGCAAGCGATGGTCACAAGCTGGTTCGCAGCAAGAACTTCACTATCAAGAGCGAATCTCCTTCAGCATTCAACTTGCCTAAGAAGCCAGCTTCTCTGCTGAAGAACATTCTGAGCAAGGACGGCGACGACGCTATCATCAAGTTTGATGACCGAAGCGCAGAAATCCAGTTTACTGACGGCGTTATGAGATGCAGACTGATTGATGGCCGCTACCCTAACTACAACTCTGTCATTCCAAACAACCCTAACGAGGTTACAGTAGACCGCAGAGGCTTGCAGAGTGCTTTGCGCCGCGTATTGCCATTTGCAAGCGAGAGCAGCCAGCTCATCCGTTTCCACATCGAGTCAGGCCGTTTCGAGGTTTCTTCAGAGGATATTGACTTCTCAACATCTGCAAAGGAACAGTTGTCTTGCGAATACAACGGCTCTCCTATCAGCATCGGCTTCAAGGGAAGCAGTCTGATGGAAATCCTGAGCAATCTCACCAGCGACAACATCATCATCCAGCTGGCAGACCCAAGCCGTGCCGGAATCATCGTACCAGCAGAACAGCCTGAGAACGAAGATATTCTGATGCTCATCATGCCTATGCTCCTTAACGACTAAAGGAGCACGGGCTTTCTCTGAAACAACAAAAAGAAAAGTATTTCTACAAAAATGAAACTCAATTTGACAAAGCCTCTGATCGTGTTCGACCTGGAGACAACGGGTCTTGACATGATCAAGGATCGTATTATACAGATTTCTTACATCAAGGTAATGCCTGATGGAACTGAAGACCGCAAGAACCTCTACGTAAATCCTTGCAAGGAGATTCCTGCCGAAGTAGTTGCCCTTACAGGCATCAGCAACGAAGATGTAAAAGATGCGCCAACCTTCAAGCAGCTGGCTGCCACATTAGAGAAGGAATTTACAGGTTGCGATTTCGCAGGCTACAATTCCAACCACTTCGATGTACCGATGCTCGCAGAAGAATTCCTGCGTGCTGGAATCGACTTCGATTTCAACAAGTGCCGTCTCATCGATGCGCAGACCATCTTCATGAAGATGGAACGCCGTAACCTGGCTGCTGCCTACAAGTTCTATTGCGGCAGAAAGATGGAGGAAGATTTCGAAGCTCATCGTGCAGATCAGGATACAGAGGCTACTTACCGCGTGCTCATGGGCGAGCTCGACAAGTATGCTCCAGGCGTGCAGGACGAACCTGAGCGCGTGCTCAACAACAACATGGATGAACTTGCCGATTTCTCTAAGCAGAAGGATAATGTTGATTTCGCCGGACGCATCGTTTGGGAAGAGGTAAAAGACGCCCAGGGCAACGTTGTAAACGATGAGAACGGAAATCCTTTGAAGCACGAAGTATTCAACTTCGGCAAATACAAAGGATGGGATGTGGCTGAGATTCTGACCAAAGATCCGGGTTATTTTACATGGGTTTTGGGAAGCGATTTCACCAACAACACCAAGCAGGTACTTACCCGCATCCGCCTTCGTGAATTCAACAAGAGAATGGGAAAATAATTGTTACCGGGCTTTCGCAAGCAGTTGAAGAACAAACCTTGCGAAACTCGGATTTATTTCTTAACAGTTAGAAAAATTCATGTTAAAAGGAAAGAAAATCGTATTGGGCATTACGGGCTCTATTGCAGCCTACAAGTCTTGCCTCATCATACGAGGTCTTATCAAGCGCAGAGCAGAAGTGCAGGTGGTCATTACGCCTGCAGGAAAGGAGTTCATCACTCCCATCACCCTTTCGGCTCTTACGCATAAGCCTGTGGTAAGCGAATTCTTCTCGCAGCGCGATGGAACCTGGAATTCGCACGTAGACTTAGGTCTGTGGGCCGACGCCATGCTCATCGCTCCTTGCACAGCCTCTACCATGGGAAAGATGGCTCACGGAATTGCTGACAACATGCTCATCACAACCTATCTGTCGATGAAAGCACCTGTTTTCATCGCTCCAGCCATGGACCTCGACATGTATAAGCATTCTTCTACCCAAGCCAACATGAAAACACTTCTGGGCTATGGAAATCACATCATAGAACCCGAAGTGGGATTCCTGGCAAGCGGACTGGAAGGAAAGGGACGCATGGAAGAACCTGATATTATCGTAGAATGCCTTGACAGATTCTTCGATGAACAGGCTCAGCAGAATGCGAAGACCGATGAAGCTGCATCAGAAAACAGCAAGGAAAAAGAAAGCGATAAGCTCGATTTGAAAGGCAAGAAGATCATGATTACAGCCGGACCAACTTACGAAAAGATTGACCCGGTACGTTTCATCGGCAATTATTCTTCCGGCAAAATGGGCTTTGCCCTTGCTGAAGAGTGCTGCCGTCGTGGTGCTGAGGTTACGCTGGTTGCAGGTCCGGTTTCGCTCACCTGTTCCGAAGCCATTCATCGCATCGATGTAGAAAGTTGCGAGGAAATGTATCAGGCAGCCACTAAAGCTTTTGCCTCTACCGATGCAGCCATTCTCTGTGCTGCTGTTGCTGATTTCAAGCCAAGCGAGATTGCTGACAGAAAAATCAAGCGCGAGAAAGATGATCTGGAACTCCGCCTCGTCCCTACTCACGATATTGCTGCAGCCCTTGGCAAGATGAAACAAAAACATCAGCGAATTGTGGCTTTCGCCCTGGAAACCAACGATGAAGAGGCTAATGCACAGAAAAAACGCAAAAAGAAAAATGCCGATTTCATCGTGCTTAACTCTACTCGCAATCCGGGAACCACATTCCGTACGGATGACAACCAGATAACGATTATTTCTGAAGAGGGTAAGAAAGAATATGAGAAGAAACCGAAAACTGAAGTGGCTCGCGACATTATCAACGAGCTGGCTCATCTCTTGTAGCCCCATCACATCAGCCGCTCAGGAGTTGCAGGCTAAGATTACCATCAACCATGCCCAGATTCAGGGCACGGAAAACCGGGTATTCGATAATCTGCAGCAAACTCTTGAGCAGTTTGTGAACGACAGGCAATGGACGAATCTTCAATTCAGGAAGAACGAGCGCATCGTGTGCAACTTCAATATCACGGTAAGCAAGTATGATAAAGACCAGAATATCTTTACCTGCAAAGCGCTCATCCAGGCCAACCGTCCCGTCTACAATTCAGCCTATACGTCCACCTTATATAATAATGTGGATGAAAACTTCACGTTCAAGTTTGCCGAGTTCGATCAGCTGGAATTTACCGAAGAGCGGATTGACAACCAGCTAACGGCTCTGCTCGCCTACTATGCTTACCTCATCATCGGTTTAGATCTTGACAGTTTTGCGCCTAAAGGTGGTGAAGACATTCTGCAACGTTGCATGAACCTCACCAACAACGCCCAAAATCTTGATTTTCCGGGCTGGAAAGCGTTTAGTGACAACAGAAACCGGTTCGCCATCATTTCCGATTATCTCGACGGAGCCATGGAACCTTTCAGAATGCTGCAATACAACTATTACAGAAAAGGGCTCGATGAAATGGCGAATAATGTGGAACGAGGCAGAACTGAAATCACCAACACCCTGCTCCAGGATCTGAAGAAGGCACGTACGGACAGACCGCTCAGTCTGCTGCCACAAATCTGGACCGACTATAAGAAGGACGAGCTTGCTAACATCTATCAGAAACATGGCACTCAGAAAGAGAAAGAAAGCATTTATGAGCTGCTCTTCTCCATCAATCCTTCTCAAAACTCATATTGGGACAAAATCAAGGAATAAGGCTACATGCATAATGATTCGAAGCAACTTCCCGGATGATAAAGCAAAGATTCTTCCTAGATAAGTTAAGTTCCTTTAAAACAATAAGATAATAAAATATGCTCAAGCAATTATACATCAAGAATTTCACGTTGATTGACGAGTTGGACATTCCTCTTTATCCAGGATTCTCAGTCATCACGGGCGAGACGGGTGCCGGAAAGAGCATCATTCTCGGAGCCATCGGACTGCTCCTGGGCAACCGTGCTGACAGCAAGGCCATCAAGGCTGGAAGAGACCGATGCGTGATAGAAGCCCACTTCGACCTGTCAAAATACGGAATGCAGGATTTCTTCGATGCTAACGATATTGATTATGATGCAGAAGACACCATCATCCGCCGCGAACTGACTGCTGCCGGAAAGAGCCGTGCCTTCATCAACGACACGCCCGTCCCCCTGAGCAAGATGAGAGAACTGGGCGAACAGCTCGTCGATATTCATTCGCAGCATCAGAACCTCCTGCTGCAGAAGGAAGACTTCCAGCTCAGCGTGGTCGACATTATTGCCCACGATGAAAAGCAGAAGAAGGCTTATCTTGCCGAATACAAGAACTATAAAAAGGCTAAGCAGCAGCTGGAAGACCTGAAAGCGGAAATCGCAAAGAACAGGGAGAACGAGGAATTCATGCGCTTCCAGTTTAAGGAACTGGATGATGCTAACCTGCAGGAAGGCGAACTTGAGCAACTGGAACAGGAAGCAGAAACCCTGAGCCATTCTGAAGACATCAAGACTGCTCTCTATGAAGCAGATAATGCACTCTCGGGCGAAGACGGCAGCATTCTCGACAAACTGAAAAATGCAGCCCAGCAGATTGACAACATCAAGGAGGTTTATCCGGATGTGAAAGAGGTGGCTGAGCGAATGCAGAGCAGCTATATAGAACTCAAGGATATTGCCCAGGAAATAAGCGGAAGCGTTGACAATATAGAGTTCGACCCGAACCGACTTGAAACCATCAATTCCCGGCTTGACCAGCTCTACTCGCTCCAGCAGAAATTCCATGTGGAAAATGTAGAGGAACTCATCGCCACTCGCGAGCGAATCAACGAACAGTTGCAGCACATCGATAATGGAGATGAAGACATAGAAGAACAGGAAAAGCAAGTTGCCCTTCTGCTTGCCAAGGCTGAAAAGCTAGCTGGTGAACTGACTGCCATCCGAACGAAATCGGCAAGAAAGATAGAAGAAGAAATGAAGAAACGTCTCATTCCTCTGGGAATTCCGAATGTCCGCTTCGAAATTTCATTCTCCGCCAAGCCGCTCAGTTCTGATGGTGTTGACAAGGTAAATTTCCTGTTCAGCGCCAACAAGAGCACGCTTCTCCAGCCGGTGAGTCAGGTTGCTTCCGGTGGAGAAATCGCCCGCGTCATGCTTTCTCTGAAGGCCATGATCAGCGGCGCCGTAAAACTGCCAACCATCATCTTCGATGAAATCGACACGGGAGTAAGCGGTAAGATTGCTGAAAAGATGGCGGAAATCATGACAGAGATGGGCAACCTGAACCGTCAGGTTATTTCCATCACCCACCTGCCGCAGATTGCTTCCATGGGAACCCATCATTACAAGGTCCTGAAAGAAGAAACCGAAGAGGGAACTCTTTCTCACATGAAGGAACTCAACGAGCAGCAGCGCATAGAAGAAATCGCCCAGATGCTCAGCGGAAGCGACATTACGCCTGCTGCCCTGGCAAATGCTAAGGAGTTGCTCAATAAGCACAAGCAACACAAATAAGATTATGAAAAAAATAAATATGATCATGATGGGACTGATGCTCGGAGCATCGTCCCTCTATGCCCAGCCGGGTTCGGTCCAGAAACTGGCTAAGAGCGTTTTCACCTTGACTACTTTCAATCAGAAAGGCGACATTATCGCCTCTACCCAAGGTGTTTTTATCGACAACAAGGGAACGGCAATCAGCACCTTCAAGCCATTTGTCGGAGCTGTAAAGGCTAGCGTTGTTGACGCTTCCGGCAAATCGATTCCTGTTGAGGCCATCATGGGAGCCGATGAACTCTATGATGTGGCTAAATTCCGCATCAACGCCTCTACAGTTGCTGCCCCTATCGCAACCAAGGAATCGGCTGCTGGCGACAAGGTCTGGCTGGTTCCATATTCTATCAAGAAGCCGGCTTACCAGCAGGAGGACATCAGCAGCGTAGAGAAGTTCAAGACTACGTACAACTATTACATCTTCTCGAATAGTGCTCCCGAAAATGCAGTAGGTTGTCCGTTTGCCAACAAGAACGGTCAGGTCATCGGTCTGATGCACAGCAATGGTCAGGTAACGGCCATCGACGCCAACTACGCCAAGCAGCTGAAGGTAACCGGTCTTTCGAGTCTTGATGCAGCCCTTCGCGAAACCACCATCCGTACAGCTCTTCCTGATACAGAGAACGAAGCGATGACGATGATGACTCTGAAGAAAGGCCAGACTACAGCTGATGTGTATGCGAAATATAGCGATGAGTTTATCAGCAAATTCCCTACTTCAGCCTTCGGTTACAAGGAGAAAGCCGCTTATCTGACGGATAAGGCAGAATATGATGCAGCTGCCAAACTGATGGAAGAAGGCATTAAGAAATCGGCTGCCAAGGATGAGGCTCATTCCAACTATGCCGACCTGATTTATCAGAAGATTATTTACAAGGGCGATTCTGTTTATAAGGACTGGACGCTTGATAAGGCCATAGCTGAGGCTCAGAAGGCATACGAAATCAAGGCACAGCCTATTTACCGCCATCAGGAAGCGCAGATTAATTTTGCAAAGGGTGAGTATCAGAAAGCTTACGATACTTTCATGGATTTGACCAATACTTCACTTCTCAGCGGCGAACTCTATTTTGAGGCTGCCCAGGCTAAGAAGAATCTCAAGGCTCCAGCCAAGGAGATTGAGGTTTTGCTCGATAGTGCGGTAAGCGTTGGAAGCAAGACCGGAATGGTTACGAATTACTATCTGGCTCGTGCAGAATTTCTGAAAGAGCAGGGTGAATTCCGCCGCGCTATTCAGGATTATAATATGTACGATTCCATTGCCCGTCCTGTTTCGCCAGCATTCTTCTACACCCGTTACCAATGCGAAACCAAGTTACGCATGTGGCAGCCAGCCCTGCTTGATATTGCCCGCACCTGTTACCTGGCTCCTAAAGAGCCTACATATTTTGCAGAATGGGCAAGTCTCGACTTGCGTGTAAAGCGTTATGATGAAGGAATCAGCGCAGCCACCCATTGCATAGAGTTGGCTCCTGAATATGCTGACGGCTACCTTCTCTTAGGTCTGCTCCAGAAGGAGAAAGGAAATAAGGAAGAGGCCATCAAGAACCTGAAGAAAGCCCAGGAACTCGGCGATTCCCGCGCTGGAGAATATCTCAAGAAAATGAAGTAATTATTTTAGTAATAAGTAAGAAAGTCCGTAGGCATTTTAACAGAACGCCTACGGACTTTCTTTTACATTTTAGTCATGTGGTAACCCAGCATTTTTAGCTCTACGGCTATTCCCATGAGGAACATCTGGTGAAGGGCAGCAACGAAACCACGGAAGGCTTCCTCGCTTCCAGGCTGCAGATTCAGATGAATCAGCTTGCTGTAAGAGCGCGAAGCACATTCTGCCACTACATTCGTAACAGCCTTATGCGCTTCCTCATTCAGCAGCAGAACCTTTTCGCAGATGTAATCATCCATGTGGTCGAAATCTATTCTGTCACGAAGATATTCATAATGATTCTCTACCTTGCTGTAGAGTTCCCAATCCTCATCCCAATACTTGGCAAGCGCCATTCCTACATACATGATCCAACCCAATGAAACCGTAGGATATTTGGCAAACTCGCGAATCGCATCAGGCAGATAACTCTCGCCTACTTTCTGCCACAGCTCTTCCAAATCCGGAGCTTCCGGCAAATGAGCATCTACCTTATCAATACTCAGCAGATATTGATAAAGATCTTCCTTGAAAATCGCTTCAAAATTCTTTTTCTCTTCCATTTATCTTTTCTTTTCTAATATTTTTTTACTGAACTCTGCAAACCCTGATTCCTATCTGCACCGGATGTTTGTGCATGTAAGTATAAAGCGTCATCGGTTCATCAATCACCTTCTTGTGAATGCTGCTGGCGTTGAGGAGATGCAATCCGTCTTTGTGCCAGGAAGCAATACCGATGTGGGTCGTGTCGAGACCCTTCTTGTTGGTAATGATGGCGATAATGTCACCATCGTGAATAGCGTTGCGGAAAACTGCCGTGTTGGCAATCTTACCCTTCGGAACATAACGGTAACGCTTGCCGTTCACACTCTGTTCCAGTTTTCTGATTCCCGATTTCCATTCCGGATGAGCCTTAAGCATCTTATAACTCGAAACATGCGTACTCATCCAGTTGATGTTCACGGTCTGAACGGCCGAGAAAGGAGGATTGGGCGCAATATTCTTCACGATTCCCTCGCGTTCGTTTGCATCCATCCAAATCGTGAAATAATGCTGGCGCTTCACATAGGAAATCTCTCCGCCCACATAACGCACATTTCGGAGATGTTCACAGAAAGCCGAGAAAGAAGTCTCGTTCTTCTTGGCGCACAGGGTGAGCGCCGTAACCATCTCTACGTATGTGGTGCAGTCCAGTTCACGGGTGTTCACAATGAGCACCTCTTCCTTCGTCCGGTCCAGCGTGCCGCCCACATAAGGAACGCCCGCCATCTGCTTGCCAAACCAGAGCATCCAACTGGCTGGTTTCTTCTTCATCGCCCTTGCCTGCTGCAGCAGTCCTACAATCCGCAGACTGTCCTGCCGCTGATAAACCACATTCACCCTGGCTTCTCCCGGAACAGCCAGCACGCAAGCCAGCACGACAGCTGCCATTTTCGTAAATATTTTCATCTCTTCTCTTTTTATATGTTAATGATGACGTTTCCTGCCGAAATTCACACCCACATAAATATTGAGTGAGCCAAACGAATTGTTGGTAGAAAACTGTTTTTTCTTATAGTTGTAGGAATGGATGATGGTGCTGGCGCCCGCGTACCAATGCGTGTTGTTCCACACAATACCGAAACGGCCTATTCCATCCAGATTCACATTCTTGAAACTGAAGTTGGTAATGTCCAGATGTTCACTTTCATTATCCGATTTCGAGCTGTTGTAAGCCACACCTACCGAGAGCGAAGCGTTGAAGAGCCAGTTCTTGGCGAAAACCCAGTTGTAAGCATAGCCGCAGGTTACGTTCACATCGCTGTATTTCACCTTGCTGAACATCAGCGAACTGTCTATCTTAGCTTCCGGAGTTCCCCCGTTTGTCAGATTTTTATTCAGCTTTTCATCTACAAGATTGGTCAGTTTATCCCAGTTCACCTCCAGTTCATGCTCCGTGTAACCAATTCCCAGAAGCATGGAACCGGCACTTCTCCGCTGCACCGTACTCTGCGAATAGGCGGCAGGATAAGAGAAGCGGCGATGGTTGAAGATGTAATAAAGATTGAATCCCTTGATGCTCGATTTGAAGCCGTCGAAAGGAGCCTTGCGGATAGGGTCACAATCGATGTGCTCACCCAGATTCATCCGCAGAACATGATAGTCATTTCCCGTCTGTCGCCAGAACAGGTCTATTCCCAGCAGACTGCTGTAGAGGCTCAGGTCAAACTCCTTTTTATTAGTGTGGTTATTCCTGAAATTGATGTGCTTCAGGTCGAACGTATAACCCAGAAACACCCATCGCCAGCCCAGATAAGGCCCCAGGCGGTAAGAAGGATCAGGCGAGAAGGAAATGCTCTGTCCTTCGCTGTTTCTGAGCGTATATTCCTCATAGGTATTGGTGTTCTGCAGCATCACCGTGTAATTGTAATGCTGGTCTTCTATATAAGCCGAATCCGTACTGTTGAATTCTCTGAAGAACCGGGTGAACACATCTCCCACCTGATGGAAGAAGGTTTTGCGATGGCGCTCTTTCACGAGGCTGTCCTGGGAATTGGACATGAACATCGTCTTGTTGAAGAGCGTTCCCAGCATGGTAGAATCCACGGGCTCCCCTGCCCTTGCCGAAGTGCAGGCAAGGGAACAGATAAATCCTACTATACAGAAACATCTCTTCATAACTTACGCTCTAATCCTGATGATGATTTTGTAAAAAATCAGTTCTTCCACAATACTCGGTCCAGCACCCAGTTGACAGCCGTAGCCGAAACGCTGGTGCAGTCGCATGTTCCTATTCCCTGCAGATGCTGAATCACACTCTTGATGAGCGGCAGCTGCACATAAGGCGGATTCGGAACCGTAATCAAGTTCTTTCCTTCGCTCGTAATCACTTCTATCGGCTGGTAAGTGAACACCGAGAAAGAGAGCGAACCTTTCTCGCCAATCACCTCGATGCAGTCTTCCTTCGCACTCTCATGTCCCACGAAGCACCAGCTTCCGCTGCCCGGAATTCCACTCTCAAAGAAGAAGCACGCCGAGAGCGTATCTTCAGCCTGATAAAGATGCGCTCTGTTGGCAGGATAGCCGTGCGCACGGGTAATCACACCAAACAGATTCTGGAGCAAATCTATCTGATGAGGAGCCAGGTCGTAGAAATAGCCGCCGCCCGCAATATCTGGCTGCAGTCGCCAAGGCATTTCCTTGCCGCTCTGAAAGTCGAGATCGCGCGGAGGAACCGAGAAGCGCACCTGAACATTCACCACGTTGCCGATGGTTCCGCTCTCGATAATCTCCTTTACCTTCTGGAAGTAAGGAAGATAACGGCGATAGTAAGCTACGAAGCAGGGAACACCCGTCTGCTCGCTGATGCGGTTGATGCGGATGCAGTCGTTGTAGCTCGCTGCCAGCGGTTTCTCTATATAGCAGGGTTTGCCCGCATGCATCGCCATGATGGCGAAGGTGGCGTGAGAAGAAGGTGGCGTGGCGATGTAAACAGCATTCACATCGGGGTCTTCTATCAATTCCGATGCATCCGTGTACCATTTGCGCACATGATGGCGCTCAGCATAGCTGCGTGCCTTATTCTCGCTTCGGCTCATCACAGCCACCACCTGCGAACCCTCCACTTCGTTGAAAGCCGGTCCGCTTTTCTTTTCGGTTACTTCTCCGCAGCCGATAAATCCCCAGTTTATCTGTTTCATTCTCTATTGGTTTATTCTCTCCCGAAAGATTATTCTCCGGCGAGCGATTTGTTGATTTCGTCTATATAGTCGAGCACCTCGTCGCGTCCCATCTTCTTTTCACTACTGGTAATGAAATAAGGTGGAAGTGCTTCCCAGCGGTCTTCCAGCGCATGCATCCATTTCTCCGCATTCATGCGAGCCTTGACCGGACCCAACTTGTCGGCCTTGGTAAAGACGATGCAGAAAGGAACGCCGCTCTCGCCCAGCCAGTCTACAAACTCGCGGTCTATCTTCTGCTGGTCGTGGCGCACGTCGATGAGCACAAAGACATTAGCCAACTGCTGGCGCTGCAGAATATAACTGCTTATCATTTGTTCCAGCTGCTTCTGTACGGTCTTCGAACGCTTGGCGAAACCATAGCCAGGAAGGTCAACCAGATACCATTCGTTGTTGATGATGAAGTGGTTGATAAGCAGCGTCTTACCCGGTGTGGCTGAAGTCTTAGCCAAACCCTTGTGGTTGCAGAGCATATTGATGAGGCTCGATTTTCCCACATTACTTCTGCCGATGAAAGCATATTCAGCCTTCGTATCTTTCGGACACATGCTCACTCGTGGAGCCGATATTGTAAATTCTGATTTCTTAATTTCCATTCTTTCTATTTTCTTTATTATTTTTATTATTTTCAAGTTTCGCAAGTGAGCTCCACACGCCCTTTCAGGGCGAGAGGCGTTAGAACTTTTGTGCCTTCAGCCCGTACTTCAAAGTCTAGAGCATTTCAGCCAGTTCCAGCCATCTCATTTCCTTCTCATCAAGTTCATCCTTGATTTCAGGCAGGCGCTTGCTTTTCTCCGTCAGTTCCTCAACCGACAGATTTCCGCTGCAGAGTTCCTCTTCCAGCTTCTTCTGTTCCTCGGTCAGCGCATCTATTTCCTGGGTCAGCTGCTCATATTCGCGCTTCTCCTTGTAGCTCATCTTGCGCTTGTTCTCAAAGTTGGCGTCGCGCTTGGCCGTGCCTGCTCCGTCGCTTTCTGCCGTTGCATTTCCGCTCTTTGCCGGTTTCGCCTGTTCCGCCTCGTCCTTCGCCTGCATCCGGCTCCATTCCCTGTACTGCGTATAGTTGCCTGGGAAATCCTGTATTTCGCCTTCGCCCTTGAAAACCAGCAGATGGTCTACTACCTTGTCCATGAAATAGCGGTCGTGGCTCACCACGATGACGCAACCCGCAAAATCCTGAAGATATTCTTCCAGTACCTGCAGCGTCTGGATGTCGAGGTCGTTGGTCGGCTCGTCCAGCACCAGGAAGTTCGGATTCCTCATCAGCACCGTACAGAGGTAAAGCTTGCGCTTCTCGCCGCCGCTCAGCTTGTAAACGTAGTTGTGCTGCTCCTCGGGCGTAAAGAGGAAGAACTGCAGAAACTGCGAAGCCGTCATGTGCTTGCCGCCCAGATCTATATAATCAGCAATCTCCGTAATCACGTCAATCACCTTCTGGTCTTCACGGAATTTCAGTCCCTCCTGCGAGAAATAGCCGAAGCGAACCGTCTCGCCGATGTCAAACTTGCCGCTGTCGGGTTGAACCTCGCCCAGCAGCATCTTGATGAAGGTCGATTTTCCCGTTCCGTTATTACCCACAATGCCCATCTTCTCGAAGCGAGCAAAGTTGTAGTAGAAGTTGTCGAGAATCACCTTCTTCTGCCCTCTGTCGTCGAAAGCCTTGCTCACATACTGGCATTCAAAAATCTTCGAACCTATATAAACAGTAGAAGCCTTCAGCCTTACCTGTCGGTCTTCTATACGCTTCTTTGCCACCTTCTCCAGCTCGTAGAAAGCATCCTCGCGGTATTTCGCCTTGTGTCCGCGAGCCTGAGGCTGGCGGCGCATCCAGTCGAGTTCCCTGCGGTAGAGATTCTTCGAGTGCTGTATTTCGGCTCTCAGATTGTCCATTCTCTCCTGCCTCTTCTCCAGATAATAAGCATAATTGCCGCGGTAGGTGTAGATGGTGCGGTCGTCGAGTTCCAGAATCGTATTGCACACCTTGTCCAGAAAGAATCGGTCGTGCGTAACCATAAAGATGGTCTTGTTGCCGCGGTTCAGATAACCCTCCAGCCACTCTATCATCTCCAGGTCCAAGTGGTTGGTCGGCTCGTCCAGCATCAGGAAGTCGGGTTCCGTAATCAGCACATTCGCCAGCGCCACTCGCTTCTGCTGTCCGCCGCTGAGCTGTCCCATCGGCTGTTCCAGGTTTGTAATGTGCAGCTGGGTGAGAATCTGTTTCGCCTTCAGCACCTTCTCCGGATCATCCTCATGATTGAAGCACGCCTGCAGCACACTTTCCTCCGGATCAAACTGCGGCGACTGCTCCAGATAGCCCACCTTCAAGTCGCGTCGGTAGATGATGTCTCCGCTCTCATGCCCCTCTTTATCCATCAGCACCGACATGAGCGTAGACTTTCCCGTGCCGTTTCTCGCCACGAGTCCCACTTTCTGTCCTTCAGCGATAGAGAAGGAAATATTATCAAAAAGAACCTGTGCACCAAAGCGTTTGGTGAGGTTTTGAACGTCTAAATAGGGTATTTGACTAGCCATTTTTATTTTTTTTGTGCAAAGATAGGCAAAATATTTGGCAGAAACAAATTTTTTAATTATCTTTGCACACGAATTTATCAATCAATACCGTGTTTCCATTCAGAAACGCGACATTTCAGAAAGAAAATCATTAATATACAATATATAATATATGTATAGCAAAGAAGAATTACAAGCAAAGAGTGTCGTTCAGTTGAAGGACATTGCCAAGGAACTTGGAGCCAAGGTAAAGAAGAGCGATAACAAGGGAACTATCGTCTACGCCATTCTCGACGCCCAGGCAGAACAGCCAGCTCCTGAAGCAGCCCCTAAGCGTAAGCGCACCCGCATTGCAACCAAGAAAGAAGACCGTGTTTATTCCGTACACGGTAATGAAGGAGAGAATTTCGACGTGCAGAAGAACCAGGTATTGGGTCCTAACGGCGGCGAGACTGCTCCTCAGGCTATGAGCGAAACTGCCCCAGACCCAGCGGTTGAGGAAGAAATCCAGTTCAGCCCGGCAGAGCAGAGTTTACAATCAGCTGCCCAGAAGCAGACTCTAAACCAATCAGGCGAAGACATCGAGGCTCAGGTACTTGCCAACTTCCCGAAACACCGTGGCAGAAGAAGCAAGGCTGAACTCGAAGCTATTGCAGAAGCCAGAGCAGCTGCCATCAGAAAGCATCAGGCGGTAAAAGCCGAGATAGAAGCACAGATGGCGAAAGATGCACAGGAGACGGCTAACCAGCAGGCTGCTACTGAGGCAGAACAGCCGGAAGAGGCAACAGCCGATAACCAGCAGACTGCTCCTGAGCAGGCAGCACCTGAGCAAGCTGCCGTTCCTGAAGAGCAGTTCTCTGCCGGAAACGCAGAGAGCGCTAACATCAGCGGCGATTTGCAGGCGATGCTCCAGGCTAAGATGAATGCACAGAACGCAGCAGCAGCTCCAGCTCCGGCAGCCGCTCCGGCTCCAGCTGAGGAGGCAAAGGAAGAAGCTACTGAAAAAACTGCAACCGATAAGAAACAGGAGTCAGCTCCTATCCACTATACTGAAGGTATGAAGGTAGAACTCGATGCAGACGGAACCTGGAAGGGTGATCCGGGCGATGGAACCGATTTCATCCCGGTAGTCGACATTCCTATCGAAGACCAGGCTGCCATTCCTACAGTCGACATCTTCGACCGTCCTACCACTCCACAGACTTCTCACCAGCACACACCAGCGCCTGCCCCTTCAGCCAAGAACAAGCAGGAAGCACCAGCCTACGATTTCAGCAATCTCGTGAAATCCAACGGTGTGCTCGAAGTGATTTCAGAGGGCTACGGATTCCTGCGCAGCAGCGATTACAATTACCTTTCTTCACCGGACGATGTTTATGTAGCATCCAGCTTCGTCAAGAAGTTCGGTCTGAAGACTGGCGATGTCATCGAATGCAAGGTGCGTCCGCCTCACGAGGGCGAGAAATACTTCCCGCTCACCAGCATCATCAAGATCAATGGCCGTGACCCGTCAGAGGTTCGTGACCGTGTTCCTTTCGAGCACCTCACCCCACTCTTCCCTGATGAGAAGTTCAATCTCTGTGGCGACCGCCGCACCACCAATCTCAGCACCCGCATTGTAGACCTCTTCTCGCCAATCGGTAAGGGTCAGCGTGCGCTCATCGTGGCTCAGCCTAAGACTGGTAAGACCATCCTCATGAAGGATATTGCCAACGCCATCGCAGCCAACCATCCTGAGGCTTACCTCATGATGCTGCTCATCGACGAGCGTCCTGAGGAGGTTACCGACATGGCACGCACCGTGAATGCAGAGGTTATCGCCTCTACCTTCGACGAGCCAGCAGAGCGCCATGTCAAGATTGCCGGAATCGTGCTCGAGAAGGCTAAGAGAATGGTAGAATGCGGACACGATGTTGTCATCTTCCTCGATTCTATCACCCGTCTCGCCCGTGCCTACAACACCACAGCTCCTGCATCTGGTAAGGTGCTCACCGGTGGTGTAGATGCAAACGCCCTCCAGAAGCCTAAGCGTTTCTTCGGTGCTGCGCGTAACATCGAAGGCGGCGGTTCGCTCACCATCATCGCTACTGCCCTCATCGATACAGGTAGTAAGATGGATGAAGTCATCTTCGAGGAGTTCAAGGGAACCGGTAACATGGAGTTGCAGCTCGACCGCTCACTCAGCAACAAGCGCATCTTCCCTGCTGTCAACCTCATTTCTTCATCTACCCGTCGCGACGATCTGCTGCAGGACAAGACAACGCTCGACCGCATGTGGATTCTGCGCAAGTATCTGTCAGATATGAACGCTATCGAGGCGATGAGCACCATCCACAAGAATATGCAGCATACTCGCAACAACGACGAGTTCCTGCTCTCTATGAATTCATAACCCAAGTTTAGCAAGTGGTTTAAGTACGGGCTAGGAGCTTCTGCCCTTTCAGGGCGTGTGGAGCAAAAACTAGTATATAAAAGAAGAGAGATTTGAAAGAGAAGGGCAAGTTCCATTTTCGGGATTTGCCCTTCGTGTTTTTTTACTGTTTAAAATCATTAAAAAAATATCGCATTTCATTTTTTATTCGTATCTTTGCTTATATTAAACACAGAGGGGCGCAAAGCCCTAATATAAATAATGTATAACTTAAAATCAAAAGAACCATGAGCAAATATTTTGCAGAATCAGAATTGATTATCAATGAAGACGGAAGCTGCTTCCACCTTCATCTACGCCCGGAACAAGTGGCTGATAAAGTAATCCTCGTTGGCGACCCAGGTCGCGTAGCCCTCGTAGCCTCCCATTTCGATGAGAAGGAATGCGAAGTCTCAAGTCGGGAATTCCACGCCATCACCGGCACATATAAAGGCAAGCGAATCACCGTGCAGAGCACCGGAATAGGATGCGATAATATCGATATCGTAGTCAACGAGCTCGATGCGCTGAAGAACATCGATTTCAAAACCCGCACCGAGAAACCCGAGCACACCACGCTCACCCTCGTGCGCATCGGAACCTGCGGCGGCCTGCAGCTCAACTGCCCAGCCGGAACCTTCGTAGCCTCACAGAAGAGCATCGGTTTCGACGGACTCATCAACTTCTATGCCCGTCGCAACGAAATCTGCGACCTCGAAACAGAGGCAGAATTCAAGCGCCAGGTAAAATGGAACGACCAGATTGGCAACCCATACTGTGTAGACAACAATCCGGAACTGCTCAACCAGATAGCCGGCGATGATATGGTACGCGGAATTACCATAGCCTGTGGCGGTTTCTACGGACCTCAGGGCCGCGAACTCCGTGCCCCACTTGCCGACCCGGAACTTAATCAGAAGATTGAAGCATTCGAGTATAACGGTCTGCGCGTCAACAACTTCGAGATGGAGAGTTCAGCCCTCGCCGGTCTTTCCCTTCTCCTCGGTCATAAGGCATTAACCTGCTGCATGGTCATCGCCAACCGCCGTGCCCTCAGCGCCAACACCGGCTACAAGAGCACCATCGACAATCTCATCAAGGTTGTGCTCGACAGAATCTAGGTCCATTGCAGCAGTACGCCCTGAAAGAGCTGTCATCCATTGCAGCAACACGCCCTGAAAGGGCAGAAGCTCCTAGCCCAGGGCAACACCCTGGGTTAACAGCAAACAACCCTGTCGCCCTGTAAGGGCAAAAGCTTTAAAAGAAACAAATAAATGAAGAATCAAGAAGAATGTATCTGCGCCCTGGCAACCCCAGCCGGCGGTGCTATCGGAATCATCCGACTCAGTGGCTCCGACGCCATAACCCTCACCGACAAAATCTTCCAGTCTGCCAACGGCAAATCCCTGGAAGAAGCCAAGCCCTACACTCTGCATTATGGCGAAATCAAGGATAAGGATGGCAACACCATCGATGATGTACTGGTGAGCGTGTTCCGTGCACCCCACAGTTATACAGGCGAGAACTCCACCGAGATTTCCTGTCATGGCAGCCGATACATTCTTCAGCAGGTTCTCCATCGTTTTACGGAGGTAGGATGTCGCCAGGCAGAACCGGGCGAATACACCCGTCGTGCCTATCTCAACGGCAAGATGGACCTCTCTCAAGCAGAAGCCGTAGCTGATCTCATCGCCTCTACCAACAAGGCAACCCACAAGATGGCGCTCAGCCAACTGAAGGGTCATTTCAGCAACGAACTCTCCCTCCTTCGCGAAAAATTATTAAAGATGACTTCGCTCCTGGAGTTGGAACTCGACTTCAGCGACCACGAAGAACTGGAGTTTGCCGACCGCAGCGAACTCCAAGCACTAGCCGAAGAAATCAATCACAAGATTACCACCCTCGCCCACTCCTTCGAAACCGGCAATGCCCTAAAGCAGGGAGTAGCCGTAGCCATCGTAGGCAAGACGAATGTGGGCAAGAGCACCCTGCTCAACCGTCTGCTCCACGAGGAGAAGGCAATCGTGAGCGACATTCACGGAACCACCCGAGACGTAATCGAAGACACCACCCTCATCGACGGAATCACCTTCCGCTTTATTGACACAGCCGGAATCCGCAAGACGGATGATGTGGTAGAAAACATCGGAATAGAGCGCACTTTCCAGAAGATGGAAGAGGCGAAGATAGTAATCTGGCTATTAGATGAGCAGCCGTCAGCCTCAGAAATCGAGGAGATGAAGCTGAAGAACCAGGGCAAGAAGCTGCTGGTAGTATTTAATAAGATGGATAAACTTGAGAATGATAAACTTGCATTCGATAAATTCACCCATTCCTGTGGCTCAGATTCCAGTGAATCAGAAGCCCCACTCTTCATCAGTGCCCGCACAGGCGAGAACGTTTCATCCCTGGAGCAGGCATTAGTAAAAGCCGCTGATATTCCTGAGATTACCGAGAACGACGTCATCATAACGAGTGCCCGCCACTTCGAGGCCCTACTCCGTGCCCATGATTCCCTCACCCGAGTATTGGAGTCGATGGAAATGGGCATGAGCGGCGACATCATCGCCGAAGACCTGAAAATGGTATTGGAAGAATTGGGTGAAATCACTGGCGGACAGATCAGTAGCCAGGAAACGCTAAATAATATCTTCAAGCACTTTTGCATCGGGAAATAAGTATAAATAGGGAACGCAGCGCGTTCCCTATCTGTTAGCCCCACTCCTTCTTCACATTAAAGCAGGGGCAAGCTTTGTTGGCAAATTCATTATGACCATGAATCGTGGCTAATGGATATTCCTCCTTCATCTGCTCAATGAGGGCATGAATTAAAGGGCAAAATCGGCTATTCATGGGCTAAAAAGGGGTTTATGTAATCAGGAAACTCTAATTTTTCCGTTTTTCATCGCTGAAAACAGGTATTGGGAGAATGCATAAAAAGCGAGCGCTATGATTTAAAAAGTAAATATATATTCCATTCGTAATCCAACATACAGGCTTCATTTTACACACGAAATATACATACTAAATAGTTGTATAACAACAAATAATCAATTTCCATCGTAGTATTATTATTATGTAGTTTCTAGCTTTCCGGACTATTATTACGTCAATATTTTGTTAATTGCTAGCAAAGATAATAAAAAGTTGGCAACCAAAGAATTTTATCACGTTATTTAACGGAAAAATGCAAAATATGGGGGATAGGAAGATGTTTTACCCCCTCTCCTAAGGGTGAAAAATGCCCCTCCTCAGACATAAATCTGTCTCAGACTTGACGTATTTTTGACAAATTCGAGGGGTAAACAAGGGGTAGAATGAGGTAAAGAGAGGAGAAAAAGCAATGCAAGAACTCATTTCCGGCACTAGAGAATGTAGATTATACTTATACATAAAAGCATTAATAGCAACTTTAATATACTGGTATAAATGTGTAATAAACAACTAATTACGATACGTTATCTTATTTACTTTAAGTCTTTAAAACAGAAATATTCTATCCGGTCATTAAGGTCAAGGTCATTAAGGTCATTAAGGTTTCGGGGGAAAAACATTTTCCTATAGTATATATATAAATAATATTTATATATACTATAGCTCAAAATGACCGATTCCCATTTTCTTAATGACCTTAATGACCTTGACCTTAATGACCGCTTTTTCACGTTTCTTCGGCTACCTTCAATGCGTATTTTCCTGTTTTACTATGTTTCTGCAATAAAGTTCTGACAGAAAACGATAGAAAGTATTATCTATCAGATACTTACGTCATTTCCGGCATAGAAAGTTAGGGTGAAAGCTTGTATTCTGCCCGAAAATGTTGTATCTTTGCACCGGCAATCGAAAGAACAGCCTTTTGTGCCTTGCTC
>ENA-OPBO01000892-OPBO01000892.1-human-gut-metagenome-genome-assembly--contig:-NODE-892-length-23387-cov-3.017015_pt1 | contig 23387 bp, 25 predicted proteins | sample MGYA00241071_ERZ501458 | MGnify/ENA primary metagenome ERZ501458 (study PRJEB25962, sample SAMEA2042509) | human gut metagenome | biome: human gut; feature: human-associated habitat; material: faeces... | reverse complement strand
CCCCCAGCCGTGCAGGAGCAAAATGGTGGAGCCGTTTGCCTTCTCCGCTTTCGTATAGCGGTAAAAGATGCGGCAGCCCTGAATCGTCGCCTCCAAAGAAGCACCACCCTTCCAGAACTTACCCCCGTATTTTACCCTATCTTATGCAAAAAGAAAAGCCGTTACCGCATTTTATCGTCTTTGGACCGCCGCAGGGTCGTATACATAACGCCTTTTGCGCTCGCTGATGGAAAATTCCTGACGGCACCACAGCGGGACATCCACACTGCATTCCAGGGTGCAGCCCAGCCGCTCGCAGGTCAAAATGCTGGGAAGGTTGTCCTCATCGGTGGTGATCACGAAGGTCCTCATCCCCAGTTCGGCAAGGACGGACACGCATAGCCGGCAGGCGCGCAGCGCGGCGCCATGCCCCCGGAAGGGCGGGTCAACATGGTACCCGATATGGCCCAGATAGAACAGGCTGGCGTCCTCGCCCACCCTCAGGGCAATTTCGCCCGCAGGTCCGGGGGACAGGCCGGGCATGACGATATCAAACACGAGGGACTTTGCGCCGCCCAGCTGCGCGACGTGCCCGGCATATTCCCGCGGGACGAGGGCGATCAGGTCATCCTGCAGCAGCCTCTGTCCGCGCCGGCCCGCGCGGATGAATGCCCGCTCAAAGTTGGTTTTCATACTTCCTGTACGGTTACCTTGGGGAGCAGCGCCTCAAAATCCGGCCGGCGCAGCAGCTGCGTCCCGTCCGTCATCACGCTGGCCGCTCCCGCCGCCACACCGCAGCGGAAGGAGTCCTCAAGCGATTCCCCGCGCGACAGCCCCGCCAGCACTCCGCCGATCATCGCATCGCCTGCGCCAACAGTGGATCGGGCTTCCACCATCAGAGCGGGAGCAAAGAACGTATCCTTGCGGCTGACGAGCATCGCGCCATATTTTCCCATGGAAATAATCACGTTTTGCGCCCCATATTCGATCAGGAACAGCGCCGCATCCCGAAGGCCCCGCAGCGTGCGCAGCTCCTTTTTCATAATGGCTTCAATTTCCGGCAAATTGGGCTTGATGAGAAACGGTTTTTCCTTGATGCCATGCAAAAGGGTTTCCCCGGCGCAGTCCAGCACGCACCTTTTGCCTTCCAGCACTTTCAGGCAACGCTGGTAGGTGGTTTCCTCGCAGCCTTCGGGCAGCCGTCCGCTCAGCACCACATAGTCGCTCTTCTCGGACTTTTCTTTCAGCAGGTTCAGGAAATCTTCCAGCTGGCTCTGATTCATTGAAATGCCCGGCTCGTTAAATTCCGTAACGGTCCGGGTGCTCTCATCCACCAGCTTCAGATTGGTGCGCACTTCTCCGGGCATGGGCAGATAGTCAAAAGGCACATCCTCCTGACGAATCATTTTCAGGAAAGACTCCCGTCCGCGTTCGCCCAGGCAACCCACACAGCCAACCGGCACGCCCAGCCGCTTCAGAACCACGGCCACGTTGACGCCTTTTCCTCCCACATCCACGCGCACATCGCACAGCCGGTTCAGTTCCCCCGGCTTGAGCGCCTTAACAGATGCCGTTTTATCAAAAGAAGGGTTCATGCATACGGTGGTAATCATCGCGCTGCCTCCTTATGGTGCATTAGCTGATAGCACAACGGGACCGATGCGATGCGCGCATCGGTCCCAAAAAGATGTGAAACGGCGGGAATTATTCCTCCTCGTCCTCGTCCAGCTTTGCGTTTTCGATGATCTTCTGGGCCACGTTGGAGGGAACCTCCTCATAGCGTTCAAAGGACATCGTGAACCATCCGCGCGCCTGGGTCATGGAACGAAGGTCGGTCGCGTATTTGAACATTTCCGCCTGCGGAGCCTCGGCTACCAGCTGCTGCATGCCGTCCACCTGGTTCATGCCCATGATGCGGCCACGGCGCTTGTTCATATCGCCCATCACATCACCCATGTACTCGTCGGGCACATAGACCTCCACGTGCATGATGGGCTCCAGCAATACGGGGTTTGCCTCCATGCAGCCCTTCTTGTAGGCGATGCGGGCCGCCGTCTTGAAGGCCATTTCAGAGGAGTCCACGGGATGGTAGCTGCCATCATAGAGCTTTGCATGCAGACCCACCATCGGATAGCCAGCCAGAACACCCTTGCGGATGTTTTCACGCAGGCCCTTTTCCACGGAAGGAATGAAGTTGCGCGGCACCACGCCGCCGACCACAGCATCCTCAAACTCGAAGTCAATGCTGGTGTCGCCGATGGGCGAAAACTCGATCCATACGTCGCCGAACTGGCCATGGCCGCCGGACTGCTTCTTATGACGACCCTGGACCTTGACGGTCTTTTTGATGGTTTCACGGTAGGGAATGCGCGGGTCCTGCAGAACGGCGTTGGCGCCGAACTTGCTGGCCAGCTTGTTTCGAATCACGTCCAGGTGCAGCTCGCCCTGACCGGAAAGAAGCGTCTCGGTGGTTTCCACGTTCTTTTCCAGCTTGATGGAGGGATCTTCCTCCATGAGACGTGCCAGGCCGCTGAAGACCTTGTCCTCCTCGCCCTGCTTGGCGGCGAACACGGCCTTGCTGATGCAGGGAGCGGGGTACTCGATGGGCGGATACTTGATGGGGTTGGCAGGATCGCAAAGCGTATCGCCGGTATTGGTGAACTGCAGCTTGGAGAATGCGCCCATATCGCCGGCGTTGAGCAGCTGGGTACTGATCTGCTTCTTGCCGCGCAGCACATAGATGCCGGTGACCTTTTCGGTCTTGTCACAGCTGGCATTGTAAATGTTGCCGCTGCCGGTGGCCGTACCGCTCATGACTTTGAACAGGCTGAGCTTGCCCACGAAGGGGTCGGCGATGGTCTTGTATACCAGGGCGCTGAAGGGCTGCTCGCTGTTGCAGGGGCGCTCGATTTCCTCGCCGGTCTTGGGGTTGACGCCCTTGTATACCGCACGCTTGGGAGAGGGCAGGAAGTCCGCCATCACGTCCAGCAGCTTGGCCACGCCAACGCCGGTCAGCGCGGAGCAGGGTACCACGGGGCAAATCTGGCCGGAGAACATGCCCATCTTGAAGCCTTCGATCAGTTCTTCATGGGTGAGGGTTCCTTCCTCCAGATACTTCATGGTGAGTTCATCATCCGACATTGCGGCGGCTTCGGTGATTTCTTCCATGGCCAGGGCGATTTCATCCGCCATATCGGCAGGCACGGGAATCTCCTTGGGCTTGCCCTTGTTGACGCGCTCGTAGGCCTTGTTCTCCAGCACGTTTACCACGCCGTGATAGCCGGGGCCCTCCCCGATGGGCAGCAGGATCGGCACCACGCTGTTGCCGAAACGCTCGCGCAGCTGGGTCTGAACCTTCATAAAGTCGGCATGGTCACGGTCCATCTGGTTGACGATGAACATTTTGCCCACGTTGTTCTTGGTGGCATAATCCCAGGCCTTTTCGGTGCCGACAGCGATGCCGCTAACGGCGCTGACCAGAATTGCGGCGGTTTCCACCACGCGCAGGGGGCCCATCATCTCGCCCACGAAATCAAAATAACCGGGTACGTCGATGACGTTGAGCATCTTCTGGTTCCAGTCGATCGGGGCAATGGCGGCGCTGATGGAGATTTTTCTCTTGATCTCCTCCGCGTCGTAGTCGGTGACGGTGTTGCCGTCCTCGACGCGACCCTGGCGGTCGATCGCTCCGGCAGCGAACAGCAATGCCTCCATCAGCGTGGTTTTTCCTTCGCTGCCATGCCCCATGAGGGCGATGTTCCGGATGTCCTTGGTTTGATAGCTTGCCATTATGGATCCCCCTTGTTCTATTTGATTTTCGCATCCCTGCACGCCGCGCTGCGGGCTTTTGAATAAGAACGAGTACCGAGCGATGAATTCCATAACACGCAGGATGCATATGAACCGTTTTTCAAACGTTATTGATTATAACAGAAACCGCGCAAAAAGAAAAGCATAAACCTTCAAATTGCCAGTTCGTTCCTTCAGGCCTGTCCGCCGTACAGGTATTTCACCTTCAAATAGCCCTCCAGGTTGCCATATTCACTCACGGTAATGGCGGGCAAATCCAGCTCCTGCATGCAGGCAAGTAAAATGGCGATTCCATGGACGACGATATCGGCGCGTTGCGGCTGCAGGCTGGGAAGGGCCAGCCGCTTTTCCATGGGCATGGGAGCAAGGGTTTCCATGGCGGCAAGCACTCTCTCCTGCGTGAGTGAGAAGCCATGGATAAGCGAGCGCTGGTTCCAGGGGATCTCCTGGACGAGCGCGGCGGTGGTGGTAAAGGTTCCGCCCACGCCTACCCATACCGGGGGCCGGATCGCGGCAAAGGCGGGACGTTCGGGGGCGATCAGCTCCCGCGCAATCCGGACGGCGGCATGGGCTTCCTCCATGCTTTGAATCGGGTGGCACCGGTACAGCCTGACCGCGCCCATCTGCAGGCTGACCGCCCTTTGAATCTCCATTCCCCTTCCCACCACGATTTCCGTGGACCCGCCGCCGATGTCGATCAGCCCGGAAGGCTCTCCATCCGTAGCGCCGAGAAAGGAAAGCTTTGCCTCCAGAGCACCGCTGCAGATTTCCAGCGAAAGGCCGGTCGCTTCCAACAACGCCTGGGAAAAAGCCGCCTGATTTGCCGCGTCGCGCACGGCGCTGGTGGCAAACAGGTGGATCTGTTCCGCCCCCTGCGCAGCGGCTTGCCGGCGAAAGGCTTCCACGCTTTGGCAGGCCTTGCCGATCATGTCCGCCATGATGTTTCCCTGGCGGTCCAGCGCGGCAAAGACCCGAAGTCCCTCGCGGTAGCGATCCAGCCGCAAAAGCCGTCCTCCATCCACATCCGCAACCAGCATGCGCAAAGAATTAGAACCGATGCCAATGGCTGCAACCCGCATTCCAAGCACCTCGTTTGTATCTGTTTTGGCTGTTTGTCGTTGATCGCATGACTGATAAAAACGGAAATACCCTCGCCGCTTTACCGCGAAGGTATTTCGTCCTCGCCATATAGCGCTTCGGGATTGGTGATCACGAAGCGGATTTCATCGGGCATCATATATCCGTACATGGTACGCGCCTGATTTTCAATGAAGGCATCGGTCCCGACGGTTTCCAGCTGGGTTTTCAGGTCCGCCTGATCGCCCTGCAATTGCGTCAGGCGCATCTGCGTCTGATCATAGGTATCATTGAGCTCGTCGATGGTCTGGGAAAGCGTGCCGCTGTACCAGAAAAAAGCCACCAACACACAGGCGGACATGGCAATCAGCACCCAGATATTCATCGTCTTGCGCATAGCAGGTCGTTCCCTTCCAAAGCGGTTTGACTTGTAACATTCTGCGCCGGATTTGAAAATTCCTGCCGTCATGACGGTGTCAGGCCGACTTTTTTCTTTTTTTCAGCCACGCGCCGGCCAGACGCACAAGCCTGCCGATTCCCTGGGTGTAGAGCAGTGCGCCCGTGAGGATGGCCAGCAGGTGATACAGTCTGAGGGCCTCATCGCGTGAGAGAAGCATCATTCCCATCAGCGCAAAGCCGGCGGTGAGCATCATCAGAACATCCGCCAGCGGGCGCAGCGGCCCCGCCAGCACGGACGCATCCAGACAGGCCGCAAGCACCAGTCCCAGCGGCACGGCTGCCAGAAAGGCCTGCGCCTGTCCGGCCGTTTCAAAAAACAGCTTCATTTTTTGCGCCACTTCCAGGCAAAAGCCCGCCTGGCGGCCGTTTTCGGCGATTCATAGATGATCCCGTCGATATGGCCGTCCACTTCCAGCCGCCCGTCTTCCAAAAGCAGCTTGGCAATGTGCAGGCTGTCTCCTGTCAGAATCATCACACCCGAATCAATTTTCAGTACGACCTCGGTTTCGTGAAAGCTGCAAACATCGGTAACGCCGGTAATCGCCGCGTGCCTGCGCTTGTCGATGGACAGCGTGTGCACGCTGCGCGCGCCTCCGTCCGCGGCGTTGGTATTCGTCATGACCATGCCCCCTTCCATGGAAGGGTATGCGATGCGTTTTTCAAAAAGAAGTCTTGACAGAATGCATGCTTTGACGTATCATGCGTATACCAATTTGTGTTTTTGGTATACGCATGATAGATGGAGGTTCTACCAATGACGAGGCAGGTACGGCTGTTGACCCTATCGGCGCTGATGTGCGCGCTGATCATCGTTTCGACGCTATGGCTGAAGTTTACTATTCCCGGAACAGACGTGATGTTCAGCTCGCAGGTGTTTTTTGTGCTGCTGTGCGGGCTGCTGCTTCCGCCACGCTACTGCTTTTACACGCTGGGCGCCTACCTGCTGCTGGGACTGGCAGGACTTCCGGTGTTTACCGCCACCGTCGGCCCCGCCGTCATCGCCACCCCGTCCTTTGGGTATTTGATCGCCTTTCCGTTTGAGGCGGCGGTCACCTCTGCAGCAGCCGGAAGGCTGGTGAATCAAAAAGGGGGACGCTACATATCCGTGCTCATCGGTGTGGCCGTGAGCTACGTCATAGCGCTCCCCTATGTGGCGCTGCTCAAGGGAGTGTATCTCAACGCCCCCGTTTCCCTGGGCGTTTTGCTCAGCGCCTACTGCTTTGCCTTTCTTCCGCTGGATATCGTAAAAGCGCTGCTGGCCGCCGCCCTGGCAGGCCGCCTAGAAAAGCCGCTGGGGCTGACGAAGTCTCGCTAACCCCGCGTCAGGCGTTCTTCTCCTTGCTTTTCTCTTCCTTCGCTATCTTTTTCCGGGCCGTTTCAAAAATGGCGCCCACCACGCGAGGCCCGGCGTTAATCGCAATGGCCGCACCAATCTGGAACTGATACACGGGAGGATATCCCACCTTTTTGGTCAGTTCCTCGGCCAGCTCGTCGCGCACGGTGGTATCGCTGCCATAGACAAGGCTGTAGGGCGTGTTGGGCTCCATGTCGTCATCCACCATTTTCACAAGTTCCTTGATGAGTTTCTTTTCTCCCCTTGCCTTGCCCACTGTCGTAATGGCGTGATCCCATACCTGCATGATCGGTTTGATGCCCAGCGCCTCTCCCACAAACACGGCTGCGCTGGGGATGCGCCCCGATTTGCCCGCGTATTTCAGGCTGTAAAGGCCAAAATACACGCGCTGCTTTTTGAGCTGCCGGTCAATCAGCGAGAGCACATCCTCGATGGGAGCGCCCATTTCCAGCTTCTGCGCCGCCAAAATGGCCGCATAGCCGTATCCGCCCGAATAGCTGCCGCCATCGAAGAGATGGATGTGCAGCTTTTCCTGTGCGCTCTCGTTTTCCTGATAGAAGCGCTCGCGGGTGCTCACGGCGTTGAAATACGTGGCGGAGCCTTTGGAATTGATCAGTAATAAAATCAGATCTTGCGTGCCGGCGGCAAGCTCCTTCTGAAAAAGTTCTTCAAATACATAGGGGGTAATCTGCGACGTGACGGGAATGCCGTCATAGGCGTCCATCATGGCATAAAATTCGTCATTGGTAACCTCAACGCCGCTTTGAATGGTGCGCTCGCCCATGGTTACTGGAATGGGAAGCACCTCTATGCCATACCGGTCGCGCAGTTCCACGGGAATGTCCGCCGCTGCGTCGGCGTAGATTTTATACTTGCAGATCATCCTAACCCCGTCCTTTCGATGCATATCAAGAAGATGTGGAAACAATCAAAAGCCTCTGACCAGGACGTCGAACCCGGTCCCCGTCATCAGCCGGATCAGAATCAGCACGACCAGATGGATCGGGTACAGCCAATATCCCAGCCTTCCCGGAAGGCGCAGCCCCGTCCTGGTAGGGCACAGAATCAGCGGCAGCGATAGCCAGATCATGCCCTGGAGCCGGAAGAAGGCCGCCAGCACGGGTCCCAGACCATCCCACGTCAGGAAGGTGAGCGGATAGCCAAACAGGCTGTTCACCTGCGAGGAGGTGCTGCCCCAGAAAAGCGCATACGCCAGGTAGGCGGCAGCCAACCCGCCCCTGGAGCCGCGCGCCATGTAGAGAATCAGGATAAAGGTAAGCCCGCGCCAGCCGTAGTCCACCTGGACAAATCCCAGCAGCACATAGCACAGCGCCGGTACCCAGATCTGACTGCCCATGAATCTGGCGCGGATGCCCTGCAGCGCCACCTGCGCGATAAACAGCAGAAACAGGATGTTCAAATCCGTCCAGGTATGATTGAGGGCCATCATGTACAGCGGCTGCGACAATACCGCCAGTCCCAGCAGCCTCAGTGCGTATCGGGGCGCATTGTGGGTTTTGACGCTGCCGACCACCAGGCACCAGGCGTACAGCGGCAGGGCCATCCGGCCGATCATCCGCAGTTCCCCCACGCGGGGAAGCACCGCCGCCCCCAGGTGGTCGATGAACATAAAGCACAGAGCCAGCACCTTGAGAAACGAGGTGTCCAGGTTACCGGCCAGCTCACCTGAGCGCCTTTCCTTCACAGTGGTTTCTGCCATGGCTCGCATATCTCCTTTCGGTGCGGTTTTTCCATTATAGCATGTTTCTTACGGGCTGTCACGGGGAAATGCGCACCCCCGCGCCGTCCATCCCGTCTGGCGAAAAACGGCTATTCAAAGCATATTGACAGAAGCATGGAAGTGATATAAAATATTTTCGATATAGAAGGGAATCTATATCATTGCCTTGGACGAGGAGGTGTCCCATGGACTGTTTCAAGGCGTCCATTCCCATTTTGAAAGTGCTTTGCGACGAAACGCGGCTGAGTATCTTAAGCATGCTCTCCCAGGCGGATCTCAATGGTTGCGAGATCACCCGCGCGTTTTGCTTTTCGCAGCCAACCATCAGCTATCATATGAAGCAGCTGGTAGACGCGCAGCTGGTGATGTCCCGCAAGGAGGGCTGCACCGTGATCTACAGCGTCAACCGCGATATCTGGCCCCATGTCCGCGCACTGCTGGATGTGCTGTGCGCTGCTGCAAAAAAGAAGGGAGAGAAAGCCGATGGCTGAACCCATTTTGCGCCTGGAGGGACTGTGCAAGGATTATGGCGAGGGCCTGGTGCTGAGCGGACTGAGCCTTGATGTGTATCCGGGTGAATTTTTGACGCTGCTGGGGCCCAGTGGATGCGGAAAGACAACCACGCTTCGCATCATTGCGGGGTTGGAGCGCCCCACGGCCGGCCGCGTTTTGATCGACGGGACGGATGTAACGGGGCTGCCGCCCGAAAAGCGGCCCGTGAATACAGTGTTCCAAAACTATGCGCTGTTTCCCCACATGACCGTATTTCAGAACATCGCCTATGGCCTGAAAGTGCTGGGCATCAGCAAAAGCGAGCAGAAGGAGCGGGTGATGGCGGCGCTTTCGCTGGTCCGTCTGGCCGGCTTTGAGCGGCGCATGCCTTCCCAGCTTTCCGGCGGTCAGCGGCAGCGCGTAGCCATCGCACGGGCGGTGGTTCTCCAGCCCAAGGTGCTTTTGCTGGATGAGCCGCTGGGCGCGCTGGATCTCAAGCTGCGACAGGAGATGCAGCAGGAGCTCAAAAGCCTGCAGCAGAAGCTGGGCATCACCTTCGTCTACATTACGCACGATCAGGAGGAGGCGCTCAACATGTCCTCCCGCATCGTGATTCTCAACGCCGGCCATATCGAGCAAATCGGTACCCCGGAGGAGATCTACGAACACCCGCGCACACTGTTCGCAGCGGATTTTATCGGGCAGAACAACCTGCTGCTGGGTACGGTCACGTCCGTAACGCCGGAGGGCCTTACGTTGGAAGTAAACGGCGTGTCGCTTCCCGCACTGCCAAACGACTTCTTTTCACCCGCCGTGGGCGAGCGCGCAGCACTGTGCCTGCGTCCCCAGCGCATCCGCTATGGCCGCGAGCCGCAGCACCGGATGGCGCTCAAGGGCATCATTCGCAGCAAGGAGTATGTGGGAGGGATGCAGCATACGCAGATCGCCCTTAACGACGCGCTGCTGCTCAACGCCGTCACCCAGTCCGCCGAGCTGGACAGCTTTCCCGTAGGCAGCGAGGTGTACGTAGGCTGGAATCAGCGGCATGCGCCGCTCGTGCCGTGCACTTCCAAGGAGGCGGTATGATGGATGCCTCCCAGAAGCAGGACCTGCGCTTTTCGAGGCTGCTCAAGCTGCCCATGTATCTGTGGAGCATCGTGTTCGTGTTCGTGGCGCTACTCTATGTCATCGGTCTGAGTTTCCTCAGCCGGGGCGAGATCATGGGCGTAACGGGAGAAGTCACGCTGAGCAATTATGCGCGCCTGGCTTCCCCGGACTATGTCAAGGTCCTTTTGCAAAGCCTCAAGCTGGCGGCGCTAACCACGGCCATCTGCATCGTGGTGGGGTATCCCTTCGGCTACCTGATGGCGCGGCTGTCGCCGGTGGCGCGATCGGTGGTGATGCTGTTGATCATCGTGCCGTTCTGGACCAACGCGCTCATTCGCATCTACGGCTGGCGCATATTGCTCATGGGCAACGGTCCTATCAATACCGTGCTAATGAATCTGGGGCTGATCCAGGAGCCGCTCAAACTGCTCTATACGGATGGCGCGGTGCTGTTGGGGATGGTCTATGCGCTGATTCCCTTCATGATCCTGCCCACTTTCACCACGGTGGATAAGCTGGATTTTTCTGTGGTAGAAGCCGCGCGTGATTTGGGCGCAAGCCCCCTGCACGCCTTTTTCACCGTCACCGTGCCCCTGACCCTGCCGGGCCTGATGGCAGGCTGCGTGCTGGTCTTTATCCCGTCGATGGGCCTGTTCTTCCTCAACGACCTGCTCGGCGGCTCCAAAAGCGTGCTGGCGGGCGGGCTGATTCAGCAGCTCATCAACAGCCGCGACCTGCCCATGGCTGCTGCTGGACGTGACCGGCGCGGTGATCGCCGTATACCGCAAAGTGGGCGGTACAGGCGATATGAGCATGTTTTAGGAGGGAGCTATGAAAAAACACTCGATCGGTTCCCTGCTGTTTATCGGACTGGTGCTGGTCATCATGTACCTGCCTATCGCGGTGGTGGTGGTCTACTCGTTCAACGCCAATACGGCCCGCATCCCCATTGACTTTACAGGCTGGACCACGGCGTGGTACGGCAAGCTCTTTGAAAACCGGAGCGGGTTTGGCGACGCGCTCTTGCTCAGCGTGCGGGTGGCGCTGTGGGCCGTGGTGATCTCCTGCGTAATCGGTACGCTGGGAGCTATCGGCATGGCCAATTGTGCCGGCGGCCGGCACTCTCGCCTGGATACGGCCATGGAATCGCTGATGTCCCTGCCGATCATGATCCCGGAAATCATCCTGGGCCTGGCTTTTATGGTGGTATTCAACGCCATGGGCATTCGGGGAAACGACCTGCGCCTGGTGCTGGCACACGTCACCTTCTGCATCCCCTATGTATTCCTGAATGTCAAAAGCCGGCTGGTCGGGATGGACCCTGCCCTCTTTGACGCAGCACGCGACCTGGGTGCCAGTCCCGCGCGCGTAGTGCGTGATATCACGCTGCCGCTGTGCCGTCCCGCCATCCTGAGCGGCGCGTTTCTCGCCCTGGCCATGTCGCTGGATGATTTTGTCATCAGCTTCTTCGTCTATGGCGCGGGCGAGGGCACATTGCCCATCAAGATCTACTCCAGCGTGAAGGTGGGCGTTTCGCCGCAGGTGAACGCGCTGTGTACGCTCATTATGGGCGTGGTGTTTATCGCCGTGGCCCTTAGCCGTTATCTGTCTTCCGTGCGTGCCGCGCGCCAGCGGAGAATGGAACGTCAGGTCCACGCCGCGTAAAGGAAAAGAGGATGTCTATCGCATGCCATGCGCTGCGACCGGCATAGAGAAAAGAAGGATTCAATCAGGTACCAAACCCCGGAAAGGAGAAATGGCATAATGAAAAAACTGGTTGCTCTCATGCTTTGTGCGCTGATGGTCATTCCAACCTTCGCCCTCGCGGAGGAGGAAAAAGTGCTCAACATTCTCAGCTGGGAGGGTTACGTGGACAGCGATACCCTTGCCGCCTTTGAGGAAGAAACCGGCATCGATGTGATCTGGTCCCCCATGGACTCCATTGACAGCATGCTGCTCAAGGTGACCGAGGGCGGCGGATCGGATTATGACCTGATTATCTCCAGCGACTACTCGCTGGACATTCTGCGCAAGCAGGGGCTGATTCAGAAGCTGGACAAGAGCAAGCTGTCCAACTACGGCAACCTTGACCCCGCCTTCCTCTCGCAGACCTATGACCCGGACAACGAATACGTGATCCCCTACATGGCGGGCTGCCCGCTGATCATCTATGATCCCGAACGTGTGCCCTTTGAGATCACCGGATATGAGGATCTGTGGAACGAGGCGCTGGTCGACAGCGTAGCCGTGCTGGAGAATGCCCGTGTGCTGTGCGGCATCACGCTCAAAACCATGGGGAAGAGCATGAACGAAACGGACCCCGACGTGCTGGCACAGATGAAGGAGAAGCTGATGCCGCTCTATCCCAACATCCGTACCTTCGGCGATATGGAGTCCTACAGCGCCGTCACCACGGGGGAAGCCAGCGTGGGCTTTATGTTCACGCCCTTCGTCTACATGGTCCAGCTGGATCATCCTGAATTCAAGGTGGTCTATCCCAAGGAGGGGCTTGGTTACGGCATCGACGGTCTGGTTATCCCCACGGGCGCCAAGCATGTGGACGCCGCCCATCAGTTCCTGGATTATCTGATGCGTCCGGAAGTGGCGGCCCACAATGCTGAGATGCAGTACTATATGTGCGTCAATCAAGCGGCCCAGGAGTATCTGAGCGATGCCTACCGCGGGGCCAGCGTGATGAACGTGCCCGCCGAGCTGCTCGCGGATGCTGAATTTATCGAGGATGTAGGCGCGACGGAAACCGTTTATCAGGAGATTTATACCGCCTTTAAGAACCAATGACAACCGTTGCGGAAAGGAAGAGTTCCATGCTTATCAAAAATGCAAAAGCCTTTATCAACGGAGAATTTCGCGAGAACACGGACATTGTCATCAGCGAGGGAAAAGTCGCGGCGATCGGTCAGGGCCTGATGGTTGAAGGCGCGGAAACCATCGATCTCAAGGGCGATCTGCTCCTTCCCGGCTTTGTGGATGTACATATCCACGCCTTCATGGGCCAGGATACCATGAACGGCGAGGAAGCCGTGCGCCACATGAGCCGCGAGCTGAAAAAGTTCGGCGTGGCCGCATTCCTGCCCACCACCATGAGTGCAAGCCCGGAAGATACGCAGGCTGCGCTCAAGGGCATCAAGGCGGTGATGGACCGTCCGGAGCCGGACGGTGCCATCGTGCTGGGCGCGCACATGGAAGCGCCCTTCCTGCAGGAAAGCAAGGCCGGCGCTCAGCTGAAGCAATATTTCGCGCTACCTGACGAAAAAAACTGGGAGGCCTACGCAGGACCGTACGCCAGCATCGTGCGCATGATTACCATGGCTCCTGAAAAGGAGGGAGCGCTGGACTTCATTCGCCGCCTGACGGACAGCGGCATCACCGTCAGCCTCGGCCATACCAGCGCGGACGCGGAGACTGTACACGCTGCCGCCGATCACGGCGCCACGCATGTAACCCACACCTTCAATGCCCAAACGCCCCTCAACCACCGTGCGCCCGGCGTGCCCGGCGCGGCGCTGGTAGATGACCGTCTCAACTGCGAGGTCATCAGCGACGGCATTCACCTGCATCCCGATGTGGTCCGTCTTCTGATGCGCTGCAAAGGCAAGGAGCACACCGTGGCGATCACGGACGCGATGCAAGCCGCCGGTATGCCGGACGGCAAATATCAGCTGGGCGGCCAGGATGTGTTTGTCAAGGAAGGCGCGGCGCGCCTGGCGGACGGTACGCTGGCCGGCAGCACGCTGACCATGATTCGCGCCTTCCAGAATCTGATTCGCTTCGGCGCATCTCCCGAGGACGCGGCCCTCATGACCACCCGCACGCCCGCCCGGTCGATCCAGAATGAGGAAGTGGGCGAAATCGAGCTAGGCGCCCCTGCGATCTTTGCCCGGTTTGATAAGGACTATCAGTTCATCGGCACCATCGGTTGATGGCGTGCAACAACAAATCGCCCTGCGGCTCTTCAAAGGAGCCGCAGGGCGATTTCATTATATCCGTCACTACATGCCATAAGTGGTTTTCAGATTGAAGCTGACACCCCACACATAATAGGTCACAATCAGCTCGCGCACGGAGTGGGTATCCTTCGGGGCCAGAATCTGTACCGTCAGGTCCCCTTCGCTTTTGGCGCCGAGCGACTTGACGCTCAGATCGCCTATTTGCAGGATGTCTGTCGTCTGCGGTACCACCTGCACTTCGATCATGTCGATGGGCACGAGACAGTCATTTCGAATACGAAGCGTGTAGGTCAGGTAGACATACTCCGAAGGGTCCTTCCATTCCAGCGGCTTTTGGTATAGCGTGCCCTGAAAGGTTTCTTCCTCCACGGCGTTTTTCAGCGCCTCGAAAGCTGCCGGGTCCTGGGCGGCCGAAACGCCCACCACTTCAACGCCGGTCACGCGCACCTCAGCTGTCAGAAACAGGTATCCCACCAGCAGCACCATCACCACCAGCAGAGAAACCGAGGCGATGGCCGCAATTTTCAGGCCGCGCATGCTGCACCGTCCTTCCTTATTGATTGACGCCAGAACCCAGAATATTGCGAATTTCGTCGATCATTTCCGAATCCTTCATACGGAATTTGAATTCCACGCGACGGGATGCATCCATATTGATGGTGCCGTCCTCGTTATAGATGGGATCGGAATAGCTGCGACCCTTGGCGGTGAGGATTTCGCGCAGCTTTTCCAGCTGCTCCTCGCTCAGGGTCGGCATTTGCAGGCAGTAGGTGGCCACGCTGAGCGCGCGCTCCTGGGACAATTCGAGGTTGACCAGGTAGGTACCCTGCGTGTCGGTATGCCCTTCAATGATGATTTCCCCGAGATAGTCCACATATTCGGGCTGCAGCAGCACGCCCAGATAGACGGGAATGAACTCATCCAGCAGGGCACGTCCGCTGTCCTTGATATTGCTCTTGGCCACATCGAAAAATACGGCGCTTTCCAGCATGATATCGCCGGTGTTGCCATCCACGGTGGCCTTGAGGTCTGCCTGGCTAAGCGCTGCGGTCAGGTCCCGCACGATCTCCGTGCGCACGCCCACCAGGTCGTCGAGCTTTTGCTGCTGGGCGTTGAGCGTGTCCTGCTGCTGACCCAGCAGGATGGTGGCGTCGGCCAGCTCCTGCTGCTTGTTGGTCAGCTCCTGATTGGCGGCGTTCAGTTCTTCTTCCTTCTGGCTCAGTGCGGTCTGCGCCGCCAATATAATCTTTTCCTGCTCTTCCAGTGTGAGGCTCTGGTCGTTGAGGAGGCTTTCCTTCTCATCCAGCTGTGTCAAAGCGGCCGTCAGCTCATTTTGTTTGTCGGTTAAAGCGGCCTGCTGCGCGGAGAGCTCCTCGCGCTGCTCATCCAGCGTAGCCTGCTGCTGGGTCAAAAGCGCGCTCTGCTCGTCCAGCTCGGCGGTCTTGGTTTCCAGCATCAGAAAATATTGATACACGCTGTAGCACAAAACCAGCACAAATACCAGCAGCAGCGCCGCCATCATATCCGAGTAGCTGATCCAGGACGCGCCGCCGTCCGCCTTGCTCGCGCCGCGCCGGATATACCGTCTGCGTGCCATCTGCCACTCTCCTTACAGCTCCGCCGCCGGAGCCTGCGCGTCGTCGGAGGGAAGCACTTCCATTTCATCCGTCAGAAAGTCCGCGGCTACCTGCATGCGACGGAAGGATTCCGCCAGCGCATTGAGCTGGTCGGCAAGGGACTGTCCTGCGCTTTCCGCTGTGCCCAGCGCTTCGGCGCGGCTGTCGCGTTCTTTTTGCATCTCCTGAGCGAACGCCTGCATTTGCCGGGCGATTTCCGCGCTCGCTTCCCGGATTGCCTGCGCGTCGCCCGCCATGGCGCGCGCGGCGTCCAGCGTGGTCTGCAGATTCTTCTGGGTTTGCAACTGACCCTGGTTAACCGCGTTCATCGTGTCGCCCAGCGCTGTCATCTGGCCGCTGAGCGATGTGTTCATCTGCTGCACGAACTGGCCCACGATGCGCCGCACGCCGTCCACCTGCTCACGCGTCGCACACTTGATAAACGTATCCAGCGACTGCGTAAGCGGCGCCATGGCGCGTCCAATGGCCATTTCCAGCGAGGCCGCCACGTGATTGCCTACGTTTTCGGCCAGTCGGGCCATGCGGACTTCCTCGTCCTGCTTCTGACACATCATCTGCACATCCGGCTGGAGCGGACGGGGCATGGCCAGCTCGTAGAAAGCATCCTCGAAATTGTCCAGCGCCCTCACCGCCCGGCCTGCGGCCATGCGGTTAAACATATTGAACAGAAGCGAGCAGGAGATGCCCGCCACCGAGGTGGCAAAGGCGAAACGCATGCCGCTGAGCAACTGGGGAATGCTCTGGATGGTTCCCTCCGCGTTGCTGAAATCCACGCTGGTGAGGCCCTGCATCAGGCCGACGAACGTGCCCAGAATACCCAGAGAGGTCAGCAGGCCCGGAATGAGCTCCGCCAGCTGGGCGTGGCCCGGCTTGTCCACCACGGTTTCCTCGTTGATATATTCGCGCGTATCGCAGGGAATGCCACGCATGTCCAGCTGTCCGGCGTTAAGCAAAAACTGCTGCCACTCGTTGCGCAGCGACCGGCCCAAAAAGCGCGCCTCGCGCCAGATGGGACGCTCCCCCGCCGCAGTGCTCTTTTCCAGCTTGATGACCGCGCGGTTGAGAAGTGTGGCATTTCGTAAAAGGGGATAAATGCACTTGCACAGACCCGTCAGGGTAACCAGCGCGATGGCTGCATAAATCACAATTTCCGTCAGATTGGACGAGAGCTGGGTCAACGTGGGCACTTGCGGCACCTCCGGTCCGTATTGATAAAAAGATTCATTTTGTATTGTAACGCTTTTTTCATACTTTGTAAATACGCATGGAATAAATGGGAAATGTTTGTGAAAAACACAGGCAGCGGCGCGTCATCCCGAAGATGACCTGCCGCTGCCTGAGAAATGTGGGTCAACGTTATGCGGCGCTTTCCTCAGCGGCCTCGGGGCGCAGGCTGTCGTCCCGGACGACACGAATGCTGCATCCATTCCCCCACCCGCTTTGCTCCAGCACAGACTGGAATAACGATTCCACATTGCGCACCGTTACGCCCCAGGCGCCGGCGCGGTATTCCTCGTTTTCGCTGCATTGGGCAAAGAGGCGCTCCTCCGTCTCCTGCTGGATCTGCGCATAGCGCTCCGGGGTGAGGGGATAAAGCCAGTCGGATTTTTTCACCTCGTTCTCCTGCACCGTAAGCCTTGGATAGGCAGGCGATGGAGAAGGAAGCCGCACCTCCACCAGGCCTTCCCCTGCGGAAACCACTGCCTGGCTCAGGTCAACTGTGAAGCTCATTTGGAATGTATAGGGCATTTCCACCTTTTGCACTGTACCCAGCAGCCAGGCATCCTGCGATACCGTTTCCTGCCCCGTAATCTCTACCTCATAGACGACCAGTTCATTTTTTTCCCGAAGCGTTTCCGAAAACCGTTCGCTGATCCATTGCGTGTTGCCGCCGCCAAAAATCCGGACCCACAGCGTGGGGCCAAAGCGGACCAGCACCAGCGCAACCACAATGCACGCGGCAACGCCGATCAGCCGTTTTGCAAATCTGATCAACTGATTTCCTCCGTCAGGGCATCCATTTTCCGATTTCCACCAGCAGGCGCACCGCCAGCTGCAAAAGCACATACAGCGTCGTCAGCGCACCCACCATCATCAAATAGCCACGAAAGAAACGCACGGCGCGCCCACGACGGCGGCGCCTTGCGCCCGGCACGGCGGCAGAACCTTCGTGGGCATTGGGGGCAGCAGGGCTCCACATGCGCTTTCCTCCTCTGGCGCATTCCGTTTTCCGGTCGAATGGCCGATATCAGTATACGACAAATTTCGCAAAAAGGCCATAGAAAGGCGTGGCATTTTCCCCGCATACTTGTAAAACCCGCGTTTACGGCGTTTCCGCCGTCAGATATTCCTCCACCACATAGCCTTCGGCCACGTCGGTACGCACTTTGACCCATCCCTCCTGGGGGCAGCGCTCCAACACGAGCACCTGCTGTCCCTTATAGAGGCGCATGAGAATCTCGCCGCCCAGATCCGGCGTTTTGCGCAGGTTAAGCGAGCTGTCGTCGTCGATTTCGGTCACAGTAGCCAGCCACTGGCCTTCCCCGGGCGTCAGGGTCATAGGCATGAGCGTGGGCCGGGGGGTGGGAGTGGGTGCGGGGCCGGGGGTGGCGGCCAGCGCCGCCTCCGGCTGAATCATCTGCGCGGGCTGGTCCTCATAGCGCATGAGTGTGAGACCCGGATAGTAGAATGCGATGATCTCCTGATAGGTTTTGCCATGCTCGGCGGCCATCCACTGCGCTCCGCGCTGACTCATCCCCACGCCATGGCCGAAACGGCGCGCCTCAATGACAAAGCTGTCGCCGGTTTCACGCACGCTCCACAGCTCGTTGTCATAATGGGCGGTAATGTCCAGTCCCAGCGCCTGTTCTGCGGTCGGGAAGATGTCCAGCTCCAGCGTGAAGGGTTCTTCAATGGGGGTAAAGGGACCATAGACCGGGGTGGGCGTGGGGCTGGGGGTAACGGTGACCACCGGCACGAAGCCCGTTGCCTGCACGGTGGGCGTGGGGCTGGGCGTTTCCTCCACCACCTCAAAGAGGCTGACCTCCTCGGCGTTGAGGTCCACGACAGGGGCAGGGGCGTTTTTGCGGGTGCGGCCGCTGATGGACACGGTCAGCGTGAGGCGCGTCATGTACTTGTTGTCCTCGCTCGCCGCCCCGGATACGCTTACAGCGCTCACCCCGTCCACGCGCACGCTCTCCGGCGTGGGATCATAGCCGAGGGCAGTCAGCTGGTCAAAAAGCTGCGTAGCCAACAGGCTGCGGAGGGCATAGGGCGCGGTTTCCTCCTCCCCATAGGCCTTTTTCATTTCAAAGGTGCGCACTACGCTGTCGGGATTGGCCACGTCGTAGGGGTCATCGCCAAAGGCATAATAGCCGAAATCCTCATCCGTGGGCCACACGGTTTCCACCAGCTCAGTCTGTCCGCCGTTGCTGGCCGAATAGTAGCACTGGGCCAGCTGGTCGCGGTAAAAGCCGCACACACCGCGCGTTTCGCGGATAGCCCGCTCGGTCCGATCGTTTCCGGGCACATAGCCGCGGTACACCTGATCGTTGGTGGTATCCACCAGATCATAGGGCTGCGTGGGATTCTGGCTGCGCAGCGCATAGGTGCGGGCCGCCACAGCCTGGGCCTTCAGTGCCTCCAGTGGAAAGGAATCGCTCATTTCATAAGGCACCACGCCCAGCAGATAGTCCTCCACATGCACGCTCAATACAGGGCGGATCTTTCCGTCTACCAGGTCGATCTGCAAATCGCCCGCATAGAGCGCCGGGTAATTGGTCAGGCGGAAGCCGCTCTCCCCTTCTGCCGCGTCGCGCAGCAGCGTGACGCTCTGGCCGGCCAGCTGGCTCATTCCCTCATAATACAGGTACAGCGCGCCATCGCGCAGCAGCACGGCCACCTCACTGCCGGCCTGAAAATGCAGCTGGGCGCCCTGCTGCGTATTCACACTATAGGCCGAAACCAGGGACAGATCCATGCGGTCCGTCAGATTCAGGCGGCTCAAATAGACGCGCACCGTCTGATCGCGCACACCCGCGGAGGGCAGTGTCTGCTCCTGAGCGCACGCCGCACACAGCGGCAGGGCCAGCACGAGCATCAGGGCCAGGCAGCGGCGAATGGACCGTCGGTTGCAAAGCATGATAAAGCGGCCTCCTTCAATAAACAGTGCGAACGTTTTCGCGCATAAAACGCGGCGGACTGCGCATTGCCTGCAGGTAAATCCATACGGCTGCGCCATCCAAACGTATGGTACCATGCCCGGCGGAAAATGGCAAGCGGCGCACGCCTGCGCGCAGACGTCATACCCTGAAAACAGGGCGGAAAGGCATTCCCCCTTTTCACCCGAACGTAGAGAACAAGGTGGTGCGATCCTGATGGAACAAGCCTTTACATTAGATAGGCTCGCGAGCGGCGAAAGCGCCCGCATTGCAAGGCTGACGGGCACGGGCGCGATGCAGTCCCGCCTGTGCGACCTGGGCTTTACCGAAAACAGCCGTGTTACCTGCCTGTTTCCTTCCGCTTTTGGCGATCCCAGGGCCTATCGAATCCGGGACACGGTGGTGGCGCTTCGAAGCGGAGACGCGCGGACCGTCCTCTGCCTTGCGGAGGGAGGCAAAAAATGAGCGTGCTGCGCGTAGCCCTGTGCGGCAATCCGAACGTGGGCAAGAGCACGGTATTCAACGCCCTCACCGGGCTTCGGCAACACACGGGAAACTGGGCCGGCAAAACGGTGGATACCGCACGCGGCCTGGTACGGGGAAACACTGCGGACTGGACGCTCACGGACCTGCCAGGCGCGTATTCGCTGCTGAGCGGCTCGCCGGAAGAAATGGTTGCAAGCGACTGCCTGACCTTTGAAGCACAGGACGCAGTCATTGTCGTATGTGACGCCACCTGTCTGGAGCGCAACCTGAATCTGGCATTACAGGTGGCGGAGGCCAGCCCGCGCATGGTGCTTTGCGTCAATATGATGGACGAGGCGCGTTCAAGGGGCATGGACGTGGACATCGAACTGCTGGAACGGCTGCTTGGGCTGCCGGTCGTAGGCATCGCCGCCCGGAACCGGCAGGGCCTTGACCGCCTCAAGCAGCGGGTGGAGGAGGCCGCGGCGGCGGCCGGAATGGGCCTCACCACGTTCAAGCGGCTCTTCCGCCAAACGACGGGCAGCTCATGGGCGGCCTATCTTACGGCGCGGCGCATGCGCGAGGCCCAGCGCCTTCTTGCCGTCGGCTCCACTGTCGAAGAGGCCGCCCACGCCGTGGGCTACCGCTCCCCCACGAGCTTCTCGGCAGCCTTTGCGCGTGTCTGCGGCATGTCTCCCAGTCAATGGCGGGCCACAAATCGCATGACTGCCACCCGTGTCGATGACGCCTGACATCTCGTTCGCACGATACGACGACGCTCGTCACCGTCCCTTCTTACCCGACGCGCAAGACACGTTCCTGCGCTTCGCGAGCACGATGTCCTTGAGGCCGGCGCATTCCGTCTCCCGCTGAGCGAGGCGTTAATTCCTGTCAGCCCGTCCGATACAGTGGGTGATTTTTTACCAATGTTGTCGAGTATATTCGACGAATTCATTATACTTTAGCTAAGTATATTCGACAGAATGAGCGGAACAGATGAACCACGACCTTCTTAAACGCGTCATCTTCGACCAACATGAGATCATCCGAAACGCCCATATCGTTCCAAGGCGCTACACGCTCGACCCGGAGGCAAACTACGTCATCACGGGGCTCCGCCGCGCGGGAAAGTCGACCTTGCTGTATGACATGGTCCGCAATCTCGTCAGCAGTGGCATCGCCTGGGAGCGCATCATATATATCAACTTCGAGGACGAACGCCTCGTTGACTTTGTCTCCACCGACTTCCAGGACATCCCACTCGTCCAAAGCGAGCTCAGCGACGAGCGTGGCTACTACTTCTTCGACGAAATCCAGAACATCCAGCATTGGGAACGGTTTGCGCGTCGGCTTGCTGATGCCGGCGAGCGCGTACATATTACCGGAAGCAACGCCACGATGCTCAGCGGTCAAATCGCCTCAGAGCTCGGCGGGAGGTTCTTCTCCCTGCAGGTAAGCCCTTATCGCTTTGACGAGTATCTCGACGCCAAACATCAGGACCACACCGGCTCCGCACTCTACACGACGCGTGAAATCGGACGCATCGCCCGTCACTTTGACGAATTCTACCGTCAGGGTGGGTTCCCCGAGTCACTGCGCTACACATCACAGCGCGCGTATGTGGAGAACGTCTACCAAAAGGTACTCCTCGGCGATATTGCAGCACGCTACAAGGTGCGCAACGTCAACGCGCTGCGCGTGCTCATGAAAAAGGTCGCCGAGACCGTTCGCAACAAGGTCTCGTACTCGACGCTGCACAACGCCCTGAAGGGCATCGGGTTCTCCATCTCAAAGGATACGCTCATCTCCTATCTCGAATATGCGAAGGAGGCGTACCTCCTGTTCAGCATCAGCAACGCCACGGCGGCGTTCGTCGAGCGCGAGGGAAGCCCCAAGTACTATTACTCAGACAACGGTCTGCTCGGCCTCTTTCTTGTCAATCGCGAGACGGCGCTGCTGGAAAACGAGATTGCCGTTGCGCTCTGCGACCGGTTCGGCGAAGACCTTCGCTACCTCAGGTCATCAAGGACCGGCATTGACGTCGATTTCTACCTCCCCGAGGCTGGAATTGCCATCCAAGTCGCCTACTCGATTGCAGGAGAGGCGCGGGAGCGAGAAGTCGGCAACCTCGTTCGCCTGGCAAAAGTGGGTTCCTCCGTCACTCGATTCCTCATCGTCACCAAGGAAGAAGAGGAGGTCATCGACGCGGATGGCATCTCTATTGAGGTGATGCCGGCATGGAAGTTTCTCTTAGGCGAGTGCGGCTCCTGATTGAGCATAGGCGCGGAATCCTCGACCAATCCCGGGCCTTCCGAACCTAAAGCCGGGACCGGTCGCTGGGCCGGTGGTGCCAGCGCTTCCGGAGAGGCGCGCCGCATGCGCGAGGTGCAGCGTCTTCCTGCCGCCAGCTCCACTGTCGAAGAGGCCGCCCCGATGGCGGCCATGCCACCGGGGCGGCATCGAATGACCAGGGCGTCGGCTACCGGGCAATCTCCTCGAGCAGCTGGGCTAGGTTCTTCTTGCCAAAGGTCACGTGCTCGTGGCCGTCGGCGTGGCGGATGACCACGCACGGCACGCTCATGGCGTTGTAGCGGTCGCGCAGCTCCGGGAAGTGCGCGACGTCAAACGCCTCGGCCGTGACACGCGGGTTGAGCGAGGCGATGCGCTGGGCGGAGAGCACCGTCTCCGGGCACATGGTGCACGAGAGCGAGACGAGCACGCGTATGTCGACCTTCTCGGCAACGGCCTCTGCCGCCGAGCGATCCGCCGCATCGATGGGCTGTCCGGGCCCGGCGGCGTTGTAGAGGCCGAGCACGAAGCTCGTGAACTCGTGACCGCCCGGCACGCCATGGAAGGCAAGGCCCGTGGGCGTGCCGTCAGCCGTGCGCACCTGCACGCAGGGGAGCTCGGCGGGGTTGGCCGCGGCGCGCTCCGCCGCATCCGCGACGGTGACCGTAAGCTTATTTGTCAGCGCAGCAAGCTCGTCCATATACCCCTTCAGCTCGATGGCGACGGGACGGTCGTCAAGCAGCAGGTGCAGCTCGAGCGGGCGCTCCATGCGCGAGAAGACCGTGTCGAGCTGGGCCAGCACGTCGGGCGAGAAGAGCGACGCCGTCTCTGCGACCGCCGCGGACAGCT
>ENA-OPBO01000890-OPBO01000890.1-human-gut-metagenome-genome-assembly--contig:-NODE-890-length-23422-cov-3.358797_pt1 | contig 23422 bp, 22 predicted proteins | sample MGYA00241071_ERZ501458 | MGnify/ENA primary metagenome ERZ501458 (study PRJEB25962, sample SAMEA2042509) | human gut metagenome | biome: human gut; feature: human-associated habitat; material: faeces... | reverse complement strand
GGGCGTCGGTGCGACGGCGGCCGCCGTGACGGTGGAGAGCGGCTCGCTTGCAAAGCTCCTTTCGGCCTGCGTGTTTCCGGCGGGACTTTCCATGGTGATCCTCGCGGGCAGCGAGCTTTTCACCGGCAACTGTCTTATGGTGATGGCCCTGCTGGAGCGCCGCATCACGCCCGCACAGCTGCTGCGTAACTGGCTGACCGTCTACCTCGGCAATGCCGTGGGCGGTGCGGCGGTGGCAGCGCTGGCGGTCTACAGCCACACGGCATCGCTTTTCGGCGATGGACTGGCGCGCTCGATGGTTTCCATCGCGGAGAGCAAGGCGGCGCTCGGATTTGGAGACGCTTTCCTGCGCGGAGTCCTGTGCAATTTCCTGGTCTGCCTCGCGGTGTGGATGGCGGCAGCCTCCAAACGCGCGGAGGGGAAGGTCATCGCGCTCTTTTTTCCCATCCTGCTCTTTGTCCTCTGCGGCTATGAGCATTGCATCGCGAACCTGTACTACCTGCCCGCCGGTGCGTTTGCCGCGGCGGAGTACGGCATGGAAACAACGCTGACGCTTGCCGGCTGTCTTGAAAACCTCGCGGCGGTGACGCTCGGGAACCTTGTCGGCGGCGCGGCGCTCGGAGTGGGCTACCGCTTCGCTTATCTCAAAGAATGATGCGCCGCCCCTGAAATAGTTTGCGCAGAAAACGAAAAAAGACACACCCCAAAGGTGAGTCCATATTTATCATAGCACGGCGCCCTATGCAATGCAAGAGAAATTTTTTCTCTTGCAGCAATTTTGTGGACAGCGCCAACACATTGCCCGGATATTAGAAAAAGCTTGAACAATATGAAGTCTTGACGTCGGAAACTTGCAGAGGTAGAATCTATCCATATTTTTTGTAAATAAAAAACGAATAAGGAGGTTCGTAACGATGAGTGAAAAAGATCGTATTCCCGAGCTGTTTGGTTCGATGTCCTTTAATGAGGGAACGATGGAGCAGTATGTTCCGCATCAGGCGATGGAAGTCTGGCGCGACTGCCTGAAAAGCGGCAAGTCGCTGCCACTGACCGCCGCGAACGATATCGCCGAGGCCATGAAGACCTGGGCGCTGGAGCATGGCGCGACGCATTTTACCCATTGGTTTCAGCCCTTGACCGGCATCACCGCCGAAAAGCACGACAGCTTTATCAATCCCATCGGCGGCGGCAAGATCATCATGGACTTCTCCGGCAAGGAACTGGTGTGCGGCGAGCCCGACGCTTCGAGCTTCCCCTCCGGCGGCCTGCGCGCGACCTTTGAGGCGCGCGGCTACAGCGCATGGGACCCCACCGCCTTTGCCTTCATCAAGGACGGCAGCCTCTGCATCCCGACGGTGTTCTGCTCCTACGGCGGCGCGGCGCTGGACAAGAAGACCCCGCTGCTGCGCTCGAACGAGGCGGTTAGCCGCGAAGCGGTGAAGCTGCTGCATCTTTTCGACAGCCAGAAGGACGTCAGTAAGGTCACGCCGCAGGTCGGCCCCGAGCAGGAGTATTTCCTCATTGACCGCGAGCTGTACCTCAAGCGTGAGGATCTGCGGCTGTGCGGCCGCGCCCTCTTCGGCAGCAAGCCGCCCAAGGGCCAGGAGCTGGACGACCACTACTTCGGCGTCATCCGCCCGCGCGTGGCGGCCTTTATGAAGGAGCTGGACGAGGAGCTGTGGAAGCTCGGCGTGCTCTCCAAGACCAAGCACAACGAGGTCGCCCCCGGTCAGCACGAGATGGCTCCCATCTACTGCGACGCCAACACCGCCAACGATCAGAACCAGCTCGTCATGGAGACGATGAAGAAGGTCGCCGAGCGCCACGGTCTCGTCTGCCTGCTGCATGAAAAGCCCTTTGCCGGCGTCAACGGCTCCGGTAAGCACGTCAACTGGTCGCTCTCGACCGACACGGGCGAGAATCTGTTCTCCCCCGGCAAAACGCCCAGCCAGAACGCCGTGTTCCTGCTTTTCCTCGCCGCCTTTGTCAAGGGCGTGGACGAGTATCAGGAGCTGCTGCGCTGCTCCGTCGCCTTCGCGGGCAACGATCACCGTCTCGGCGCGCAGGAAGCGCCGCCGGCCATCATCTCCGTCTTCCTCGGCTCCGAGCTGCAGAGCATCATCGACGCCATCGTCGGTGAGAGCGACTATACCGAGACCGAGCGCAAGACGCTGCGCATCGGCGTGGACGTGCTGCCCTCCATCCCGCAGGACACCACCGACCGCAACCGTACCTCGCCCGTGGCCTTCACCGGCAACAAGTTCGAGTTCCGTATGCCCGGCTCCAGCCAGTCCATCGCCGGCCCTGTCACGGTGCTCAACACCATCATGGCGGAGGAGCTCAGCCGGTTCTACGCGGTGCTCAAGGAAGCGCCGGACTTCAACAAGGCGCTGCACGACCTTGTGCGCAAGGCGTTCATCGAGCATGGCCGCATCATCTTTAACGGCAACGGCTATGAGGAGGCGTGGGTCGAGGAGGCTGCGCGCCGCGGTCTTGCGAATCTGCGCAGCACCGCCGACGCCCTGCCGACCTATGTTCTGCCCAAGAACGTCGAACTGATGATGAAGCACGGCGTTTACACGAAGGAGGAAATGTTCTCCCGCCACGAGATCCACATGGAGAAGTACCGCAAGGTCATCCACATCGAAGCGGCCACCATGGTCGATATGGTCCAGCACGAGATCCTCAACGCCGCCTCCGAGTATGAGAGCAAGCTCTGCGAGACGATGCTGCGCAAGCACGAGGCTGCGCCCGAGCTGCCCTGCCACGTCGAGAAGTCGCTGGCCAACTCCATCGGCATCCTCAACGACAAGCTGCTCGAGCAGACCGTGACGCTCAAGACCGCGCTGGAGACCGCGCCCGTCGGCGCCTCCGGCGAAGAGGAGATGCGCTATTACCACGACGTTGTTGCCGCTGATATGGACGCGGTGCGCGATACCGTCGACCGTCTCGAGACGCTGACCGCCGGCAAGTACTGGCCGTATCCGACCTTCTACGATCTGCTTTTCTCTGTTTGATCCCCAAAAGGAACGCTCTCTGAGCGTTCCTTTTGAAATGATTTTTCCAATTTATTTGTGTTGTGGAGGAGAACATGAAGTACATTTTTGTCACCGGCGGCGTGGTGTCCGGCCTCGGCAAGGGCATCTGCGCGGCGTCGCTCGGCCGCCTGCTGAAGCAGTGCGGGCTGCGCGTGAAGAACCAGAAATTCGACCCCTATCTCAATGTGGACCCTGGCACGATGAGTCCCTACCAGCACGGCGAGGTCTTCGTCACCGACGACGGCGCGGAGACCGACCTGGACCTCGGCCACTACGAGCGCTTCGTGGATGAGGCGCTGAACGCGAATGCCTCCGTCTCCTCCGGCAAGGTCTACTGGAGCGTCCTCAACCGCGAGCGGCAGGGCGGCTACCTTGGCGGAACGGTGCAGATCATTCCGCACGTCACCGACGAGATCAAAAGCCGCGTCTACGCCATGGACGACGGCGAGACCGACGTGTGCATCACGGAGATCGGCGGTACGGTGGGCGACATCGAGAGCCAGCCGTTCCTTGAAGCGATCCGTCAGGTCGCGGCGGAAAAAGGGAGAGGAAACGTCCTCTTTATCCACGTTCCGCTCATCGTCTCCATCCCCGGCAGCGGCGAGCTCAAGAGCAAGCCCACGCAGCATTCCGTCAAGGAGCTGCTCTCCCTCGGCATCCAGCCGGATATCCTCGTCTGCCGCACGGACAGCCCGCTGCCCGACGATGTGCGCCATAAGATCGCGCTGTTCTGCAACGTCGAGCCGGAATGCGTGATCCCGAACGTCACGGCCTCCACGCTCTATGAGGTGCCGCTGCTGATGGCCAGGGAGGGACTGGACGAGGTGGTCTGCCGGAAGCTGGGCCTCATCACCCACCAGCCGGATCTGCGGGAGTGGAGTGCCATGGTCCGCCGGGAGAAGAACGCCCACCGGAAGGTGCGTATCGCCTTGGTAGGCAAGTACACCCAGCTCCACGACGCATACCTCTCTGTCGTGGAGTCTCTCAACCACGCCGGTACGGCCAACGACGCCGTGGTGGACATCAAGTGGGTGGATTCCGAGACGCTGACGGAAAAGAACGTGCGCGAGGAGCTCTCCGACGTGTCCGGTGTGCTGGTGCCCGGCGGCTTCGGTGACCGGGGCATCGAGGGCATGATCTGCGCCGTCCGCTACGCCCGGGAAAACGGCGTGCCCTATTTCGGCATCTGCCTGGGGATGCAGATGGCGGTGATCGAGTTTGCCCGCCACGTACTGGGTTATGCCGACGCCAACTCTTCCGAGTTTTCCGAGACCAGCCAGCACCCGGTGATCGATCTGATGCCGGACCAGGTGAACATCACGGACAAGGGCGGCACCATGCGCCTGGGCAAGTACCCCTGCGTGCTGCTGGAGGGCACTCGCAGCCGGGAACTGTACGGCCAGCCCGAGATCTCCGAGCGGCACCGCCACCGCTTTGAGTTCAACAACGACTACCGCGAGGAGATGCAGTCCCACGGCATGACGCTGGCGGGCCTTTCTCCCAATGGCCGCCTGGTGGAGATCGTGGAGCTGCCGGACCACCCCTGGTTCGTGGGTGCCCAGTTCCATCCGGAGTTCAAGAGCCGTCCCGACCGGCCCCATCCGCTGTTCTTCGGCTTCATCCGGGCAGCGCTGGAGCGGGGAGAGAACGAGAAGTAAGCGCATCGGAGGTACACCGGGCCGGAGACGGCCCGGACCGCAACGAAGGACCCTTCCAAACAGGAACTTGCCTGCCTGTGGGCGGGCGGCACCGGAAAAGCCTCCCGGGAGGCTTGCAGAAAGGATGGTACCGTGAATCATTTTCATCAGATTGCTGCCCTGCTGGAGCGCTATGGCCTGGACGCCATGCTGCTCACCGGCGAAGCAAACCGCTTTTATGCCTCCGGATTCCACTCCGCCGGAACGGACGGCGTGGCTCTGGTCACCCGCAAGAAGGCGTATTACTTCACCGACTCCCGCTATACGGAGGCGGCGGGCCGCTGCGTGCAGGGTGCGGAGATCCGGGAAGTGGGGCCGGGCCGGGGATATGCTGTGCTGCTGACCGAGGCACTGGGCGAGCAGAAGGTGTGCCGGCTGGGGTTTGAAGAGGCGTATATGACGGTGCTGGAGCATGAGCGCTACCGCAAGGCGCTGCCCTGCGAGCTGGTTCCGGCCACGGAACTTTTGCAGCAGCTGCGGACCGTGAAGGACGCCGAGGAGCTGGACGCCATGGTGGCGGCTCAGCGGATCGCGGAAAAAGCACTGGACGTGATCCTGGAGGAGATCCGCCCCGGCGTCACGGAGAAGGAGATCGCCGCCCGGCTGCAGTATCTGATGCTCCATTTCGGCGCGGAGAACATGTCCTTTGATCCCATCGTGGTCTCCGGCCCCAACGGAAGTCTGCCCCACGGTGTACCGGGGGAGCGGGCCATCCAGCGGGGAGAGTTCGTCACCATGGACTTTGGCTGCATTTACCACGGGTACTGTTCCGATATGACCCGTACCGTAGCGGTGGGCTTTGCCACGGAGGAGATGCAGAAGGTGTATCAGACCGTGCTCTCCGCTCAGCAGGCGGGGATCGCCGCCGCCCGGGCCGGGGTCACCGGGCGGGACGTGGACGCCGCTGCCCGGGCAGTCATTGCCGCCGCCGGGTACGGGGCGTATTTCGGACACAGCTTCGGCCATGGTGTGGGGGTGGAGATCCACGAATCCCCCAACGCCTCCCCCTCCAATGAACAGCCCCTGCCTGCCGGAGCGGTGATCTCGGCAGAGCCGGGCATCTACCTGCCGGGGAAGCTGGGCGTGCGGATCGAAGATGTGATTTTGCTCACGGAGACCGGCTGCCGGAACCTGACCAAGGCCCCCAAAGAGCTGCTGATTTTGTGATAAACGATTACGGCGCGGCAGTTTTGCCGCGCCGGCATTTTTTCTCTCTTTTGCGGCTTGACAACCGCCGCCGGGCGGCGGCATAATCAATCAGGAATACAAATGTGACGCAATGTTACGTGAAAGGAACGAAACGATGGATACCATTTACATCACCGGACACCGAAACCCGGACACCGACTCCGTAGTCTCTGCCATGGCGTACGCCGCATTGAAAAACGCTCTGGGAGACCGGCGGTATCAGGCTGCCCGTCTGGGCCAGGTCAGCGACGAGACCCAGACCGTGCTCAACCGGTTCGGAGTCCAGCCCCCCAAGCTGATCGGAGACGTCCGCACCCAGGTGCGGGACCTTGCCTACGATACACCTCCTACCCTCTCCGCAGCCGCCACCATCAGCCGCGGCTGGCAGACCATGCAGGCGGAGAAGATCTCCGCCATTCCCGTGGCCAACGAGGACGGCACCCTTTTCGGCATGCTCTCCGCCGGCGACGTGGCCAACTACGACATGTCCTCCGTCCGCAATCCCCAGGTAGCGGAGATGCCCATCTATAACCTGCTCTCCGTGCTGGAGGGCAAGATCCTCAACGCCGACGGCGAACTGCGGGATTCGATTTCCGGTGAAGTGACCATCGCGCTGCCGGTGTGCCGGGAGAATTTGCTCTTCTCCAACCGGGACAGCATCGTCATCTGCGGCGACCAGCCGGATATGATCCGCCGGGCACTGGAAATGCAGGTCAACTGCATCATCGTCTGCCAGGCGGAGGTGAGCCAGGATCTGCTGGACATGCAGACCGGCACATGCATCATCTCCACCCAGTATGACGCCTACCGGGCGGTGCGCCTCATTTATCACGCCCTGCCCATCTCCCACATCTGCAAGACCAAGGATCTGGTCTGCTTCCATCTGGACGATTACATCGACGACGTGCGGGATACCGTGCTGGAAAGCCGGTTCCGCGCATACCCGATCCTGGACGAGGAGGAGCGCGTGGTGGGCACGCTGTCCCGCTTCCATCTGCTCAAACCCCGCCGCAAGCAGGTGGTGCTGGTGGACCACAATGAGAAGGCCCAGTCCGTGATGGGTCTGGACCAGGCGGAGATCCTGGAGATCGTGGACCATCACCGTCTGGCGGACATCCAGACCAACAACCCCATTTACGTCCGCAACGAGCCGGTGGGTAGCACTGCCACCATTGTGGCCGGTATGTACCAGGAAAAGGGACTGATGCCCACCGCCAAGATGGCGGGACTGCTGGCCTCCGCCATCGTTTCCGATACCGTCATGTTCAAGTCTCCCACCTGCACCCAGCGGGACATTGATGTGGCAAACCGCATGGCCCGCATCGCCAACGTCTCTCTCGATGAGCTGGGCAAGGCCATCTTCTCCGCCACCTGCGGTGACGACAAGAGCGCTGAGGCCATTTTGTATACGGATTACAAGGAGTTCCACATCGCAGGTCATGACCTGGCGGTGAGCCAGGTCACCTGCATGGACTCTGAGCGGCTGCTCAAGCGCAAGGATGAGTTTTTGAAGATCATGGCTGACATTCGGCAGAAGAAGAAGTTCGACACCGTGGTGCTGATGATCACCGATGTGCTGCTGGAGGGCAGCCAGCTGCTCTATGTGGGCGATGAGGAGACCATCCACCAGGCCTTCAACATCAAGGGCAGCGAGAACTGTGCCTTCGTGCCCAAGATCATGAGCCGGAAAAAGCAGGTCATTCCCATGCTCTCCGGCCTGTGGGGCTGATGGGCTGTTTCGGTTCCTGCAAAAAGAAACCCGGAAGGGAAGCATTGGCTTCCCTTCCGGGTTTTTGTATGGCTGGTAATGCTGCCGCAGGCGGGGTCAGCGCCGCAGGGCGTCTCCCAGAAGGGCCAGCAGCGCGGCAATATCCTCCGGGGTCAGGTCCCGGGGCGAAGGGTCGGACGGATTCATGGCGCTCACCGCCTTCTCCGCCGGTGCAGGCGGACGGAGAGGGGCACGGAGGCGGCCGTGAGCACCACAGCGGCCAGGGCGGCGGTGAGAAGCACGGAGAAAAGGGTGGGGGTGCGGTCCAGGTCCGGGGCGATGCCGGCCACGGCGCCGGCGCTGCCGCACACTAGGAAGATGATGAAGAACATCAGGAGACGTCCCCGCTCCGTGCCGAAGCGGAACATCAGCGGCAGCGTCAGGTCCAGAACACACACGCTGACGCACAGCGCCAGCAGCAGGGCGGCGGGGGAGGCGCTGCGGGCAGCTGGCAACACCAGGGAGAGCACCGCCTGCAAAAGCAGGGAGGCCGCGGTGGCCGCCAGGATGAACAGCCATCCGAAGACGTATTTGCTCAGCACGATGTCCCGGTCGGAGTAGGGCATCATGGCCGCCAGCTGGTTCCATTTGCTCCGCTCGTCGTAGGCCATGGCGGTGTAGGGCAGCATGGCGGCGTAGATGACGGCGAAGACGGCGTTGAAGGAGCCGGGGATGGCGGAAAAGACCAGGATTACCAGAAGAAAGATCCGGGTCTGCTTCCACATGACATAGAAGTCCTTTAAGATCAGCGCCTGCATGAATCCTTCCCTCCTTTCACCAGAAAGAGAATGATGTCCTCCACGGTAGGCCGTTCCAGCTCCAGCGTGGCGGGGACTTCGCTCCGCCGCACCAGGCACCGGGCGCCTCCCAGCCCGCTGGAGACCCGGCCCACCACGGCCTCGCTGCGGAGGCTGTCGGCCTGTTCCGCTGTGCCCACGAAAATGGCGTATTCCTCCAGAAGGCGGTCCTTCTCATCGCAGAAGAGGAGCGTCCCCTGGTGCAAAAAGGCGATGTAGTCGCAGAGTTTTTCCAGGTCCGAGAGGATGTGGGAGGAGATGAGGATGGAATGGTCTTCTTCCCGGGTAAACTCGTTGAACAGCTCCAGCACTTCGTCCCGGACGATGGGGTCCAGGCCGGCGGTGGCCTCATCCAGCACCAGCAGCTTGGGATCGTGGGCCAGGGCGGAGGCAATGGCCAGCTTCATCTTCATGCCCCGGGAGAAGTCCTTGAACTGCTTGTCGCGGGGCAGGGAGAAGCGGTCCAGATAGCTGTCATAGCGGTGCTTGTCCCAGCGGCGATAGGTTTTGGCGAGAATTTTTCCCACCTGGACGGCGTTGAGCGTCTCAGGGAAGTAGGCCTCATCCAGCACCACCCCCACATCCTCCTTGGCCGTGAGGACCTGCGGAGAGGCGGTGTCTACCCCCAGCAGGGTGCAGCGGCCGCTGTCGGGCCGCAGGGCGCCCATCATCAGACGGATGGCCGTGGTTTTTCCGGCGCCGTTTTCCCCCACCAGTCCGCAGATGGTGCCGCTGGGAACGGTCAGGGACAGGTCCTGGATGGCAAAGCCCGGAAAGGCTTTGCAGACATGGGACAGCTCGATGGCATTCATAAAGAGGAATCCTCCTTCAGCAGGATGTGGAGCATTTCCGTCAGTTCGCCGGGAGATACACCGCACTGGGCCGCAAGCTCCACGGCGGCGCCAAGGTGATCCTCCAGCTCCTTGAGCTTTTGCTCCCGGATCAGATCCAGGTTCTTCTCCGCCACGAAGCACCCCTTGCCGGCCACGGTGTACAAAAAGCCGTCGGCTTCCAGCTCGTCGTAGGCCCGCTTCGTGGTGATGACGGAGACCCGGAGATCCTTGGCCAGCGCTCGGATAGAGGGCAGGGCCTCTCCGGGCGAGAGCTTTCCGGCGATGATCTGGGCCTTGATCTGGGAGTAGATCTGCTCGTAGATTGGTTGGTTGTTGGTATTTCGGATGATGAGTTCCATGGAGATCCTCCGTTCGTACTGTACATGTACAGTATATACACTATGCACAGATTGTCAAGGGGGGTGGGTGAAATTTTTCTTTGTGGGGTTTGGCACTAGGAAATGGCCGGAAGATGTGATATACTTCCCAGTTAGATTCAAAATAGGAGGGTTTTGGCTTGGAAACCGTCAGCGGTGTGAGCAACTGGAAACTGGTGATCCGGCGGGAGGAACAGGCGGTCTGCATCCTCCGGGGCGTGACCTGCGATGAGCGGGCCGTTTTGCCGGAGGAGCTGTTCGGCCTGCCGGTGACGGAGCTGGGGGGCCACGCCCTCTCGCCCACTGCCCCCGCCCGGGCGGACGGGGAGGAGGTGCTGGTCTCCTGCGGATTGACGGGCGGGGAGGCCCAGTGGGACAACCGCCGCCTGACGGACCTGACGCTGCCCGCCGCCCTGCGGAAGGTGGGGGATTACGCCCTGCTCAACTGCAGCAATCTCAAGACCCTTCGCCTCCACGACGGTGTGACCTTCTGGGGCGGCGGTGCACTGATGAACTGCCGCAGCCTGGATACCTTCTTCCTCACCCGGATGGGGGAGCAGCAGGAGTCCCTCTCCTACTTTGCCGACGAGCTGAGCCGGGAGTTGGATGTGACGATTTACGAGACGGATGGCCAGATGGTGCATCTGGTGTTCCCCGAGTATGTGGAGGCCTATGAGGAGAACTGCCCCGCCCATCACTTTGATTACAACATCTACGGCGCCGGCTATCCCTATCACCACTGCTTCCGCCAGAAGAAGCTGAGCCTGCGGGAGTATGACACGCTGTGGAAGGGCTTTTTGGGGATGGAGCACGACGAGGAGAGCGGGCTGCGGCTGGGCGGGTGGCGGGTCCGCTATCCGGTGGAGCTGACGGAACGGGCGGCCCGGCGGTACTGGGACCACCTGGAACGCCACGCCGGCGGAGTGCTGCGGTGGCTGGTTTCCCAGCGGGACGCGGCGGGCATTGCCTTTTTTCTGGGACAGGCGGCCCCGGAGGAGGCGGCAGTGGCCCAGGCCTGCGAGGCGGCCCGGGAGCAGCGCGCGGCGGAGTGTCTGGCGGTGCTGCTGGAGCAGCGGCACCGGAGGTTTTCCGCCGCTGCGGAAAAGCGGTTTGACCTTTGAGCACGGAGAAAGGAGGGATGGCCATGGAGAACCGGGGCGAAAAGACGTCCGGCAAGGGTTTTGCGGAGATCGGACAGGAGATTTTGTTTGCCGCCCGGAATGAGCTGTATCTGAACCTGCCGTATCTGGACGTGGCGCTGTGCGCCCTGGCGTTCCGGCCCGGCGGGGATGTGACGCTGTCCCTGGCCACGGACGGGGAGACGCTGTACTATGACGGAGCCTGGCTCTCGGACCGGTATCTCCGCTCCCGGGTGCTGACCAATCGGGCCTACCTCCACGTGATCCTCCACTGTATGCTGCGGCACCTGGGGAAGAAGCAGGGCAAGGCACCGGAGCTGTGGGACCTTGCCTGTGACGCGGCGGTGGAGAGTATTCTGGATGAGCTGAACTACGCCTGTTTGAACGAGGGCACCGTCCCCATGAAGCAGAAATTCTGGGGGGAGTGCCGCCGGGAGATGAAGGTGCTGACGGCGGAGGGCATCTACCGCCATCTGCTGCGGCGGAACCTGCCGCCCTATGAGCTGGCCCAGCTGCAGCGGGTATTCCTGGTGGACGACCACGGGCTGTGGGCGCCGGAGGGCCAACAGGACCAGAAGCAGCAGAGCCGCCAGGACCAGAAGTGGCAGGACCTGGCGGAAAAGACCCAGACGGGGCTGGAGACGGTGATGAGCAGCCAGGGCACCGGTGGGGAGACCGTGCTGGAGCAGGTGCGGGTGGCCAACCGGGAAGACGTGGACTACCGGGCGTTTCTCCGGCGCTTCGCGGTGCCCCGGGAGGTGATGGCCGTGGACGGCGATGCCTTCGACTACATCTTCTATACCTACGGCCTCCAGCTCTATGGCAATATGCCCCTGGTGGAGCCGCCGGAGACCAAGGAGGAAAAGCGGATCGAGGACTTCGTCATTGCGGTGGATACCTCCATGTCCACCTCCGGGGCCCTGGTGCGGGAGTTTCTGGCCTGCACGTATGCCATTTTGCGCTCCACGGAGACCTTCACCCGGAAGGTGAACATCCGTATTTTGCAGTGCGACGACCAGGTACGGGCGGACACCGTGATCCACGACCTGGAGGAACTGAAAACATACATGGAGAACTTCCAGCTCTCCGGGGGCAGCGCCACGGATTTTCGGCCGGTGTTTGCCTATGTGGCGCAGCTCCAGGCCCAGGGAGAATTTACGAATCTGCGGGGCCTGGTGTACTTCACCGACGGAATGGGAATCTATCCTCAGAAGCGTCCGCCCTATGACACGGCGTTCGTGCTGCTGGAGGAGCCGCCCCTGAGCGTGAAGATGCCGCCTTGGGCCATTCGGCTGGTGCTGACGGCACCGGCGCTGGAAAAGGCCCGACAGGAGACGCAGGCGGCATGGACGGACGAGATCGACTGGGACGAGCTGCCCCAGCTGTAAGGAGAGAATCGGCATGAACATCAAACAGGCAAAGCAGGAGATCACCAACACCCTCAAGGCGTATCTGACCCGGGACGAGTGGGGAAACTACCTCATCCCCACGGTGCGCCAGCGTCCCATTCTGCTCATGGGCCCTCCGGGCATCGGCAAGACCCAGATCATGGAGCAGATCGCCGCGGAGACGGGGGTGGGCCTGGTGGCCTACACCATCACCCATCACACCCGGCAAAGCGCCATTGGTCTGCCCTTTATCGAAAAGCGGACCTACGGTGGGGAGACCTTCTCCGTGACGGAGTACACCATGAGTGAGATTCTGGCCTCGGTATACCAGATGATGGAGCGGACGGGCCTCAAAGAGGGGATTTTGTTCCTGGACGAGATCAACTGCGTCAGTGAGACCCTGGCACCCATGATGCTGCAGTTCCTCCAGTGCAAGACCTTCGGCAACCAGAAGCTGCCGGAGGGTTGGACCATTGTGGCGGCGGGCAACCCGCCGGAGTACAACAAATCCGTCCGGGACTTCGACGTGGTGACGCTGGACCGGGTGAAGCGGATCGACGTGGAAGAGGACTTCGCGGTATGGAAGGAATACGCCCAGCGCAAGGGCATCCACGGGGCAGTGGTGTCCTACCTGGACATCAAGAAGGAGAACTTCTACCGGATCGAGACCACGGTGGACGGGCTCCAGTTCGCCACGGCCCGTGGCTGGGAGGATTTGAGCGAGCTGATCTGTGCCTATGAAAAGCTGGGGCTGCGGGTGGACCGGCAGGTGGTAGGCCAGTATATCCAGCTGCCCCGCATCGCCAAGGACTTTGCCAACTATCTGGAACTTTACTATAAATACCAGCGTACCTACCATGTGGACGAGGTGCTACGGGGCGAGTGGAAGCCCGTCACGGTCTCAGAGCTGCGGGCGGCGCCCTTTGACGAGAAGCTCTCGGTGATGGGGCTGCTGTTCAGCCGCATGTCGGAGTCCGCCCGGGCGGTGCGCAAGCAGGACGCCCTGGCCACGGCCCTCCACGCCGACCTGACGGAGTTCAAGGAGCGCCTGGCCGCTGAACCGGCCCAGGAGGTGCTGGAGGATCTGGTGCGCCGCCGTCAGGCGGAGATGAAGCGGGCCCGGGAGGCCGGACAGCTGGACAAGGAGCGCCGGGAGCTGGACCAGCGGGAGATCCAGGCCCTGGAGACGTACCGGATGAATCTCAGCAAGGAGGATATCACCGCCGGCGATGCTGTCATGGAGGCAGTAAAGGGATGGTTTGCCGGAGAGGTGGAGCAGCGGCGGACGCTGGGGGCGGAGACGTCGGCACAGTTCGACAATGCTTTCCGCTTCCTGGAGCAGGCCTTCGGCCAGGGCCAGGAGCTGGTGATCTTCGTCACGGAGGTCACGGCCGGGTACGACGCCAGCTGGTTTGTGGAGAACTTCGGCTGTGACGCCTACTTCCGCCACAACCGGGAGCTGCTCTTTGATGATACCCGCCATCGGATTCGGGAGGAAATTCAGGCGGCCAGAGCCGCCGGAAGCGAGGAGGACAAAAGGGATGAATGAGGAACTCAAACAGGTGGAGACCGTGCTGGACGAGAAGGTCCGGCCCGCGCTGCGCAGCCACGGCGGCGCCATTGAGGTGGACCGGCTGGAAAACGGTGTGCTGTATGTGAAGCTGCTGGGCCACTGTGCCGGCTGTCCCTCGGCGGATCTGACCACGGAGACGCTGGTGGAGGCAGAGCTGGTGAAGGCATTGCCGGAGCTGGTGGAGAAGGTCTGTGTGGTGCAGGACGTCAGCGACGAGCTGTGGGAACAGGCGAAAAAGCTCCTGCGGGACCACCACCTGTAAAAGGCGGAACTTTCGGAGAAACCAAACAAAAAATCCCGTGCGCCGCGGCGCACGGGATTCTTTGTTGCATTTACCAGCTGTGGTAGCTCCAGGACTCCGAGGGGGTCATGGCGAAGTAGGTATAGTTGATGGTGTTGCCGCTGTCGCCCCAGGTGGTGTCGATGTGGTACTGGGTGCCATCCAGGGTGGCCAGCGTCCAGATATGGCTCGCGTTGGAGACGGTGGTGCAGTCGATGCCCTCCAGCTTGAGCAGCAGGTTGTACGCGCCGGTATAGCCGTCGCAGACCGCTTTGCCGGAGTGAAAGAGACTATAGGGGATGTGGCTGATGGACGTCTCCCCGGCGCTGTAATCATAGACGCAGTTCTCGCAGATCCAGGTGAAATACACCCGGGCCATCTCGTACTCCGACATGTCGGCCCGGAGGGCGCCGCTGCGCCAGAGCTGGTCGTGGACGGCAATGGCGGAGGCCATGGTCTCGTCCCGATAGGACTGGATGGCGTCTCCGGCGCTGGCGGCGGAGAAGGTCAGGATCACATCGCCGGAGATGGAGTAGGAGCAGGTGACGGTGTTATAGCACTGCTCGCAGTAGGTTTTGACGATGCTGAGCGCCTGCTGCATCACCTGCCGGGCAAAGGTACTGGTGACGCCGGGATCGTACCGGAGTTTGAGGGTGTTGGAATTGGTGGAGAGCATATAGCGGATGGACTGGTCCATTTCGTCAGCCGTGGAAGGGGCGGCGATATAGGTCCCGGCGGGGACCAGAGAGGCCAGCGTGGTGCCGGCGGCGGAATAGGCGCCGGCGATATCCCAGTTGGGGGTCAGGCGCAGCGAGGCATCCACCATCCGGGTGAGCATGGCGGCGCAGGCGCCCCGGGTGATGACCTGATCGGGCAGATAGGAGCCGGTGTCGTCGCTGCCGATGGAGACACCGGTGCGGTAAAGGGTCAGAATATCCCGGTAATAGGGGGTATATTCCGTCACGTCTGTGATGAACTTCCGGGAGGCGTAAGCCTGGGTCACCAGGGCGTCGTTGACGGCGGGCAGGGCTGCCTCCGGCAGGGTGCCCGCCAGCACATGGGCCACCTGGGCCCGGGTGGCGGCGGAGAAGTAGGTGCCGTCCAGTTCGCTGCCCAGCACGCCCTCGGCCTGCAGGTAGCGCAGGTAGGGCACGTAGGCGGCCTGTCCCACCGCGGTATAGCCGGAGGCACCGGCCTCTGCGCTGCCGGTGCGGTAGAGGCTGCGGATGCGCCCGGCAAAGATGATGATCTGTCCCACCGTCATGGAGTCCTGAAGGCCAAAGGTCCCGTCGACTTTGCCCACGGACAATCCGTACTCATACAGGGCCACCACGTTGTCATAAAACACCGAGCGCTCGCTCAGATCGGAGAACTCTCCGGAATAGGTCTTGCTGCGGGTGAAATTGCCGGTGGAGTCCGGCGCGGCCAGGGCGGGGACAGTCAGCAGCAGGCTCACAGCCAGCAGCATGGCGGCAATTCGCTTTTTCATGGGCACCTCCTTGGTAAGATCGGAATGGCTCTATGTAGCTTGGGGAAACGCCCGGAAACAGACGGTCAGGAGGGAATCTGAAGGTCTTCCGGGACCCGGTCCTCCACATAGGGGTTGAGATGTTCGTTCACCAGTGCCAGCGTCTCCTCCGCGTCCAGATGGATGAAGCCGTCGCTGCTGTGCCAGTCACCGGGCAGGGTGGAAAATTCCACGGCGTCGCTGCCCATTTTGATGGCCTCCGTCCCGAACCAGGCCATGTCGCTCAGGGACATGGAGGTGTCCACATACTGCTGGAAGATCTTTACAAAATCCCCCACCTTCCCCAGGTTGGACACCGTCAGCATCTGGGAGGCCACGGTTTTCAAAAAGGCCTGCTGGGTCTGCATCCGGCCGATGTCCTCCGTGCCGTAGCCAGTGCCGTCGTTGTTGTGGCGGAAACGGACCACCTCCATGGCCTCCTGGCCGCTCAAATGCTGCATCCCCTTGGAGAAGTGGATGTGAAGGTCCTGGAGGGGATCGTCGTAATTCATGTTGACAGGGACCTCAAAATCCACACCGCCGATGGCGTCCACCAGGGCCTCAAACCCCGAGAGATCCACGGCCACGGTAAAGTCCACCGGGATGCCAAGCTGTTCGGAGATGGTGTCCGCCAGCAGGTCCGAGCCGCCGGAGTTATAGGCGAAGTTGATCTTGTGCTTTTTGCCGTTGATGATGGCCTTGGTGTCCCGGGGGATGCTGGCGCCGTAGATGGTACCGTTCTGGCCGTCAAAACCGATGAGGATGTTGGTGTCGCTGCCGCCGTTGCCGTCGTCGCAGCCGGACACCAGGATGGTATAGAAATAGGGCTTGCGCTCCTTGTGAGCGGCCTGGGCGGCGGACTGTGTGTCCTCAAGCTTGGTGTCGGACAGCGTCTCCTCCTCCGCTGCATTTGCCTCCGCCAGGTTCGGGGCCTGGAAAAGACAGTGAACGCCGGCATAGAGGGCGGCGGCCACAACGGCTACCAGCAGTAAGGTCCGGGGCCAGCTGCGGCGGGGGTGCCGGCGACGGCGGCGGGGGGAGGGGGCTTCTCGTTTACCCATGGGTCAAATACTCCTTTGTGTACGCGGCAAGCGCCGCGGAATTGGTCAGTAAAGATTTACATAATGTTGACCTCATTATATAGGGCCGCTGTGGAAAACTCAAGAGAAACTTCACAGGGTTGTCCCGCTTTTCCAAAATGGCGGAAACAAAAGGGCGGTCCGGGGTTTACCGGGCCGCCCGGCGGGGTCAGGACTCCCGCTCCGCCAGCTGCTCAAGAAGCGCTTTGATGTCCGCCAGCAGCTGGTTTTGATAGGACAGGGCGCAGCGGATGTAGTGCAGCGTGGGGTCCGGCGCAGCAGCCGCGGGGCCAGCGGCGGACCGGAGGCTCCGGCGTGACGGGCCCGGACGGTGCCGGGGGAGTGCTGGGCCGGCCCTGATGATTCCGGCCCCGGGAGCAGTTTGCCATATTGATTCCTCCGATACAAGCAGTTTGAACCAGTTTATGCGCGTCTCAGCCGCCCCGGTACTTTTTTCGGGTGGCGATGCCGCCCCGGATGTGCCGCTGGGCCTTGTTGACTTCCAAAATCTCCTTGACCTGGAGATACAGCGCCCGGTTGAACTGGGGCAGCCGCTCTGAGATGTCCTTGTGGACGGTGGATTTGCTGATGCCGAATTTCTGTGCGGCGGCGCGGACCGTGGTCCGATTCTCTATGATGTAAAGGGCCAGGCGTTCCGCCCGCTCCTCCATGTTACCCTTCAAAACGCGTTCACTCCCCACCTCTTGTTGCTAAAGACTATGCGCCTGAGGAGGGGGTTATGCGGGAGGAGGGCGGAAACGCGGGCAAACGGGGAAGGGTCCGCACCTGAAAAAAGACCGCCCCGGGGACTCCAGGGCGGCAGGTTCATTTTTTCAGCTTGGCCATCCGCTCCAGGCGGTTCAGGGCCTCGTTAAGGGTGTCGTCGTTTTTGGCGAAGTGCAGCCGGATCAGGTGGTTTACCGGCTCCCGGAAGAAGCTGGACCCGGGCACGGCGCCCACGCCCACCTCCCGGGCCAGGTTCTTGCAGAACTGCAGGTCGCTCTCATAGCCGTACTCGCTGATGTCCAGCAGCACGTAATAGGCGCCCTCCGGGTCGTTGTGGGCAATGTGCAGGTCGTCCAGACCCTTCAAAAACAGCTCCTTCTTGTGGGTGTACTTGGCAAGGAGGGCGTCATAGTAGTCCTGGCCGAACTCCAGAGCGGGGATCACCGCCTCCTGCAGCGGTGCGGCGCAGCCCACGGTCAAAAAGTCGTGGACCTTCTTGGCCCGCTCAATGATCTCCTCCGGGGCGATGATGTACCCCAGCCGCCAGCCGGTGATGGAGTAGGTCTTGGAGAGGGAGGAGCAGGAGATGGTCCGGTTCCACATGCCGGGGAGGGTGGCGAAGTAGGTATGCTTGTGGGGGGCGTAGACGATGTGCTCGTAGACCTCGTCGGTGATGACGTAGACATCGTACTTGGTGGCCATCTCCGCAATGGTCAAAAGTTCCTCCCGGGTGAACACCCGGCCGCAGGGGTTGGAGGGGTTGCACAGCACCAATGCCTTGGGGTGCTGGCGGAAGGCGGCCTCCAGCTCGTCCACGTCAAAGGTGAAGGCGGGGGGATGCAGAGGCACGTAGATGGGCTCGGCGCCGGAGAGAATGGTGTCGGCGCCGTAGTTTTCATAGAACGGGGAGAACACCACCACCTTGTCGCCGGGGTTGGTGACGGTCATCATGGCGCACATCATGGCCTCGGTGGACCCGCAGGTGGCAACGATCTCCTTGTCCGGGTCGATGGTCCGGCCCATGAAGCGGGACTGCTTTTTGGCCAGGGCCTCCCGGAAGTTCTGGGCACCCCAGGTGACGGCGTACTGATGGGGGCCGGTGTGGGCCACTTCCGCCAGACGGTCCAGGATCGCCTGGGGGGGATCAAAGTCAGGGAATCCCTGGGAGAGGTTGACTGCGCCGTATTTCAGGGACACGCGGGTCATCCGCCGGATCACGGAGTCGGTGAAGCTGGCGGTGCGCTGGGACAGAGGCTGGGGCATGAAGGTCGCTCCTTTCATGGTTCGATATCTGCATTGTACTGAAATCCGGGCCGGAAAAAAAGATAAAAAACCAACAAATTTCCGGTGCGGGGAAAATACCTTCCCACGGTGGAAATGCCGTGCTATAATCAGAAAGAAGATTTTTGCAAGGAAAGGAAGCGTGTCCCAATGACCAATGAAACGCTGCAGGTGCTCAAAGAGCGCCGGAGCATCCGGAAGTTCCGCCCGGAGCAGATCAAGCCGGAAGAGCTGGACGTCATTTTGGAGGCGGGCACCTGGGCCCCCACCGGCATGGGCGCTCAGTCTCCGGTGATGGTGGTGGTCCAGGACCCGGAGACCATTGCCTACCTCTCCCGGATGAACGCCCAGATCATGGGCAAACCCGGGACCGATCCCTTCTACGGCGCGCCTACTGCGGTGGTGGTCCTGGCGGACGGAACGCGACCCACCTGGCTTCAGGACGGCTCCCTGGTGATGGGCAATCTGATGAACGCGGCGGCCTCCCTGGGCGTGGGGTCCTGCTGGATCAACCGGGCCATGGAGCTCTTTGACATGCCGGAGGGCCAGGAGCTGCTGAAAAAGTGGGGATTGCCCGCCACGCTGCGAGGCGTTGGCCACTGCGTGCTGGGCTATGCCGACGGACCGGCACCCGCACCCAAGCCCCGGAAAGAGGGCTACATCATCCGTCCGTAACGGGGCGGCGGAAAAAGCGGCGGCAGGGAGTTCCCTGCCGCCGCTTTGCTGTCAGTCATAGGAGAAAAACGCCTGGTCCATCTCCTGGTTGTACAGCATCCAGCAGCCCAGCTGCCTCTCCGGTACCGTCTCCGGCAGGTTCCACTGGGGCCACTCTGCCTGAAGCACGTCGGTGGTCAGTACCTCTGTGGAGGCCTCCGGGGCATAGAGCAAAAACTCGCTGCCGCCCTCCAGACCGTAGGGAGCGGCGCCAATGTACTGGGTGTCGTCCTCCGTCCACTCCTCTCCCTCGGTCTCCTGGGCCGTCAGGGTGTCCAGCGTCATGGAATAGGTGGTGTCGTCCAGCTGCCGCAGGTCTTTGAAAGTCCCGCTGAAGGTGCAGATATAGTAGATCCCCTTGGGGTACTGGCTGGGGTCGCCGCCGCTGTCCCAGTCGGTGTACTGCCCGGTGAAGGAACCGTCGGGCTGAAGGGTCAGCAGGGTTCGCCAGCCTCCCGCACCGCTGGAGAAGGTCAGCTCCATGGGAAAATCATCCGGCAGGGCGGAAATGGACGTGCTACTGTCCTCTGTGTCTCCGCCGGATGTTTGGGTCGGAGGCATCTCCTCCGGCGGAGTTTCCTGGGACGTGCCGTTGTCTGCATCTGCCGACGTCTGTGTCTGCGGATGCTCGTCTGCTGCATCCATCTGCGGGGATGCTCCGCAGCCTGTCAGCAGCCCCAGACAAAGCGCCAGACCGATCAGTACCGCTCCCGGCCGTGTGCGTTTCCAGTGTTCCATATCCAGTCCTCCCTGTCCATGGTATCGTCAGTGAGGTGAGCATAGCACCTCTTTGCGGCGCTGTCAACGCGGTGTGCCGGGGTGGAAGGGGGGCTCTTGCACCGGGGGAGAAATTAGGTTACACTGAAATCATCCGGCGGAAATGCCGGCGCCCTGGCCCGGCACAGCTGCTGTCTGCCCCGGCCGGACGGCAGTATGCGACAACAATTTTAAAAAAACGGTAGAAAAATAACAAGGAGGACTGACCCATGGCCCTGTTTGGAAAGCGGGAGAAGGTATTTGAGGTCTGGGGCGACGCCCCCCGCTGGAAAGCGGCCAAACGCGCGCTGAAGGCCGCGGGCATCCGGATCATGGAGTCCGGCTTTTATGATACAGAGATGCCTGTCTGCGGCTGCGGCGCCAAGCTGGACCACCGGGACTTCGGCCCCAACGGGAAGATTGACCGCCATACCTATTACCTCTCTGTCCGCCCGGAGGACATCCCACGGGCACAGGAAGTGCTGAAACAGATCTGAACAAATGAAAAACCTGTCCGCAGCAGTTCCGAACAGGCTCTGCCCGCCGGACGCAAGCGCCCGGCGGGCCTTTTGTGTTTTGGTGTTGAACCGGCGGTTCGGAAACTATACCGGTGGTCTGTGAGGACAGGACGCCCTGCCCGGTCAGGAGGCCTGGATGGGGTAGACGATGCCTCCCACGGAGAGGCTCTCCAGGTCCTCCAGGGGGAGAATCTCACTGAACACCGTACCCTTGGAGCAGACGGTGACGCCGTCCTCGGGAGAGATGCTGCCGCCGGCGTTGCTCAGATCGATGACGGTGCCGTCGGGCTTGGTCAGCAGGATCTCCACATTTTCAAAATACCGCGCCTGCTCCCGGGCGTCCTCGTCGGAGAGCTGGCCGCTGGGGGTATTGCTCTGGGGAATTTCACTGTCCACGGTGTAGTCTACCTTCACCGCCACAGGGGAGAGGGAGATGGAGTCCACAGTGAACGTCATGCCGTCCTGGGTGAAGACCTCGCCGCCGCCCAGAGTGACGGAGGCGTCCTCATACCGCACATCAAAGCGGAACTTCCAGTGGCCCTCGATGACGGGGACGCTCTCCCCGGATGCCTCGTCCCAGCGGTAAATGTTGTCGAACTCCGCCGTGGCGGTGCAGTCGTTGAGGGGCACGTCGGAGCTGATGGTCTGCACCATCTGGAGCGTGTCGTCCGTGGGGTCCTCATCCACGAACCAGCTGCCGCCGTGGGAGCCGCCCAGAATGTTGAGGTCCGCGCCGCTGCCCCGGATCAGCAGCATGTCGTCCTCTGTTCCTGCCGGCAGCAGGGCCGTGCCGTCGTCCCGGGTGATGGTAAAGACGATGGCGGCGTTGTACTGATCGCCCATCACGGCGTCGGCGGTGATGGTGACGCCGTTGTCCGTGGCGCTGGCGCCCACGGGATAGCCGATCTTGTCAATGATCTCCGTCTGGGCGGCGCTTGCGCCGAAGATGGGGGCGAAGGCCTCTCCGGCGGACTTGAGGATACCGGTGGCGCCGGCGGTGCCTACCGCCAGCACCAGCACCGCCGCTGCGGCGATGAGGGCGGTCCGCCGGATGGGACGGCGGGTGTGGGATTGCTGCCCCTGAGCGGCCTGGAGGGCCCGCCGGGCGATGTCCGATTTCTGCTCCGGGGTAAAGTGCAGGGAATCCAGAGTGCGCTGATATTCAGACTGTCTGTTCATAGCCGTAACCTCCCAAAAGATTTTTCAGACGCATCCGTCCCCGGGCCAGCCGGGTATGGACGGTGGCGGTGGGGATGCCCAGGATCTCACCGATTTCGGAGGCCTGGTATCCCTCGTAATAGAAAAGGTAGATCACTGCCCGGTAGTGGGCGGGCAGGCGGTTGACTGCCGCAAGCACCGAGCCGTCCTCCGCCTCCGGGGCGGGGACCTCCGCACAGGCCGCCAGGTCACAGGTCCGCCTGCGCCAGGGACTTTTCAAAAGGTCCTTGCAGGCGTTGGCTGCCATCCGCAGCACATAGGCCCGTTCATGGGACGGAGAGTCAAACTCCCGGGGCTCTGTCAGCAGTTTCACGAACACGCTCTGGCAGATATCCTGGGCGTCGTGGGTGTTTTTCAAATAGCTGTAACTGAGGCGGAGAATGGCGTCGGCATAGGTCTGCGCCAGATATTCCGCTCGTTCGTTCTGATTCATGGTGTCAACTCCTTCGGCGCGCGCTCATAAAGGATACGACCGGGCGACGGAAAAACTTTCAGAGGAATTGAAAATTATTAAAAAAGAGGCGGCCGCGGCGGCTGTGAGGCGGTGGGAGGGACCGCCCCGGGGTGTGCCGGACAAAGAAAAAAGAGCGGCTGGGCCGCTCTTTTTTGCCGGGAGAGAATCATTCCATTACGATCAGGGCGATGAGTTCCACCGGCTCCTCCGTCCGGTTTTCCAGGCCGTGGTAGTGGCCGTAGCCGGTGGCGCAGATGTCGCCGGCGTGGACGATCACTTCCTTGCCGTCGTCGTTGAACACGGCCTCACCCTTGATGATGTAGTAGAACTCGGTCTCGTGCTCATGGTTGTGATAGCCGATGGAGCAGCCGGGGTCCACCGTCACGTGGGCAAACATCCGGCCGTGGCCGTAGAGACCTTCCTTGTCGGTCAGGTCTTTGATATGGATCAGGCCCTTGCCGTTCTGGACGCAGACGTCTTTCCGGGGGCAGTTTTCAGACAGTGTATACATGGGGCTGTTCCTCCTTGATGATGGCCCGGACAGGCGCTTGCGCCGGAATGGCCCGGGTGATAAAATGAAGTGACCGCCGCAGTGCGGTGTTGAAACGTATTGTAGCAGAGCGGCGGGAGAAAGTCCAGAAGCCGCGGAAAAGAAGGAGCGGCCTATGAGAAGATTTTTTTCCCTGCTGGTGCTGGGGGCGCTGCTGACGGGCCTTGCGGGCTGCGGACAGGAGGTCACAGAGCCATCGGTGCCGGATGAGCCGCTGGCGCTGGAGACGCTGGCGGTGGAGATCAGCAAAAACGGACTGTCCACAGAGCAGCTGCTGGAGGATAAGCGCCAGCTGCCCAATCAGCTGCGGGACGCGTTTTCCCAGGCGGGCGTGGAGATCGGCCAGGTGACGGTGACCATCGGTTCCTCTCCTGCCGCCACGGCACAGGCCCTGGAGGAGGGCAGTGTGGACCTGGCCTTTTTGCCGGCGGAGGATTTTTTGCGCTCCGGCGGGGCAGCGGTGCTGCTGGGCCGGGGCCAGACGGCCTCGGCGTCGTCGGTGCCGCCGACGGACGAAGCAGAGCCCAACGCCGCCCTGCCC
>ENA-OPBO01000875-OPBO01000875.1-human-gut-metagenome-genome-assembly--contig:-NODE-875-length-23611-cov-14.365554_pt1 | contig 23611 bp, 19 predicted proteins | sample MGYA00241071_ERZ501458 | MGnify/ENA primary metagenome ERZ501458 (study PRJEB25962, sample SAMEA2042509) | human gut metagenome | biome: human gut; feature: human-associated habitat; material: faeces... | reverse complement strand
CACCCGCAGCCGCAGGTCGAGGCGTGCCACGCCGTGGCGCAACGTCAGCGGCACCGAGGCCGTGCCGGCCGCCACGCGGTCCAGGTCGACCACGCCCGAGGCAAAGTCCGCCACGACGGACTCCTCCCCGCCGACCGTCGCCTCGAGCCACTCCGATTCGGCAAGTCCCAACGCCGGCTCCCCGGAGGCCACCTCCGGACGGGCGTCGGCCACAACGTAGAGCCGTCCGGAGAGCCGTTCGAGCTGCAGCCGGCAGCCCCCCTCATCCAGCGGCAGCGACGCGTAGACCGTCGTCAGGCGTCCCTGCTCGAAGAGGTAGCCATCGACCTGCCGGAGGGCATCCGCCGCCGGGGTCTCCGCACCGTCGGTCCCGGCGAAGGGGGCCGCCGCAATCTGCACCGCCGCCCCCGCGGCCGGAGCTCCCGAAAGCGATTCGGGTTGCTCCGAACACGAGGCTAGCAGCACCGGCAGCACCAGCCACAAGGACGACAGGCGCTTCGTCTGGTTATCGATCCACGTTTTCATGCGAAGTGCGATTTCTCGGGTTGTGATCCGTACACGGGTCGTTTAGCGGCGCAGCGGCGTAAGCTCCGTGTCGCCACCCTCTTCCCACTCGTCGAACGAGACGTCGAGACGGACGTCGATCACATCCTTGCGGACCGTCAGCGTGTAGATCTTGTTGCGCTCGATGTCGGTCGAGAGGCTCTTCGTGAGGGTCTTCACCTGACCGTCGATCTCGGCCTCAACCTCCACCGTCAGACCGTCGTTCTGCTGCTCGTAGAGGTAGAGCACGGCCGGCGTATCCTGGGTCAGCGGATCGGTGATCACGGCCGATACCTCGCTCCGCTCGACATCCGCCGGCGAGAGCTCACCCTCGACCGGGAAGAGGTAGGCCGACTGGGCAACGTTCTTCAGCTTGATGCTGCGCACCTTGGTCACGCCGGCCGTGCGGATCTGCAGGTCGAAACGCGCCACACCACGGCGAAGCGTCACCGGAAGCTCGGTCTGCGTATTCTCCATACCGTCGAGGCGGACGCTGCCCGAGAAGAAGCGGACCGGAGCCGAGGCCTCCATGCCGATCGTGAGTCTCTGCCAGTCGCTCTCGCTGATGGCACGCTCCTGGAGCGCGTTCAGATCGATCAGCCCCGCGGTGTTGGCCACCACGTAGAGCGTACCCTCGTGACGGTCGAGCTGGATGCCGTAACCGCCGCCGACCGACGTCGGAGCCTCGTAGATCTTCTTCAGTTCGCCGCCCACGAAGAGCACGCCCCGCAGATCGTGCACGTCGTTCTCACCCTCGAGCGCCTGGCCCACACCGTCGTAGGCCGCCAGTCGCGTCCGCACCACCGGAGCCTCCGTTACGGACGGGTGCACCGTCTCGTTCTGCTCGGAGCAGGCGCTCAGCCCCAGTGCCATCATCGCGGCCATGGCCGCCATCTTTGCCATCATCGTCATGTTGTTCGTTTTCATTGCTTCTTTTTCTTGATTGGTTTTCTGAAATTCTTATCTGTCTTTAATAGGTATGTCTCAATCGTAGATGTACTCGACCGGGCTCTTCACACAGCGCACCGTGCGGGTCTTGGTCGTATTCTGGGCCATGAACTTGAGCCAGTTCTGTCCCGGGCGGTCGGCCGCGGCGTACCCCTCCATGACCCACGTCTTCGAGGAGTTGCCCCAGGTGGCCAGCAGGAGCATCATCGGCGAGATGTTGCCCGGCGTCGTGTTCCACTGGTGGCCCAGCGAGGCCAGCACCCATGTGGAGTCGCCCGAGCGGAACTCGTAGATGGCGATCGTCCCGTAGGCATGGCCCAGGAATTCGGCCGTGCGCTCCTGGATGCGGACCGTGATCTCGTCGCCGGCCGCATTGCGGTAGGTGCGCTCGCCCACGCCGCCGATGTTGTGGTTCTCGTTGAGCGCGAAAAAGGCGTAGGCATCGTAGTCGGGAAGGCGGTAGCCGTAGGGGGCCATCGTCTCGCGGTCGAGCGTGCCGAAGTTCTGCGTCGTGGAGACCATCCCCTCGTGGTAGAAAGCCGTCCCGTTGTGGCGCAGCGGAAGCCCCACGGGGTTGTTCGCCTGGTACTGGTCGCCCAGCAGCGCCAGCAGCTCCCCGTCGTCGCACGTGGCCAGATGGTCGGCCAGCGCACGGTCCCCGGCCGGATCCGCCGATACCGGAACCTGATCCTCGAAGCGCTTCACGTCGCCCCGCAGGTTGTACTTGCACCACCACTCGCCGCCGATCTTCACCACCGGGAGCCCCCAGTTGCGGCGCCGCACCGTGTAGCGTTCGGGATGACCTCCCGCGGCATCGGTCACCACGAGGTATCCCTCCTGCGGGCGGCCGTCGGCCTTCGGGTCGTTGGGTTTCCAGCCCCCGAGCAGCCGCCAGCTGTCGCCGTCGCGGACGAGATCCATCCAGCGCGATTCGTCGGCCGGGAACTCCAGCCCGATGCGCATCCCCTCGGGGAGGGTGATGCGGGCCAGTTCGCCCTCGAGGTAGCGGTCGAAGTCGCACAGCCCCTCGTCATCGAGCGTCAGCAGCCCCTCGACCCGCACGGGATTGGCCTCGAAAAGGAGCACGACGCGTCCGGTCGAGACCCCTTCGTGCGAAAGGTTCAGCGCAACGTAGCCGTTCTTCGTGCCGGGGACCCGCAGCGGGCTCCGCACCTCGACGGCCGCCACCTGCTCCAGACCGCGGGTCAGCCTCTGCGGCGTGACGCTCACACCGCTCACCACGCCGTCGACCGTCAACTCGGATCCCGCCTCGCCCCGCAGCACCACCCGCAGTTCGCTGGGCGTATGGGGGATGAAGAGGGTGTCGCACGCGGCGTTGACGCGCACGTCGTCGGGCAGCGTCGAGGCATCGAGGTCGACCAGCCCCCGTACGACAGGCTGCGACTCGGCTCCGGTCCCCTCGTCCCAGCTCCCGGCCGTCACCGTCACACTGGCATCGGCCCCGCGGCCGAAAACCTCGAGCGTGTAGACCGTATTGCGGGCAATCGTGGCCGGGAGGCGGCTCCGAAGGCGGTGCCATCCCTCGTCAAAGCGGGCCACCACCTCGACCTCCAGCTCCCCGCCCTGCTGTTCGCAGAGGTAGAGCAGCCGTTCGCGGGCGGCACGGAGCGGAGCTTCGCCGTAATTGCGGGTAAACGCCTCGCGCGAAGCCGAAGCGGGCGTCTGCACGACAACCGCACTCCAGATCATACCCCGGTCGGCCACGTCGCGGATCGTCACCTCGTGCACCTCGACCCCGGCATCGCGCGACAGCAGGTCGATGCGGGCCATGCTGCGCCGCAGGGTCACCGGCACGACGGCCGAAGTCTGCGCTCCGAGCGTCAGACTGCCCGTCATCGTCAGTCCGTCGGCGGTCATCTCCGCCAGCGAAGCCTCGCAGGCGAGCAACTCCCCGAGGGTCGACTCCCCCGGAGTGAGAGCCGTCAGCGCCCCGATCCCGGCGGCATTCACCGCCAGATGCAGTTCGCCGCGCAGTTCGGCCGAGGAGAAGGTGTAGCACCCCTCACCGGCGGCCGGACGCCCCTCGATCACCTCGCGCAGAAGCCCTTGCTCGAAGCGGTAGGCCGTCACCGTGCGGATCTCCGATTCGGAATCGGCTTCACCGAGCGGGAATTCACCGTCGGGGGCCGCCGTCTGCAGGCGCACCTGCACGGTCGCGGAGGCTGCGGGACGGTTCGTCGCTTCGTCGTTCGTACACGCCGCCGCGAGCAGCGACAGAAACACCGCGGCGCAGAGATTATGTCGTCGTTTCATGAAGAAATCAATATAAGGTCGGGTTCGAACTGCTGTTGAGATACGTCGGCGAATCGATCGGCATCTCGCTCAGATGGTTGACGTAGAAGTGGTTCATCAGCTCCTGCGCCCAGGGTCCGTAAGTGAACGAACTGCTGTGGTTGTAGCCCATCACGTGGCCCAGCTCATGGAACATGATCTCGCACGAATAGGTGTTGAAGTAGTGCTGCAGCCACGCCTGCTGGTAGACTCCGTAGGAGGAGCCGCCGCCCAGTCCGATGATGCCGTTGCCCGGGTAGACCAGTCCGACGTTCAGGTTGCGGCTCTGACGCATCTGACTCAGCACACGTTCGGGAGTCACCTTGTCGTTGACGCCGCCGTTGCCGTAGAGCCGGTCCTGGTTCTCGCGCAGGATCGTCTCGTGCTCGGGCATGTCGATCATGTAGGTGAAGTTCAGGAAGAAGGCCACCGCCTCGCGGCAATGCACCGGGCGGATACCCATCCAGTTGCCCACGGGACCGCCGTCGGGTTTGTCGGGATCGCCGTTGAAGAGGCTGAAGGCAATGGTCCAGCCGTGGATGATCTTCCGCAGTTTCGCCCAGTAGGGATCCTCCGATTCGATCTCGAACTCAATCCCTGCAAAGTCCGCCGCCTCCATCTTCGGCAGGTCGACCCAGCGCCCCGATGCCGAACGGCACACCGTCGGACGCAGCGTCTGCGGCAGCTGCTCGTAGAAGTCGGCAAAGGGCGGGATGCTGTCGAACCAGGCCAGATCGAGGTATTCGTCGTCGACCGACGGAATCCGCGCCCGCACCAACACCCCCGAAAGGGCCCGCGGCGAATAGAAGCGAGCGTGCAGTTCGCCCCGGTCGGTCACCGAGAACTGAAGCGGAGCCGCCGTGTTGAAGCGTCGCTGCGAAGGGTCGGTATAGACCGTCTTCGGCTCGCCGTCCTGCAGGATCCGACCGTGGTTGCCCTCATCGTAGGCCCGCTGCGTGAGGAACATCGTCCCCGAAGGGTTGTCCGGATGGACCACCCGCGTGGTGATGCGTCCGATGCGGTTGGGGTCGAGCCGCTCCAGCTCGAAGTCGAAGAGCCGCTGCACCTCACCGCCCCGGTAGGTCCGCGTCACCAGCTCGATCTCGCCCCGGAGCGTCGTCTCCGCGGTCATCGGCAGGAACCAGTAGGTCGGAACCGCCTCGAGATCCGTCTCCAGCGAGAGTTCGTCGCTGCACCCGGTGAAGGCGCCGCCGGCGGTCATCCCCGTGTGGAAACGCGCCCCGCGGAGCGTCGCCCGCGTCGACAGACGCGCCGTGCGGACGTAGGGATTCTCGTAGGTGAAGGCGAAGTCGGCCCGCGCGATGATCCGCTCCTGAAGGGTCTCGGTTCCCGTCACCTCGGAGGTGACCACCCCCTCGGGCGAAACCCGCGTCTGCACCGCAAAGGGACTCTGCGAATAGAAGTATTCGGCCACGAGCGGCTGCCCGAGATCGGCCGGGAAGCTCACCCACTCCTCGTCGATATGGCGGATGGCGTGGAGCGTCATCCGGTCCTGTGTCCAGTCGCCGCGGATGCCCAGCACCAGCAGCCGGTAGTCACCCTCGCGGAGACCCTCGATCCGCAGCACCGAGGCCGCGGGATCGTACAGCCCCTTGAGGTCGCCGACCACCTCGCCCGAGGCATCGTCCACCACGCGGAACTCCACACGGTCGTAGGCCGCCACGGAGGTTTCCGCCGCGCGCGTTGCGCCATCGTCATAGGCGGCACCCCGCAGGCTGAACACGACGCCGTCCGACACGGCCGGCGCCGCCGGACTCCACTCGTCCCGCACGCACGATGCCAGCATCAGGCTGCTCCACAAAACAATGTAAAAAATTCTCTTCATCAAACCTGTCAAATCGAATCCGTATTTCACTTTCCTGCAATTTCTGAAGGAGTGATCCGACAAAAACAACAATAAACTTGTTTTTTCCTGCGGTCTTTCACTATATTTGCATATCCAAATCGTCCCGCTGCCGAGAGCCGGGCCCGATCCCGGGTCACAAGCAAAAACCGCTCAAGGAACGGGTGCAAAGGTAGATCTCCGGGATCCGTTTTCCGGTAACCCATGTTACGGCAGATCCCCGAACCGCAAAATTCGATCCGTTTATGGAATGTGAAATTTTCGACATGCCTCTCTTCCGAGGGGGCGACCGCACCATCATGGAGTCGGCCCTGCAGCGTTCCCCCGGTCGATACGCCACCTATCGCAAGGGCGACTTCATCGCCCTGCAGAACGACGTCTGCCGCTCGCTGCTGCTGCTCTGCGAGGGGAGCGTCTATGCCCAGATGACCAGCGAAGAGGGCCGCGAACTTACCCTCGACACCCTCACGGCACCCGATACGCTCGCCTCGGCCTTCGTCTTCGCCTCGGAAAACCGCTATCCGGTCTCGATCATCGCCAATGCCGACTGCCGCCTCTGGGTCCTCGGCAGCGAGTGTCTGCGACAGATCCTCGAACAGGATCCCGTCGTACTGCGCAACTTCCTGACGATCATCTCCGACCACGGCCTCTTCCTCAGCCGGCGGATCAACGAATTCGCCCTGCAGAGCCTCTCTTCGCGCGTGGTCGGCTACCTGAAGGACAACCACGTCATCAGCAACCTCCAGGAGGCGGCCTTCATCCTCGGCGTGGCGCGCCCCTCGCTCTCCCGCATGATCGCCCAGATGGTCGAACAGGGAACCGTGCGGAAAACCGAACGCGGATACGAACTGAAATAAACCCGGCCCAATCAACCGCCTCCGGCAAACAGCGGCCCTCTCCGGACAATCGACCGTGCCCGATACACGGATCGCCCTCTCCGACCCAATCAACCGACTCCCGGCAAACGGCGGCACTCTCCGGCAAACAAAAAGCCCCGGTCCTTGGACCGGGGCTTTTCTTTCGAATCGGGAAGCGGCTACTGATGCTGGGGGCGCAGCAGGTCCTGCACCACCTTGACGGGCGAGAAGGTCGTGATGGGGACATCCACGAAGACCGTGTTCCAGCGGGCCATCGCACCGTTCCAGAGTCCGGGCAGCTCCTGGGCGCGCAGTTCGCGGCCGCCCGAGGATTTCGACGAGATGAAGCCCGTCGAGGGGTCGGTGTAGCGCCGCAGGTCGAACTTGCCCCCCTTCGAGGTCTTGACGCCGCAGACCAGATCCACCGGGTTGAAGTGCGTGGCCGACTTCATCAGCGGCTGGTCGTCGGGGCCGATCTGGCTCGATTCGGCAATCTGCAGCGACTCCGTGCCGTCGGGGTTGGCCACCCAGAAGGGTCCGCCGCCCGGTTCCCCCTCGTTGCGGACCATGCCGCAGACGCGGATCGGCCGGTCGAGCACCGCCCGCAGCATCGCCGTATCGTAATCCTTCGGCAGCTTCACGCACAGGCGCCGCTCGATGAAGTCGGCGATCGGCTCCAGTTCGCAGCCGTCGACATCCAGGGCGCGGAGGTACTCGAAAGCCCGCTCCTGCAGGTCGAGCAGCACGCCGGCCAGCACCTTCTTGAAGCGGATCGTATCGCCGCGCCGGGCATCCGTCGTCACGTTGTCGATGTTCTTGATGAAGATCACGTCGGCGTCGATCTCGTTCAGGTTCTCGATCAGCGCGCCGTGGCCCGCCGGGCGGAACAGCAGCCGGCCGTCCTCCTGGCGGAAGGGGGTGTTGTCGGGGTTCACGGCGATGGTGTCCGTCGAGGGCTTCTGCACCGAGAACGAGATGTCGTAGCGGATGCCGAAGCGTTTTTCGTAGAGAGGCACCTTCTCGGCAAGCAGCGTGCGGAAGCCCTCCATGTGTTCGGGCGAGACGGTGAAGTGGATCCGCGCCACACCCTTCGACGAGGCGTAGGCCGCCCCCTCGACCAGATGCTCCTCGACGGCCTTGCGGGCTCCGTCGGGATAGGCGTGGAAGGTCACCAGCCCCTTGGGTTTATGGCCGTAGCCGAGTCCGTCGTTGACGATGGCGTTGACCGTCGCCCGGTCGTCGGCCCCGGCGGGCAGCACCGCCTTCAGCTCGGGCCAGAAGGCGAACCGCTCGATGTTCGACAACAGCGTATCGATGCCCGGGCCGCGCTTGCCCTCGTTGACGAAGGCGAACAGCTCCTTGAACATCCGCGTGGCGGCCCCCGAGGCCGGAACAAACTTCACGATCTCCAACCCCGCTGCCGCCTTCTCGTAACGGGCCACGGCCGCATCGGCCTCCGCCGCGTCGAGCATCACGATGCCGTCGGACGGCGACGCCGCCCGCACGACAGGCAACCAGGGAAAGCCGCGGCGAAAGTTCTCCAGTTGGGTTTCGACCTGGGCCGCAGTCAGACCATGGTCGGCAATTTGCTGTAAATCCTGTTCGGTAAACATATAGGTTATGGGTTTGGTGCACTAAAGTTACACAAATTATTCGTAACTTTGTGCATTATGATTCGAGAATTTCAACACATCTCGCTGCGCGACCGAAACAGTTTCGGCGTCGAACAGCAGGCGGCACGGCTGGTCGAGTTCGACACGCCGGACGATCTGCGCACCCTCTTTGCCGCCGGGGTACCCGACCGGTGGATGGTCCTCTCGGGCGGCAACAACGTCCTCTTCACGCAGGATTACGACGGGTTGATCGTCACCCCCGCGGCCCGCGGCATCAAGTGCCTCTCCGACGAGGGCGACACGGTCCGCATCCGCGTCGAGGCCGGCGTCGAGTGGGACGACCTGGTCGAATGGGCCGTTGCACACGACCTCTGGGGAGTCGAGAACCTCTCGCTCATCCCCGGCAAGGCGGGCGCCGCCCCCGTGCAGAACATCGGCGCCTACGGCTGCGAGGCCGCCGATACGATCCGCCGCGTCGAGATGTTCTGCGTCGAGAACGGCTCGATGCTCACGCTCGATGCCGCCCACTGCGGCTTCGGGTACCGCGAAAGCGTCTTCAAACATACGCTCAAGGGGCGCGTCATCATCACGGCCGTCGAGTTCGAACTCTCGCGCACGCCCCGCCCGCGGCTCGCCTACGGCGACGTCGAACGCGAGGTCGAGGCCCGCGGCGGCGCCTCGCTGCGCAACATCCGCGAGGCGATCTGCGCCATCCGCCGCTCGAAACTCCCCGATCCGGCCGTGCTGGGCAATGCCGGCAGCTTCTTCAAGAACCCGGTCGTCGAGGCTTCGGTGGCCGCCGCGCTGCTCGAACGTTACCCCGCAATGCCCCACTACCCCGCCCCGGACGGACGGGTGAAACTGGCCGCCGGGTGGCTCATCGACCAGGCCGGACTGAAGGGTTGGCGCGAAGGGAACGTCGGCGTCCACGAACGCCAGGCCCTCGTGCTGGTCAACTACGGCGGCGCCACGGGCGGCGAGGTGATCGCCTTCGCCCGCCGCGTCCAGCAACGTGTCCTCGACCGCTTCGGGATCGCCATCGACACCGAGGTCAATATATTATAAGGAGTCATGATGTCACTGATCGAATCTTTCCAACACTACATCGACGAAAACAACCTCGCCACGCACGACGACCGCATCCTGCTGACCGTCTCGGGCGGCGTCGACTCGATGGTCATGCTCTCGCTGTTCGTCCGCTGCGGCTACACGGTGGGGGTGGCCCACTGCAACTTCCAGCTCCGCGGCGCCGAAAGCGAGGAGGATGAGGAGCTCGTCCGCCGGGAGGCCGAACGTTACGGCGTCCCCTGCTACAACCGCCGTTTCGAAACCACCGCCGAGATGGAACGCACCGGCGAATCGATGGAGATGGCCGCCCGGCGGCTGCGCTACGCCTGGTTCGACGAACTGAGCCGCGAGGAGGGATACACGGTCATCGCCATCGCCCACCATGCCGACGACTCGATCGAGACCTTCTTCATCAACCTGCTGCGCGGAACCGGTCTGCGAGGGTTGACCGGCATCTCCACCCAGGTCGGGAAGATCATCCGCCCGCTGATGTTCGCCTCGCGCCGCGAGATCCTCGAGTACGCTGCCGCCAACCACATCCCCTACCGCGAGGATTCGTCGAACCGCTCGACGAAGTACCTGCGCAACAAGATCCGCCTGGGGCTGATCCCCCGCATCCGTGAGATCAACCCCAAGTTTACGAGCCTGATGTGCCGCAACCTGGCCCGGCTGACCGATGCGCAGCTCTTCATCAACCACGGCATCGAACGCATCCGCGCCCTGGCCGTCACGAGCGAAAACGGCATCGACACGATCCATCTCGACCGCATCGATCCGGACTTCCCGCGCGAATTCGTCATCTACGAGCTGCTCAACTCGGCCTACGGATTCAAGGGCGACGTGATCGATTCGCTGTGCCACGCCCTCGAACAAGGGGCCACCGGCCGCCGCTTCTACGCCCGCGACCGCGTGGCGACGATCGACCGCGGACGGATCCTCGTCTCGCCGATCGCCCCCGACGACGACTGTCTCACGACGGTCGAACGCGGCGCCCAGCGCAGCTACTGCGGAAATGCCGTCCTCTACTTCGAATACTGCGACATCGACACGATCAAGAACTTCGGCGTCCCGGAGCAGATCGCCCAGGTAGATGCCGACCTGCTGAAGTTCCCCCTCACGCTGCGACGCTGGCACGAGGGCGACTGGTTCATCCCCTTCGGCATGACCGGACGCAAGAAGGTCAGCGACTTTCTGATCGACGCCAAGGTCTCGCTGCCCGAAAAGCAGCGGCAGTTCGTGCTGCTGTCGGGCGACGACATCGTCTGGCTCGTCGGACGCCGCATCGACGACCGATACCGCCTGACGGCCGCCACGGAAAACGTACTGCGAATCACCCGGGAGATCGTCTGAAATGGCCAAAAGCTCAATCAAATTCAAGGACTCGGTGGCCGCCTGCGAGCGGATCCTGAGCGATATCGACGCCCGGCGTTTCGCCGGGATCTACCTGCTCATGGGCGAGGAGAGCTACTTCATCGACACGGTGGCCGACCGCCTTGCCGGCTCGATCCTCGACGAAGCCTCGCGCGCCTTCAACCAGATCACGGTCTACGGCCGCGACTCGGAGGCCGGGCAGATCGTCAACCTCTGCCGCCAGATGCCGATGATGGGCCAGTATCAGGTCGTCATCGTCAAGGAGGCCCAGCAGCTCCGCTCGCTGGACCGCCTCTCGCTCTACACCCAGAAACCCTCGCCGACGACGATCCTCGTCATCTGCCACAAGGAGAAGTCCGTCGACAAGCGTTCGGCCCTCTACAAGAGCTGCGCCGCAAACGGCGTGGTGCTCGAATCGGTGCGGCCGCGCGACTACGAGATCGCCGCCTGGCTCCAGCAGTTCATCCGCCGCCGCGGGCTGGAGATCGACGCCAAGGCCCTCGCGATGCTCACCGACCACCTCGGAACCGACATCACGAAGATCGCCAACGAGCTGCAGAAACTCACCGTCTCACTGCCCCAGGGGACGCGCCGCATCACCGACCGCGACATCGAGGCAAATATCGGCATTTCGAAGGATTTCAACAACTTCGAGCTGTGCCGGGCGGTCGTCACGCGCGATACGGCCCGGGCGCTGATGATCGCCGACCACTTCGCCCGCAACCCGAAGGAGAATCCGCTGCTGGTGACCGTCATGGCGCTCTTCAACCAGTTCCGCGACCTCTTCATCGTGAACTACCTCCGCTGGCAGACCCGCCACCGCGGCAAACCCTTCCCGTCGGATCAGGAGCTGATGCGCATCCTGCGCAAGAACAACACCTTCGTCCTGGGCGAGATCAAGCAGCAGGCCGCGGCGTGGGACAACCGCCGGGTCTTCCAGGTGCTGGGGCTGCTGCGCGAATACGACGCCAAGAGCAAGGGCATGGGTTCGGGCGGCGCCTCGGACGGCGAACTGCTGCGCGAACTGCTGCTGAAAATCTTCCTCCAGTGACGGACCTCTACCTCTACCAGACGGTGCACGTGGCCCACGGCCGCGCACGCCACGTCGCACGCCACGCCGCGCTGCTCGACGAAGCCGCCCGCACGTGGTTCGGCTTCGGGTATCCCGTCCGGAAGCCCCTCCCCCGCAGCGGGATCCTCCCCGGCCGCGGTCGTGCCCGGAGCGAAGGATTCGAGGCGACGACATTCGGGGCCGAGATCAGCGTCGTACCCAGCGGCCCGGCAGAGGCAACGGCCGACGGATCGGACCGGAGGGCCGGCACTCCGCGCGATCCGGTCGAGGCGCTGAGACGGCGGATCGAGGCATTGGCCCGGGCGGAGCACTATCCGACGACCGGGTCGGGATTCGTGCGGATCGAGCTGCTGCCCGAGGGCGAGGAGCGGCTCGTGGCGACGGGTATCTCGCTCTACAACGGCTACGGATACCGCAGCCTCCAGCCGTCGGCCGTCACGATCCGCTACGACATCCCCTTCTCCGAGGCCCCGACGTCGCTCCACGAGGCGGCCTCGCTGATGGCCCGTCAGGCGGCCCGGCGCGCAAAGGCCGAGGCGGCCATCCGCTGCGACGAAAAGGGGCGGTTTCGGGAGGTCGAGGGGGCGCCGATCTTCGCCATCGCGGGACGCACGGTGCTGGCACCGCCCGATACGGAACCGGTCGAGCGGGTCGAGCGGATGATCACGCGCCGGGCCGTCGAGGCTGCCGGGCTGGAGTTCCGCGAAGAGGCTTTCGGGCGGAGTGACCTGAAGCATCTCGACGAACTCTTCTTCACCGACCACCGGGGCATCACCTCGCTGTCGCACTGTGACGGGCTGCCGCTGATGATCTACACTGCCGAGCGGATTGCTGCAAAACTGCCCCTCACCGACGAGTAGGCCGGCCGGGGCAACAACCAAAAGGAGGGGGGGAAAAGAAACCGGCGGAAGAGGAGCCGGGAGCAGCGGGAGCGGGAGCTGAGAGCAGACGAAGAGATACGGGGAGCGGTCGCCGGGAGAGGTCGGGAAGGAACGAATGGCACGACGGAGGCGGGAGAGGCTGAATGGCACGAATGCGGGGGCCGGTGAAAGCGCCGAGAGAGACCGTAAGGGACCGAAGAGTGCAAACTGAACCGGGAAACAGGCGGTCATTTCAACAGCCGCCGGAGAGGGTTGTTGCGGGGTATTTCCACGCTTTTTGGAAACCGACCGGCAGCGGGGCGCCGTAACTTGCGGGTTGAATCCAATCCCCGCACACCATGAACAAATACCTGCTTCTCTACGCCCTGCTCGCCACGGCCGCAGCCGTGCTCCTCTACCGCCACTACCACGGCGAAAACCAACGCCTCACCCAGAATCAGGAGGCCCTCAGCACGGACCTCGCCCACTACCGCACCCGGGCCGGTGAAGAGGCCGCCGCCGCGCAGGTGCTCCGCCTGCGCTGTGCCGAATTCGAGCGGCTGCACGCCCGGGATGCCGAGGAGATCCGCCGGTTGGGCATCCGCCTCCGCCGCCTCGAGGCCACGGCCCGCACCGCCACCGCCTCCAGACTCGACATCCGCACCCCGCTCCGCGACTCGATCGTCGTGCGGCGCGACTCGTCGGGACCGCTCTGCCCGCCCGGCCGGCAGCTCCTCGACACGCTGCACACCTTCCGCTGGAGCGACCCCTGGACCTCGGTCGAGGGGATCATCCGCCGCGATTCGGTCCACTGCCGCATCCGCAGCGTTGACACCCTGCGCCAGATCGTCCACCGCATCCCCCACCGCTTCCTCTTCATCCGCTGGGGAACCAAGGCCCTGCGCCAGGAGATCGTCTCGAGCAACCCCCACACCCGCATCGTCTATGCCGAATACATCCGCCTCGAACGCTGAAACCGCGAATTAAACCGGAAAACGTACGGAGTTTGCGTTTTTTTTCTACCTTTGCCAAATATGGAACGCATTGCTATCTTCCCCGGGTCGTTCGACCCCTTCACGCGCGGCCACGCCGCCCTGGTCGACGAGGCCCTCAACCTCTTCGATCGTGTCGTCATCGGCGTCGGGAACAACTCCGCCAAGTGCGGACTGCTCACCGTCGAGAACCGCAAACGCCTGATCGACGATGTCTTCCGCGACGAACCCCGCGTCGAGGCCCGCATCTACACCGGTCTGACCGGCGAATTCGCCGAAGAGGTCGGCGCCTGCGCCATCATCCGCGGCGTGCGGAACACCACCGACTTCGAGTACGAACGCACGATGGAGGCCACCAACCACCGCATCTACCCCGCCCTGACGACGGTGATGCTCTTCACGCCGGCCCCCGTTGCCGACATCTCCTCGTCGACCGTCCGCGAAGTCCTCTCCTTCGGACGGAACGTCGAGGAGTTCCTCCCCCACGGAATCGAAATCAACAAATATCTCTGACAAATATGATGGAATTTACGGCCGAAATGATCGCCGGCTTTCTGGGCGGCGACGTCGTAGGCGACAAAAACGCCACGGTACACACCGTCTCCTCGATCGAAGCCGGAAAGGCCGGCTCGCTGGCCTATCTGACCAACCCCAAATACGAACCCTGGCTCTACACCACGCAGGCATCGATCGTCCTGGTCAACCGCTCGTTCGAACCCGCTCAGCCCGTTGCGGCCACGCTGATCAAGGTCGACGATGCCGCGGCCTGTGTCGTGAAGCTGCTGGCCATGTACAACGCCGCCAAACCCCGCCGGAAGGGAATCAGCCCCCGGGCGGCGGTCTCCGACGAGGCCTCGCTCGGCGAGGATTGCTACGTCGGTGAGTTCGCCGTCATCGAGGCCGGCGCCCGCATCGGCAAGGGATGCCAGATCTATCCCCAGGTCTACGTCGGAAACGGAGTCACGATCGGCGACGGGACGACGCTCTACCCCGGCGTGAAGATCTACGAAGGGTGCTCGGTCGGTGCCGATTGCATCCTCCATGCCGGAGCGGTGATCGGGGCCGACGGCTTCGGATTCATGCCCAATGCCGAGGGCGGGTTCGACAAGATCCCCCAGCTGGGCAACGTCATCATCGAAGACCATGTCGAGATCGGCGCCAATACGTGCATCGACCGCGCCAAAACCGACTCGACGATCATCCGCCGCGGCGTGAAGCTCGACAACCTGATCCAGATCGGCCACAACGTCGAGATCGGCGAAAATACCGTCTCGTCGGCCCAGACCGGCATCGCCGGCACCTCGAAGGTCGGCCACAACTGCTTCCTGGCCGGCCAGGTCGGCATCGCCGACCACGTCACCGTCGGCAACTGCGTCAAGGTCGGCTCGAAGAGCGGCATCGACAAGAATGTCCCCGACGGCGAAGTCCGCCTGGGCTATCCCGCCCTGCCCGGCATGCAGTACCACCGCTCGTCGGCCGTCTTCAAGAACCTGCCCGAGCTGGCCCGCCGCGTCAACGAACTCGAAAAACAGATCAAGGAACTCAACGAACTTAAAAAACAGTAAATCATGAAACGAATCCTCATTTTCGCAGCCTCCGCCCTGCTGCTGGCCAGTTGCGGCAGCAAGAACCAGTATGTCATCGAAGGCAAGGTCGAAGGGGCCAACCCGATGGTCTACCTCTTCGATCAGGAGGACAACATCCTCGATTCGGCAGCCGTGAAGGAGGGCGCCTTCCGCCTCAAGGGCACGACCGAAGAGCCCCGGATCGCCGTGCTGCGCGACGGCCGTGACGAAAACGTCACCTTCGCCGCCATGCTGCTGCTCGAACCCGGTACGATCGCCGTGAACGACGACCCCGCCAACCCCCTCCGCAAGCGTATCACCGGCACGCCGGCCAATGACGCCAGCACGGCCTACTCGGATGCTGCCAACAAACTCATCATGGAGTTCCGCGACAGCTCGACCACCGAGGAGCGCATGGCCGCCATCGAGAAGGAGTACGAGGAGCTGGCTCACCTGGCCGTTGAACAGAACCGCAACAACCTCTTCGGCGCCCTGCTGCTCGCCGACCAGATGAGCTACGAACTCTCCGGCAAGGAGCTGCTCGAGGAGATCGGCAAGTTCTCGCCCGAAATCCAGCAGAACAAGGTGCTCACCGACCTGCGCACCCACGCCGAGGCCAAACTCAAGACCGACGAGGGTCAGCCCTACATCAACGTGTTCGACAAGGATGCCGACGGCAAGGAGGTGTCGCTCAAGGAGGTGGTCGAGAACCCCGCCAACAAGTATGTCCTGCTCGACTTCTGGGCTTCGTGGTGCGGCCCCTGCATGGGTGAGGTGCCCCATCTGAAGAAGACCTACGACGAGTTCCACAAGAAGGGATTCGAGATCTTCGGCGTCTCGTTCGACAACAACCGCGACAAGTGGCTCGGCGCCGTCAAGGAGAACCAGATGAACTGGATCCAGGTCAGCGGCCTCAACGGCTTCGACAACCAGCACGCCAAGGATTACGCCGTACAGGCCATCCCGGCCAACTTCCTGATCGACCATGAGGGCAAGATCGTCGCCAAGAACCTGCGCGGCGAGGAGCTCTACAACAAGATCGCCGAACTGCTCAACGAGTAGTCACGGCGAGTGATCCCGACTCGCAAAGCCCCCTCCCCGCGCCACGGTACGGGGAGGGGGCTTTCATTCCGGCCGCCGGAGGGCGAGGGGCCTTCACGCTGCTGACCAGATCGGGAAGAGGGCTGGCTGAAAAGGCCAACCGCCGGTGCGGCCCCGGAGGACCGAAAGAGTGGAGATTCCGAGGGCCGGAGGGTTTGCGGAGCGGAGAAGACACAAAAGCCGTATAAGCCGGAGAGTGAAAACCGAAAAACACAAGAGTATGAAACCGCAGGAGAAATACCGCATCATGGGCATCGACCCCGGCACGAACTACATGGGTTACGGCGTGCTGGAGATCGAGGGGCGCACGGTGCGTTCGGTCGTGCTGGGGGCCATCGATCTGCACAAGCAGTCGGACCCCTACGCCAAGCTGCGCTATATTTTCGAACGCGTCGGACGACTCGTCGACGAGTATGCCCCGCGGGAGGTGGCGCTCGAATCGCCGTTCTTCGGGGAGAATGTCCAGTCGATGCTCAAGCTGGGACGAGCCCAGGGGGTGGCAATGGCCGCAGCGCTGAGCCGCGACCTGCAGGTCTTCGAATACGCCCCGATGCGGATCAAGCAGGCGATCACCGGGCGCGGATCGGCCACCAAGGAGCAGGTTGCCTCGATCGTCTGCCGGTTGCTGACGATCGACCAGCCGCCGCGACGTCTCGACGCCACGGATGGCATGGCGGTGGCGCTGTGCCACTACTTCGCCACGGCCAGCCCGTTGAACGCCGCCCTGGGCGAAGAGCGCGTAAAGGGGCTCGGAGGGGGCAAAAAAGCCGCCTCGAAGGGGGGATCGCAAAGCTGGGAGCAGTTTTTGAAGCAGCATCCCGACCGGGAGATCAAATAAGTACCGCCCCAAACGCTATCGGGGGGGGCAGTCCGTTCGGGATGAGAATCGCGTCAATCGAGCGGGACTGTATGGCCACTTTGATCCGGAAAATACAAAAAAGAGGCGGTTCCGTCGCAAAAAGAGATCGCCCGGAGCAGAATATCACCCCGGGAGAGGGGAACGAAGTTGTCAAAGGGAGCCGAAAGGCAAAAATTCAGCAGAAACACAAACTGCTGATTATCAACCATCAGCAAAAAACAGCGATAAAAAAAGTGCATTTTTCTAAATTTTTTTCGGAAATTATTTGCACGGTTCAACATTTTGCTCTATCTTTGCACTCGCAATCAAGGAAAGGCGCCGTAGCTTAATTGAATAGAGCATCTGACTACGGATCAGAAGGTTACAGGTTTGAGTCCTGTCGGCGTCACGAGGAAGGAGAGTCTTTTCAGACTCTCCTTCTTGCGTTTAGGCGGAGGCAGAGACGGTGAGGGGACTTCCGAATTACCCCTTTTCCACAACTTCGCTTCGGTCCGCATGCACGGTGAAAGCGTGAATATGTTTAAACCGATGCTTAAACCGCCGCCTATTCCACCAGAGACCGGTCTCCTCTTGATTCGGCTTTCATTTCTCCCCTTTTTTCCTTAAATTCGACACGATTAACAAACAAACCATAGCCTTGAGAAGGTAAAAAACGCCCCAATACCATGAAAAACGAACTCTCCGACCAACGGATCACTCCCGACCGTATTACGACACTGAACCCCGGCGAAATCTTCGTCTTCGGGAGCAACCTCGCCGGCTGCCACGCCGGAGGCGCTGCCAGACTCGCCCTCGAACACTTCGGAGCCATCTGGGGCCAGGGCGTCGGTCTGCAGGGAGAATCCTACGCCATCCCCACCATGCAGGGCGGTATCGAAACCATACGCCCCTACGTCGACCAGTTCATCGCGTTCGCCCGGCTTCACCCCCAGTACCGCTTCCTCGTCACCGAAATCGGATGTGGGATTGCCGGCTTCTGCCCCGAACAGATCGCTCTGCTCTTCGCCGAAGCCCGTGATATTCCCAACATCTGGCTGCCTGCCCGCTTCCGACAAATACTCGGTCAATAACCGGGCAACAGCCGTCACTCCGACCACCCTACCCCCACCTTCAACCGCATTCCGCTCCCCAGCGACCGTTCCAGACCGCCGTCGCCGCACGGCACAAAAAAACGGGGGCTGCGCCGCAATAGCGCAACCCCCGAACCGTATCGGGATATTCCCTCGATTAGTACTCCATCTTCGAGCGGCGCACGTAGCCGTTGTAACGCCACTTGGCGTTCTCCTCGGCAGCCTTGAAGAGCTCCTCGGCCTCGGCCGGGAAGGACTTCTGCAGCGACGTGTAGCGCACCTCCTTCATCAGGAAGTCGTGGAACTTCGACCAGTCGGGCTCCTTCGAATCCAGTACGAACGGATTCTTGCCCTCCTCCTCAAGCTGCGGGTTGTAGTGCCACAGGTGCCAGTAACCGCACGCTACGGCCTCCTTGCCGACGGTCTGCGTACGGGCCATACCGCCCTTGATGCCGTGGTTGATACACGGAGCGTAGGCGATGATCAGCGACGGTCCGGGATAAGCCTCGGCCTCCTTCAGCACGTTGAACAACTGCTGCTGCGAGCCGCCGATCGAAACCTGAGCCACGTAGACATAACCGTAGGTCATGGCCATGGCACCCAGATCCTTCTTGCGGATGCGCTTGCCGCTCGAGGCGAACTTCGCAACGGCGCCCACCGGCGTAGCCTTCGACGACTGGCCGCCCGTGTTCGAGTAGACCTCCGTATCGATTACCAGGATGTTGACATCCTGACCCGATGCCAGCACGTGGTCGACACCGCCGTAACCGATATCGTAGCCCCAGCCGTCGCCGCCGATGATCCACTGCGACTTCTTGATGAGCCAATCCTTATGCTCGAGGATCTTCTTGCAGTAGTCGCAGCCGCAGGCCTCCATCATCGGGATCAGACGGGCCGTCACTTCGGCCGATTTGGCCGACGAGCCGCGGTTCTCGATCCACTCCTTCATGACGCCCTTCAGTTCGTCGGAGCACTTCGAGCAGTTGGCGATGGCCTCCTCCATGGTCATCTGGATGCGGTCACGCAGCTTCTCGATACCCAGGTGCATACCCAGACCGAACTCGGCGTTGTCCTCGAAGAGCGAGTTTGCCCAGGCCGGACCCTTGCCCTCGGCGTTGGTGCAGTAGGGGGTCGACGGAGCCGAGCCCGAGTAGATCGACGTACAGCCCGTGGCGTTGGCGACCATCATCTTGTCGCCGAAGAGCTGCGAAATGGCCTTGATGTAGGGCGTCTCGCCGCAGCCGGCGCAGGCTCCCGAGAACTCGAAGAGCGGCTGCGAGAACTGCAGGTTCTTGACCGACTTGGTCTTGTCGACCACCTGCTTGTAGCCGATGTTCTTCGTGATGTAGTCCCAGTTCTTCTGCTGCGGCATCTGCTCCTCGAGCGGGCGCATTACCAGTGCCTTGCCCTTGGCCGGGCAGACGTCGACGCAGTTGCCGCAACCCGTACAGTCGAGCGGCGAGATCTGCACGCGGAACTTGTAGGCCTTCGTCTCGCCCAGACCCTGCTTCCAGTCCGTACCCGAAGCGGCGGCCTCCTCGTCGGTGGCCAGGAAGGGACGGATGGCTGCGTGGGGGCAGACATACGAGCACTGGTTGCACTGGATACAGTTCGCAACCTGCCACTCCGGCACATTGACGGCGATACCGCGCTTCTCGTAGGCGGCCGTACCGTTGTCCCACGTACCGTCCTCGCGGCCGTTGAAGGCCGAAACCGGCAGGTCGTCACCCTTCAGACCGTTGATCGGCTCGACGATCTTGCGCACGAACTCCGGATACGAAGCGTGCGACGGGGTCTGGAAGCCCTTATCCTCGATCTGGGCCCACTCGGCCGGCACGTCGATCTTGACGACCTCCTTGCCGCCGGCGTCAACGGCCGCATAGTTCATGTTGACGATATCCTCACCCTTCTTTCCGTAGGACTTCAGGATGGCGTGCTTCATCTCCTCAACGGCCTTCTCGAACGGAATGACGTTGGCGATCTTGAAGAAGGCCGACTGCATGATGGTGTTCGTACGCGAACCCAGACCCAGATCGGCGGCGATCTTCGTGGCGTTGATGATGTAGAAGTTGATCTTGTTCTTGGCCAGGTAAGCCTTCATGTGGTCGGGCAGCGTGGCGCAGGTGGTCTCGGCGTCGTGCACCGAGTTGAGCAGGAACGAGCCGCCGGGCTTCAGACCCTTCAGCACGTCGTACTTGTCGACATACGACGGCACGTGGCAGGCCACGAAGTCGGGCGTCGTCACCAGATAGGGCGACGTGATGGGTTTGTCACCGAAACGCAGGTGCGACGAGGTGTAGCCGCCCGACTTCTTCGAGTCGTAGGAGAAGTAGGCCTGGCAGTACTTGTCGGTCGAACCGCCGATGATCTTGATCGAGTTCTTGTTGGCACCCACCGTACCGTCGGCGCCCAGACCGAAGAACAGGGCCTCGAACGTACCGGGCTTGGCCAGCGAGATCTCCTCGCCGACGGGCAGCGAACGGAACGTCACGTCGTCCGTGATACCGACCGTAAACTGGTTCTTGGGCTCGGCGAGCTTCATGTTCTCGAAGACGGCGAGCATCTGGGCCGGCGTCGTATCCTTCGACGAGAGGCCGTAGCGGCCGCCGATGATCAGCGGCATCTCACCGCAGGGCAGCGAATGGCGGTTCGTGGTGAAGGCCTCGACAACGTCCAGGTAGAGCGGATCGCCGTTGGCGCCGGGCTCCTTCGTACGGTCGAGCACGCAGATGCGCTTGACGCTGGCGGGCAGCACGGCCATCAGGTACTTCACCGAGAAGGGGCGGTAGAGGTGAACGGTGATCACGCCGACCTTCTCGCCCTTGGCGCGCAGGTAGTCGACCGTCTCCTTGATGGTCTCGGTGACGGAGCCCAGGGCGATGATGATGTTTTCGGCATCCTCGGCGCCGTAGTAGACGAAGGGCTTGTATTCGCGGCCGGTGATCTTCGAGATCTCCTTCATGGTGTCGGCCACCATGTCGGGCACGGCCTCGTAGAACTTGTTGGCAGCCTCACGCGTCTGGAAATAGATATCGGGGTTCTGAGCCGTACCGCGCGTTACGGGGTGCTCGGGGTTGAGGCCGCGGGCGCGGAAGGCCTTCAGGGCGTCGCGGTCGAGCAGCGACGTGAGGGCGGCCTCGTCGATGAGTTCGATCTTCTGGATCTCGTGCGAGGTGCGGAATCCGTCGAAGAAGTGCAGGAACGGCACGCGCGACTTGATGGCCACCAGGTGGGCGACGCCGGCCAGATCCATCACCTCCTGAACGGACGAGGTGGCGAGCATGGCGAAGCCCGTCTGACGGGTAGCCATGACGTCCTGATGGTCGCCGAAGATCGACAGCGACTGGGCGGCCAGGGCGCGGGCCGAAACGTGGAAGACGCCCGGGAGCAGCTCGCCGGAGATCTTGTACATGTTGGGGATCATCAGCAGCAGACCCTGCGAGGCGGTGAACGTCGAGGTCAGGGCGCCGCTCTGCAGCGATCCGTGAACGGCACCGGCGGCACCGGCCTCCGACTGCATCTCTACGACCTTCACGGTCTCACCGAAGATGTTCTTCCGTCCCTGAGCGGCCCACTCGTCCACGAGTTCAGCCATCGTCGACGACGGTGTGATGGGATAGATGGCTGCAACCTCCGAGAACATGTATGCCACATGGGCCGCAGCGTAGTTACCATCACAGGTAATGAATTTCTTTTCTGCCATTTCAGTTTAGATTTTGGATGATATGTGTGTTTTTCTCTCTTTAAACAGGCATGGCCCGTTCATTCGGGCGATGCAAAGATACGCATTTCGATGGAAATTCGAAGCCTATTTTTGTTCAAAAACGTGTTAAATTTTAACGTTTTTGATGTGAATCGAATAACAGCAAACTGTTATTTTTATAACACCGAACTTTCGGGAAATCATCGTTTTGCAAAACTGGTTAACCAGTAGCGGATTATCCCGCCGAACCCGCTGACCGACAAAACACAACCGACTCCGCCCGCCGACGATACGTTTGCGTCCCGCAATGCCACGGCGCGCCACCGGCGACGACGGCCGTTTCGGGCGCCGGAGTCCGGAACGGTTGACCGGCCGCCACTTTTTTCGTACCTTTGTCCGCATGATACCCTACACGCGAAAAATATTGTCGAACGGTCTGACCGTGGTGGTCAACCGCGACCGGGCGTCGAAACTCGCCGCCGTCAACCTCCTCTACCGGGTCGGGGCCCGCAACGAAAACCCCGCCCGCACGGGATTCGCCCATCTGTTCGAACACCTCATGTTCCGCGGCACGCGCAACGTCGAGAACTTCGACCTGCCGGTGCAGATGGCCTCGGGCGACAACAACGCCTTCACGAACAACGACTATACGGACTTCTACATCACCCTGCCGAAGGACAACCTCGAGACGGCGCTCTGGCTCGAGAGCGACCGCATGGAGGGGCTCGACATCACGGCCGAGAAGCTCGAAACCGAGAAACGCGTCGTGATCGAGGAGTACCGCCAGCGCTACCTCAACCAGCCCTACGGCGACCAGACGATGCTGCTGCGGGCGCTGGCCTACCGCGTCCACCCCTACCGCTGGGCCGCCATCGGGCTGACCCCCGACCACATCGAACGGGCGACGCTGTCGGATGTCGAGGCCTTCTACCGGCGCCACTACCACCCGTCGAACGCCATCCTCTCTATTTCGGCCGATCTGGACGAGGAGCGGATGCTCGAACTGGCAGCGCGGTGGTTCGAGCCGCTCGCCGACCGCCACTCCACCCCGGAACCCATCCCGCAGGAGCCCCGCCAGTGCGAGGCGCGCCGCGAGGAGGTCGAACGCGACGTCCCGGCCACGACGGTCACCGTAGCCTATCACATGTGTGCGCGCACGGAGGCGGACTTCTACACGGCCGATCTGGTCTCCGACCTGCTGGCCGGGGGCGATTCGGCCCGTCTCTACACCCACCTGGTCAAGGAGCGGCAGCTGCTCTCGAGCGTCAACGCCTACGTCACGGGCGATGTCGATCCGGGGCTCTTCGTCTTCACGGGCCAGCTGCTGCCGGGAATCTCGCCCGAGGCCGCCGAAGCGGCCTTCCGCGAGGAGATCGAGGCCCTGCAGCGCGATGCCGCCACGGAGTACGAAATCGAAAAGGTCAAGAACAAATTCGAAGCCAACACGCTCTTCGGCGAACTGAACGTGATGAACAAGGCGATGAACCTCGGATTCTACGAGATGCTGGGCGACCTGCGGCTGATCAACGGCGAAGTGGCCCGCTACCGGGCCGTGACGCCGGACGACATCCGTTCGTTCTGCCGCCGCACGCTCGCCCCCGAAAACAGTTCCACACTCATCTATCACGCCAAACAGCAATGACACCACCCCGCATAACCCCGTCGGAAGTCGACGTACAGCTGGCCGAGAAGCGGCTGCTGAAGAACGGTGTAGCCCTCTATACCCTCCCGTCGGATGATTTCGAGGTGCTGCGCGTCTCGTTTGTCTTCCGGGCCGGTTCGGCCGAACAGCACGTCCCCTTCTCGGCCTCGGCAGCCGCCAATCTGCTGGCC